>SXGU01180432.1_pt1 | contig 11319 bp, 5 predicted proteins | sample 3174531 | NCBI WGS metagenome assembly SXGU01 (sample SAMN11356863, study PRJNA531348) | freshwater metagenome | isolation source: freshwater sample F1-140 | place: China: Fuxian Lake, Yuxi | collected 2017-12-25
CCGAGGTGAGATAAATCTTTTTCATCAGCGTAACTCCTGGGGAGGGAGGAATTCGATGAAGCGATCTCACGTAAGAAACCGCAGTCACTCAAGGTCAGGAATTAGGCAGTTGCTGATATGAGCAGCAAATCGGCAGTTCTGACCCACGTTTTCGGGTTACTGTTGCGTATCCGCAACACTCCGATGAGGCGTTTTCAGCTTTGCGCGGCGATGATGTGTTCGCATCCTGTATGCGGCATGGCGGTCGCAGGCGAAAACGCTTGCGCGCGAAGGCCCTTACTTGTGATGATCTGTGGCTCTTGCCCTTTCACCCAAAAAGCCCATTCTAATCTTCAGACGTCTCAAGCGCGTGGTGATATGCTCAAACCATAAATGCGCGGCCCGTCTTTTTGACGGAGCAGACATTGGGAGGCGATCATGACGAATCAGCACGCTTCACCCGGACCGGATTTCGCGCTTGGCGTCGCCGGCAAGGACATTGCCGATGGCGCCGTGTTGCGGGGCCATGTCGCCGGTAAGGAAGCGATCATGCTGCGACGTGGCGTGGACGTATTTATCGTGGGGGCGCATTGCACGCATTATCATGCGCCGCTGGCGGATGGTCTTGTGGTCGGCGATGAAATCCATTGCCCCTGGCATCATGCCTGTTTCAGCCTCAGAACAGGCGCGGCGACATGCGCGCCGGCCTTTGATGCGCTGCGCGCCTGGCGCGTTGAATGTGTTGGTGATGTGTATTTTGCGCGCGAGCGCATGAAGCCGGAGCCGAAAACGCCTGCGGCGATCTCCAGCCCGCCAGGGCGTATTGTGATCGTCGGCGGCGGCGCCGCTGGTTTTGCCGCCGCCTTTACGCTGCGCGCCGAAGGCTACGACGGGCTGCTGGAGATGATTTCCGCCGATACGGCGGCGCCCTATGATCGGCCTAATCTTTCCAAGGATTATCTCGCCGGCGCCGCTGAGCCCGATTGGCTGCCGTTGCGCGCGCCGGACTGGTATCGCGACGCCGGCGTGCAGCTTCGTCTGGGGAGCCGTGTGCAGGCGCTGGATGTCGTGGCCAAACGCTTGACGCTCGATGATGGCGCCGCGATTACGTATGATCGCCTGTTGCTCGCTACTGGCGCCGATCCGGTGCGCCTGCCGACGCCCGGCGCCGATCTGCCGCATGTGCATTATCTGCGATCGCTGGCCGATAGCGACCGTCTCATCGCCGCCGCCGGCGGCGTCAAACGTGTTGCGGTGATTGGCGCGAGTTTTATCGGGCTTGAAGTCGCCGGCGCCCTGCGCGCGCGTGGGCTGGAGGTTCACGTTATTGCGCCGGAGGCGGCGCCGATGGCGCGCATTCTCGGTCCCGAGCTGGGCGCCTATATCCGTCAGCTCCATGAAGCGCATGGCGTGATTTTTCATCTGAAGGATGTCGCCACCGAAATCACGCCGCAGAAACTGACGCTGCGCAGCGGCGGCAGCGTGATGGCGGAGCTTGTGGTGATTGGCGTGGGTGTGCGCCCCAATCTGACGCTTGCGGAGCAGGCGGGGCTCGCTGTCGACAAGGGCGTGCTTGTCGATGAATTTCTCGCCGCCAGCGCGCCGGATGTTTACGCCGCCGGCGATATCGCCAACTGGTCCGACAAAACGTCAGGAGGACGTATCCGGGTGGAGCACTGGGTGGTTGCGGAGCGTCAGGGGCAGACGGCGGCCCGCAACATGCTTGGCATGCAGGAAAAGTTCGAAGCGGTCCCATTCTTCTGGAGCCAGCATTACGACCAGACGATTTCATATGTCGGCCATGCGGCGGCGTGGGATCGCACAGAGATATCCGGCTCGCCCGAGAGCGGCGCATGCATGGTGGCGTTCTACGAGGGCGCCAACAAGCGCGCTATTGCGACGCTGGGGCGCGATCTCGACAGCCTGCGCGCCGAAGTCGCTTTTAAGAGCGCAGGCGGCACGGGGAATTAAGCGACAGTCGTCCGCCGGTGTTTGGTCAGAAAACCGGAGGGATTTTTCTCAGCATTGAGGACGCCTCAGTCGAGGCGTCCTGTCGCGTGACCCAGCATGGTGTAAACCTTGCCGGTGTCGCCGGTGAGGATGTCCAGCGTGCGGACGCCATCCAGATCACCGCGGCTCGTTTCAACCAGTAATTCCTCGAAATTACGGATGTACTGATCGATCGTGGCGTGGAACTCCGGATCGATGCGATAACGTCGACCGATTTCCTCGAAGGTCTGGCGTCCCTGCGCGGTGTAGAGCCGACGTCCGAACAGGCCGCCCTTCTCGCCGCGCTGATAGCGCCGCCAGACATCCGCAACTGCCCGATCGTCGACCATGCTGGCGATATCCAGCGACAGGGCGCCGAGACCGCTGGCGGCGGCTGGCGGCGGCGGTTCCGGCGTCTTCGGCAGCGGTGGCGGCGCATCCCTTTCGGCGCGATCCCTGAGGCTGCTGAGCCAACCGCCATCCGGGGCGGCGGGGCGTGTGTAAGGCGCCGGTGGTTCGGCCACTGGCGGCCGTGGCGGCGCTACAGGGCGCACGCGTGGCGGCTCAGGGCGCGCCGGCGGCGGATCGTAGGCGCGGGGCGCGACGGGCGCGGCCAGCGGTTCGGCGATGTCATGATTGCGGCCCGAGCGTGTGACGATGCCGGTCAATTCATTGAGCGCCTTGACCTGATCGCCGACGACGCGCCGCAGGGCGGCCGCCTGTTCCGCCGTTTCGCGCGGCAGTTCTTCGGCGCCCTTGCGCACTTCGGCGCTGGTTGCCTGGATTTCGCGATGGATCTTCTTGGAGAGACCGCGGATTTCTCCCGCCGCCGTCTCGAAATTGCTTTTGGCGTCGCCAAACAGGCGCGACATTTCCGCATTGGCTTCGGCCAGCGCGGCGCGCATCGCTTCGGCGGCGTGGACGCTTTCATCCTTCGCCGCCGCGCGCGCCTGCGCGAAGCGTGTTTCGATCAGATTGGCGGTTCGTCCCGTCGCCTCGTCCAGCGCGGCGCCGACATCCTGAGAGCGTGTTTCGATCGCGTGGAGCGCGTTCTCCATCTTGGCGCTCAGACCGTCCATTGAGGTCTCGAAGGCGACGCGTTTGTCATCCAGCGCAGCGACAAGCTGCATGAGCGTCGCGCGACGTTCGTCGAATGCGGTGTCGAGCGCCTGCTGGCTTTCCGCAAGCTTGCGAGCGCTCTCGGCGAGCAGCGCATGGCGATCCTCAAGCGAGTCGACGAATGCGCGCGCCCCTTGCATGGTGTCGTTGGAGACGGCGCCAAGCTGACTTACCTGACCCGAAATCTGACCGACGACATCACGGAACTCCGCAAGCCGTTTGCCGATCTCCGCCTCAAGTCCGGAAAGATTGCCACCGGTCTTGTCGAGTATGGTGGAGAGGGAGGCGTTGGTTTCATCAAGCTTTGCGACGACAGTCGGTAATTCGGCGCGTATCCGATCGTTCATTTCGACCAGCGCCGCAATCGAGGCGTTGGCGCCCTCGTCCATTGCGCGGACAAGCGAGGTCTCCGACTGATCGAGTGTGCGCACGAGTTCGTCGCGTCTGTCGGCGAGATGGCGCGCGATTGCCGCGCCGCGGCTTTCGATCGCGTTGGCGACAAGCTCTCCGACATTGGCGAGTTCGCGTGTCACCGCGCCGCCCTTGTCGTCCAGTGTTGTTTCGACGCCAGCCAGACGATCGTCGAGAACGCTCTGGAGGCGGCCCAGTCGCGTCTCCAGCGCATCGCTGATTTCGCCGACGCGTGTTGAGAGCGCAGCGCCCAGGTCGCCCGTGCGGGCATGTAGTGTGGTGTCGAGTTCGTGTCGCGCGCTTGTCAAAATCTGGTTGATGTCATCGAGACGCGCGGTGACGGCGTCGACGATCGTACGGCTGCGTTCGCCGAGTTCGGCGGACACCAGTCCAAGGCGTTCAACGACGTTTTTCTCAAGACGCTCGATCCGATTGTCCAGAGTCTGCGCGATCTCATCGGCGTTTTTGCCGAAGAGGGCGTCCATCTGGCGGGTTCTGGCCTCAAGCGTCTCCGAGAGCTCGCCGCCGTGTGCGGTGAGGTTCTCATCCAGTTGCTTGAGTTTGTCGTCGAGTGCGGAGACGACCATGCGGCCGCCTTCTCCCATGACGCGCGCAATTTCCAGAGCATGGGTGGCGAGCGACGTCTCGATCCGTTTGCCGCCGGCGCCAAGACCCGCTTCCATCTGCTGCGCCAGCGCCTCGACGCGTTCTGCCGCTTCCTGTGCGCGGGCGACGCCGACGTTTTCGAAAGAGCCGATCGTCTCGTTGAGCGAGGCGGTAAGTTCCTGGGTCTGTGCGCCAATTTTTTCGACCACTGCGCCGCCTTTTTCCTCGAACGCGCGCTGAAGCTCTTCGAGCCGCGCGTCGAAAGTCTCGACGAGTTTTGCGCCGCGCACGTCGATCGCCTGATCGATCACGCCAAGGCGCTGGTCAATTTCCTGCGAGAAATGGCGGGAGTTATCGCCAATGCGTGAAGCGAGCTGATCTGTGTGCGCGACAAGCTTGTCGACAAGCGCCCCGCTGCGTTCGGCAAGCGTTTGGTCGATCGCGGTCAGACGGCTGTCCACGCTTTCGACAAATTTTTGGGTGCGATCGCCGATGCGCGTTTCGGCGTTCTCCGTCTGCTCGGAGAGCCTCTGCACCAGCGCTTCTCCCTTGCCGCCAATAATTTCTTCGACGGCGGCCAGGCGTTCGGCGATGTTGTCGCCCAACTGCGCAGCGTGTTGACCAACGCGGGCGGCGAGATCGCCGCCGTCGCGCACGAGGCTGTGCTCGAATTGCCCCAGTTGTTCGGCCAAAGCAGAAATCACTTCATGCCCCTGAGAGAGCACGGAGGACTCCATGGCGCTGAGGCGATCGCCGAGTTGCTCGGTCATCCGTTCGCCTTGAACGGCGATGGCGAGAACGGCGTCGCTCGCCGTCGTCGTCAGACGGTTGTGCAGAACCTCGGCGTTGTCGGACAAAGCCGCAACGGCCGCGGAAACTGTTTGATCGAGATTTTGATGCAGGGTTTCGCCCGTCGTGGCCAGCGCCGTGACGCGCGCATCGAGTAGATCGTCGATGCGATGGGCCTGTTCGGCAATAACCTCGGAGACGCCATCCGCGCGTCGTTGCACCGTCTCTTCAAAGGCGTTGAGGCGTGCGGCGAGGGCGGCGTTCGCCGAATCCGTATGCGTGGCCAGTCTTTGGCCAATATCGACGGCCCGTTCGATGATGCTTTCTTCGAACTCCGTGACGCCTTTCGACAGCGCCGCGCCAACATCATCGCTGCGCGTCAGCAGTCTGTCAGCGGCGGCGTCGCTGTGCCGCGCGATGGATTCCGCCAGAGCAGCAATGCCTTCGCCAAGTCTGGCGTTGGCCTGCTCGCCGCGTTCGAGCGCTTCGGCGCTGTGACGGACGACAGAGTCCTCAACAGCTTCCAGCCGTTCGGTCAGCGTGGTGTAGGCGCGCTCGCTGGCGGCGCCGATGCGGGCGGTGGATTCTTCGCTTTGACGCACGGCGTCTTCAAAGGTCGAGATGCTGCCGCCAAGTGTGTTGACGATGATGTCGCCGCCCTGCGTGATCCGCGCCAATGCGTCTTCGCTGTGACGCAGCAAGGTGTCTTCGAAGCTCGCGACGCCTTCCGTAAGTTTCGCGGCCACGCGTTCGCCATGCGCGACGGCGCGAGACGCGAGTTCTTCGCTGTGACGCGCGACGCTGCTGTCGAGTGCGGCGATCTGGAGAGAGGATTCGCGTGTCACGCGTTCGCCATGTTCGGCGATGCGCGCCACCATCTCTTCGCCCTGACGGGAGAAAGAGTCTTCGAATACGCCGACGCCGTCAGTAAAGACGGCGCTGATGCGATCGCCATGCTCGGCGATACGGGTCGCCGCTTCGGCGCTGCTGCGCAACACGACTTCTTCGAAGGCGGCCAGCCGCTCCACAAGCGTTTTTTCCAGCGATGCGCCCTGCGCGCCGACGCGGTCGGCGATTTCCCCGCCGCGCGACACCGCCACATCCTCGAAGTGGCGCAGACGATCCGCAAGGGTTTCCGTCATCCGGTCGCCCTGAACGCCAATCGCCGACACCGCCTCGCTGGCGACAGCGAAGAAGCGTTCTTGCAGCGAGTCGACTTGCTCGGCAAGGGCGCTTGCGCTTTGTGAGAGGCTCTGCGCCAGAGCGTCCTGCATCGATTGCGCCCGACGATCAATTTCTTCTCTAGTCCTGTCCTGCGCGTCATCCATCAACGCGCCAAGGCGCGTCTCTGCACCTTCGAAGGCGGTTTTGGCGGTAGAAATCTGCTCCGCGACGCGACTGACAAGACGCTCTGACGTCTCTGCAAGAGATCTGTCGAGCGCGCCGCCATGGGTGGCGATGGTTTCGTGAATGGCGGAGCCCGTTTCGGACAGGCGGCCGACGAGCTTTTCACCTTGTTCGGAGACTGACTGATTGAAACTGAGGCCGAGCGACTCGAGCTTTTCGACAATGTTCGCGCCACGCGAAACGAAATCCTCGCCCAGAGACTCACTTGTGGACTGGAGACGTCTTCCGGCATCCTCGACGCCATCGTTGAGGCTGCGCGTCATCGTATCGCTGGCGACGCCAATTTTCTCGGCGACGTCGTCGCCGGCGCGCGCGAGCACACTCACAACCTTGTCGCCATGTGCGGACAGGGTGGTTTCAAAGCCGTCGCCTGCATTTTCGAGCGCGAGTTTGATTTCCTCGCTTTTGGCGCCGAGAGACGCCGTGACGCGTGCGCCTGCGGCGCTCACCGCCTCGGCGAGATGGGCCGAGGTCGCCGCAAGCTCATGCGACAGCGCGTCGCGCGCGCCAAAGAGGGAGGTGCGCGCGTTATCGGCGTTGACGAGAATCGCCTCGCGTTCCCGCGTGAGTTCGTCAATCAGCAACCGGATGCGACGTTCGTTCTCGGTGTAGGAACGTTCGAGATTGGTCACCTCGGTGCGAACAATGACCTCCAGTTCGCCGGCGCGCGCGAGCGCGCGCTCAATGCCGTCTCCCATCGAGGCGGCTTCGCGGCGGATCGCCTGCGACAGCGACACGACCTGTTCGGTGGCGATGCTCTCGGGCTCGATCAGGCGGATTGCGACTTCCGTCATCGAATTGGCGACGTGGCGCATGTCGTGGGCGCGACGCGCCATCAAGCCGGTGATGAACAGAAACGCCACCGGGCCAACGAGCGCAGCAAGGGCGAGGAGGGAGCCCGGCGCAAACAGCGAGCCGGTTTTGCCAAGGATTTCGCCTTTGTGAAAATAAACATACAGCGTCCAGGCGAGCGCCCACAGCGTCATCGATGTGAAGGTCGCCGCCATGATCGAGTGATCCTGCGGCAATTGCAGCGCCTGTCTCAATTCACCAATGGTGCGGCGATCGTCATTGGCGGGCGCGTCGGCCGGGGAGACCGGCGGTGGCGGCGGTTGCAGCGCCGGGGCGCGTCCGCTCGCCGGATCGGCGCCGGCGGCGCCAGCTTCGGCTTTGTCGCCATTACCGTTTTGGGAGGTCTCCGATCCCGGCTCCGTCGGCGCCGGCGGCGCGCCGAGGTCGAGGGCTTCCTCGATCGCCGACAAAGCGGCGGTCGCCGCGTCCTGGATTTTTCCCGACTTCGCCATCATCAACACTCCGGGCGACAGCTTTGTCGCCGCTTTACATCAACGCTTCCGGAACAGTCCGGCCACAATGGGTGAGCGCAACGCCGCCCCCCGCCCCGGTCAGACCGGCGCCAAAGATTAACCAAATCTTACTCTCCGGGGCATGTAATTGAAATATGCGGCTCTCGCCTATTGCAAACGTCGTTAACGGGGCTTTCAGCATTCAAGGTCAAGCTTGCGCGCATGCCGGATCGCCGGAGGCGGCCGCATTCGAATAAATCTGCTTATTTATCAAAAAAATCAAAATACTATGGTGATGACATGGAGCTGGTTTGGCGCAGGGGCGCATCGATGATGGCGCGGGTCGCCGGGGCGCGTTACGGCTTGGGGGGAGCATTCTGGGGCGGCGACGGGTCGCCGGGCAGTTCGGCGCAGGCCCCTGTCGATCTCGATCTTGATCACCTCTCGCGCCAGACTTTCGGCGATCCGGAGCTGGAGGACGAGTTGCTGCGCCTGTTTGACGAGCAGGCGGCGCAGATTCTGGGACGGCTGGCGGCGCCTTTTGAGGCGGGAGAGGCGGAGCGCCGCGCCGATGTCGCGCACGCCATAAAGGGATCGGCTTTAGCCATTGGCGCCAGCGCAACGGCGGAAATGGCGGGGTCTTATGAGTCTGCGTTGCGCAGCGGCGATCCGGACGCCGAACATTATCGACAGCGTTTGGCGCAGGTGATCGAAGCCGCGCGCCGCGCCATCGCCAGCCGTCGTCAGGCGCTTTGGGGCTAGGCGTTTCTAGAACGGGCCGATCGGGAAATATTTCAAATAGAGTTCGCCATAAACGCCGCGCCGGGCGAGGCGGGCGAGGGCGTAATCGAGCGCGCGCCGCAGGGCGGTGTTGCCTTTTTTGACGGCGACGCCGACGCCATCGCCAAAAAAGCGCGGATCGGTGAAGGCGCCGCCTCTGAATTCACAACATCCGCCGGCGTCGGAGCCGTTGAGCCAGTAAGACAATGTGGTTGCGTCGCCGAAATGCGCCTGCACGCGGCCGGTTTTGACCGCCGTGCGCGCCAGCGCCGGCGTTTCGAAAGTGACACGCGTCAGCTTCGGATAAAAGGCGGTGAGAAAAGCCTCCTGCCGCGAGCCGGCCACGACGGAAACCGATCGATCGCCCAGCGTCATCGGCGCAATATCCTTGAGGAGAGAGTCCTTGTGCAGGACAAAGCGACCGGGCGACTGGAAATAGGGCGCGGTGAAATCGACTTGCTTGCGGGTGTCGTCATTGATCGCCAGCGCGGCGATGATCGCGTCGCCGCTATTGTCGTCAAGGGAGGGGATCAGCAAATCCCAGCTCCGACGCTGGATCGTGCAGGGCACGGCGAGTTCGGCGCAGATGGCGCGCGCCAGATCGATGTTGAAGCCGGCCAATTGACCGTCGGGCGCCTGAAAGTTGAAAGGCGGATAATCATCTTCGGTGAGAAAACGAATTTGACGGATGCCGGAGAGATCCGGCTTCTCCAGCATTTTATTGGGGTCCCAAAAGGACGGGGTCATCTGGCCGGCTGGCGTGGCGGCGCGCGTGATGGACCCTCCCGACGCCAGCGACAGGAGGGTCGCCGCCAGTGCAAGAACAGTCAGGCCGCGCCATTTGCCAGCGCGCAGGAGTTGGATGATAGTCAACACGCTGTGTGGTCCCCGTTTCACCGGTGTTTAGGGCATGAGCAGGCCTTTGGTCGACAGTTTTTCGTCATTGCCTCTGGTTTCGCGTCCGCCGCCCGTCGAAATCGCCTTTCTGCTGCGCCATGGCGTCTCCCTCGCGCGGCTTGATCTGGCAGCCGCCATCGCGCGCCGGCAGGGCGTCCCGGCGGACCGTGCGCTGATCGCGGAAGGGCTCTTGTCCGAAACATGTTTTTACCGCGCTCTGGCGGCAGAACTCGGCGTTCCCTTCCTGGAGCGCCCGGTCCGCGTCACACCAGAGGGGATGCAGAGCATCGTGGACGGCTATGCGCGCCTGCGCGCGCCCGTTGATGGCGCGCATTGGGTGTTTGCGCCCTGTGGCGCGGCGATCTTGCGTCTGCTCAGTCTGAGGCGCCTTTCCGATGAACCGCCGCTTTACGCGCTGACGACGCCCACACAGCTGACAGCGGTCGTGCGTGGCGCGGCGCCGGAGCAGGCGGCGCAGCGGGCGGCCTTCAGCGCCGAGCGGGTCGATCATGAGTTATCGGCGCGCGCCTCACTACGCGCGCGGCGGCCACTTTTTTATGCGTCCCTGCTGCTCGCGTTTCTGCTTGGGGGCGTTTTCTCGCCGGTGGCGGAAGTCGCGTGCGGCAGCGCGCTGCTGCTGGCTGTGGCTTTTCTGGCGTCGATTGTGCTGCGGCTCAGCGCTTGTGTGGCGAGTTTTGCGCCATCGCTGCGCTTTCCGCGTCTCGATGACTCTGCGCTGCCTGACTACACGATTGTCATTGCGCTGTATCGCGAGGCGCGGCTTGTGCCCCAGTTGGCGCGCGCGATCGATGCGCTTGATTATCCACGCGCCAAGCTTGACGTGAAATTTGTCGTCGAGATCGATGATCACGCTACGACGGTCGCGCTGCGCGCTCATGCGCCGCAGGCGCCACATGAAATTGTTGTCGCGCCGAAAGGCGCGCCGCGCACCAAGCGGCCCTCCTATAATTTTGAATTATCGCACCTTGTCCGCGAAACCAAGGAAAACCATGGGTTTTTATTGACCATCTATTTTACCTTATCCTTGCTTATACCCACTTATTCGCGTAACAAATTGGGGTGGAATTTGGGGTGATTGTTTGGGGTGGCGAATATGGCGGGTAAGCGAACCCTTTATCGGTTGACCGATCGAGAGGCACGAACACTGGGCCGGGGGAAGTATGGCGACGGTGGCGGGCTGCGGCTGATCGTGAGCCCGACAGGCGCGCGGACGTTTGAGCTACGCTTTCAAATCGACGGGCGCTCGCGAGATATGTTCATCGGCAACATGTCCACCGTGACGCTCGCAGAAGCCCGCCAGCGCGCCGACGAGGCGCGTAAGCTCATCAAGCTCAAGATCGACCCTATCGACGCGGCAAAGGATTCCAGAGCCGCCGCAGAGGCGGCTAAATCGAAAGAGAAGGGCGGGCCAACTCTCGAGGAAATTTCCGATAAATTTGTCAAAGTCTCGAAAAAGGGCGTCACCGAAAAAACCCGAAAAGCATGGAAGCAACAGATCCACGATTACTGCGGCGACATCATCGACAAGCCATGCGAGCGGATTGAGGCCGAGGATATATTCGGCGTATTCGACCCGCTGTGGCATGACCGGCACGAGTTGGCGAAGCGGTTGCGGTATAAGGTTGAGCGCGTCTTATCTTTTGCGAAAACAGCTGACGCCAAGGGGCAATACTTCCCTAAAGCATGGGTGAATCCGGCGCGTTGGCGCGACCACCTAGAACACCGCTACGGGAGAGCCGCGCGACGCGAGGTCGAGGGCCATAAATACATGCGCCCCGAAGCAGCGCCCGCATTCATCGCCAAGCTGCGCGAGAAGGAGACGAGCACGGCGCTATTGCTCGAATTTATTATTCTGACAGCCGCCAGAACCAGCGAGGCGCGTCTAGCAGCCTGTCGGACTGACTTTTTGGGGTTTCGCGGCGAGGCTGGATTGCCGCCTTTCGCGTTTGTTTTGCGTTTGATCTCCTTCCAAACGCTCTCTGAGTTGCCCATTGCGACCCTCGCTTGGGTGCTTAGA
>SXGU01240104.1_pt1 | contig 11319 bp, 13 predicted proteins | sample 3174531 | NCBI WGS metagenome assembly SXGU01 (sample SAMN11356863, study PRJNA531348) | freshwater metagenome | isolation source: freshwater sample F1-140 | place: China: Fuxian Lake, Yuxi | collected 2017-12-25
CGCTTCGACCCGATACGGCGAGCAGCCGCCGGCGAAGATCGCCGTGGCGCTGCCGGGGGGCGTGGTGGTAGAGGCAGCGATGGCGTCCGGCGTGCGGGTCAAGCCGGCCCAGGCCAGGATCAGGCAGGCACCTGCGATCAGTCTTGACGGGCGCATGCTCAGGTCCTCAGGGCGGGCAGTGGTTCGCCACGGGCGACGAAGCGCAGGGCTACGCCATTGTTGCAGTAGCGTTTGCCGGTGGGTTGCGGACCGTCGTTGAATACGTGGCCCTGGTGTCCGCCGCAGCGCGAGCAGTGGTATTCGGTGCGCGGAGAGATCAGCTTGAAATCTGTTGACGTACCCAGTGCGCCGGGCAAGCCCTGCCAGAAACTGGGCCAGCCGGTGCCGCTCTCGTACTTGTGGGCCGAGTCGAACAGCGGCAGGTTGCAGGCGGCGCAGGCATAGGTACCGGCGCGCTTTTCATTGTTGAGGACACTGCTGCCGGCGCGTTCCGTACCCTCTTCGAACAGCACCTGGTAGGCGTCGGCGGCGAGCAGCTTCTTCCATTCCTGCTTCGTCTTGGTGAGCGGAAAGGTTTCGGCGGCGCCTGCCTGGCGCTGCGCCAGCAGGGGGGCGGCGATCAGGCCGGTGATTCCAAAAAGCCAGTTGCGGCGGTTCATTGTTGTCTCCTGTCTTGGGTGGGAGCACCGGCCTCGGGGGGAGGCGGATGTTCCGCAACTATCTGTCGGGGTGGCACGGCGATCCTTACAGGGAATCGGCGCAGTTTGCCCATCTTAGTCATCTTGGTTCAAAATGCGTTCCCTTCCCGTTGGCAACAGTACCGATGAATCCGGATCGCCAAGCCGAGCTTGATGCCCTGCGCCCCGACCTGCTGCGATTTGCGCGGCTGCAGTTGCGGGATGCCGGTGCGGCCGAGGATGCAGTTCAGGAAACCTTGCTTGCCGCGCTGACCGGCAGCAAGAACTTCGAGAGCCGCTCGTCCTACAAGACCTGGCTGATCTCCATCCTGCGCAACAAGATCGTTGACATCATCCGCGTGCAAGGCCGCGAAGTGCCGGTCAGCTCGTTGGCGCGGGATGAGGAGGCCGACGATGCGCTGGCCGAGACCCTGTTCGAACCCGACGGACATTGGCGCGCCGAAGTGCGGCCAGCCCGCTGGGCTGACCCTGAGGCGTCCTTCGAGCAGCAGCAGTTCTGGCAGGTGTTCGAAGCCTGCCTCGACCACCTGCCGGCGAAAACGGCGCGCGTATTCATGATGCGCGAAATTCTTGGTCTGGAAACCGACGAAATTTGTAAGGAAGCCGGCATCAGCACGTCCAACTGCTGGGTCGTCCTGCATCGCGCACGCCTGGCCTTGCGCGCCTGCCTCGAACAGCGCTGGTTTGCCGGCGCTACGGCATAGGGAAACAAAACGTGCTCAGCTGCAAGCAAGCCTCCGAACTCATGTCCCAGGAACAGGACCGGCGCCTGAGCCTGACCGAGCGTCTTGGCTTGCGCCTGCATGTACTGATCTGCGACGCCTGCGCCAACTACCGGCGCCAGATGGCCGTCCTGCGCGACGCCTGCCGGCGCTTCGGCAGCGGCGGTACGCCATGAACGCCGTGGCCAACAGCACCTGCCCGCGCTGCGCGGCGGCCTTTCGCTGCGGCATGGTCGGCGGCGATGCGCAATGCTGGTGCGCCAGCCTGCCCCCGGTGACGCCGCTGCCGGTGCCGCCGGGCGGAACCAAGGCCTCCTGCTTCTGCCCTGCCTGCCTTGCCGCGATCAAGGCGGAACGTGCCGCAGAGGCCTCGCCGCGATGAAGCTGCTCGACAAGATCCTGCTCGTCTCGGCGGTCATCCTTGCCGCACTGGTCACGGTACTGACCGTGTTTTCTGCCCTCGCCCTGCGCCAGTTCTCGCTGTACACCGCGGAGCGCCATGCCCGCTCCGTGGCCGAAACCGTCAAGGTCGGCCTCACTGAAAGCATGATCAATGGCACGATCAAGAAGCGCCAGCAGTTCCTGGTGCGCATGTCCGGCATTCCCGGCGTCAATGAGGTCCGGGTGGCCCGTGGCCCCGCCGTGATCAGCCAGTTCGGACCGGGCCTGGCCAGTGAGGATGCGGTACATCACGATGTCAAAGAGGTGCTGGCCACCGGGCATGAAGTCTTCGAGGTCGTGGAAATCAATGGCGAACTGATTTTCCATGCCGTGATTCCCTACATCGCGTCCGATCAGGGTGTGCCGAATTGCCTGCAATGTCATCTCGTCAAGGCGGGCACGGTGCTGGGCACGGTGACCGTGGACATTCCCTTCACCGAAGTCCGGCATCAGGGCATGGTGGCGGTTGCCCTGGTCAGCCTTGCCGTGCTGGTGGCCGCGCTGGTGGCGCTGGCGCTGCTGCGGCGCATGCTGCGACCCTTGTCGGAAACCGCCCGGGCAGTACAGGAAGTCACGTCGCAGGCCGTCGAAGGCAATTTCGCCGGGCGCGTGCTGCGGCGCAGTTCGGACGAGGTCGGCGACATCGCCGTCAATATCAACCACCTCATGGAATTTCTCCAGCGCGAGGTAAGCACAATCCGCAACCGTGTCGGCGAACTGATGGGATTCCAGATCAAGGAAAGCGGCAACCAACTGGTCAATACGACGGAACTGGTCGAAAGCCTGGTCGAAGCCTCCCAGTTCAAGCAGGCCATCGAGGAAGACCAGACCAAGGCCGAGATCTACCAGCGCCTGGCCGATATGCTGCAAAAAAAATATTCCGTCGAGCGCTTCTCGATCTACGAAGTGGCATCGAGCAAGAACCGCATGACGGCGATGTCGATCGACGGCGACGCCAATGCCACGTGCCGCTACTGCGATCCGCAGGTGATGGTGGACGCCAATTTCTGTCGTGCCCGGCGCACCGGGCACGAGGTCAATGCATTTACCTTCCCCGGCTTGTGCACCATGTTCCGCCCCGGGGCTGAGGGCGATACGCATGTGTGCCTGCCGATCAACCAGTCGGGCACTGCAGGGGCCGTAGTCCAGATTCTTGCTGCCCGCAAAGACGGTGATCTTGCCAGCATGCTGGTGCCCTTCGTCAACGTCTATCTGCGCGAGGCCGGTCCGGTGCTGGAGGCCAAGCGCCTCATGGAACACCTGCGCGAGAACTCGCTGCGCGATCCGATGACCGGGCTCTACAATCGCCGCTTCCTCGAAGACTATGTTGGTGCCTTGGTCAGCAGCAGCCAGCGGCGCAAAGCTGTTTTTTCGGTGTTGATGCTCGACCTGGATTTCTTCAAACAGGTCAACGACACCCATGGCCATGAGGCCGGCGACAAGGTGATCAAGACCCTGGCCGACATTCTGGTGCGCAGCGTGCGTGGTTCCGACTTTGCGGTGCGCTACGGTGGCGAAGAATTCCTTTTGGTGCTCACCGATACCGGTATCGAACCCGCGCTGAAAGTGGCGGAAAAGATTCGCGCCGAGGTCGAGGCGACCAAGGTTCCCCTGCCCAGCGGAATTCTTCAAAAAACCATTTCCATCGGCGTTTCCGAGTTCCCCACCGATGCCGATACTTTCTGGCAGGTGGTCAAGTATGCCGACGTCGCGCTCTACAAGGCCAAGGCCGGTGGCCGCAATCGCGTCGTGCGTTTCCTGCCCGAAATGTGGGATGCATCAGGAAGCTACTGAGCCGCGGTCGGCCGGCGTTGCCGGACCGGTTCATTTCGGGATGCATTGACCGGCATCCGGCAGCACTGTCAGGAGGCGAACCATGAGTGCCAGCAACCCCAGCAACCCCAGCAACGACGGCGACCTGCATGACCTGCGCGTCGAACTGCGCCGCCAGCTTGCCCTGCAGCGGAAAAGTTCGCTCTACACGGTGCTCGGCCTGGCGGCCGACTGCACCGATGCGGCTATCGGCGAGGCGGTGGCGCGCGCTGCCGCCAGCGGGGCCCAGCCGGATGCCGAGATGCGCTATGCCCTTGAGGTCCTCGGGCGGCCCGAGTCGCGCGAGGCCTTCGATCGCCAGCTGATGGACCAGTTGCGCAAGCCGAAGCCGGCGCCGGTGGTGATCCAGCCGGCGCTGCCGCAGGAGGGCCGCTCGCCCTGGCTGGTGCCGGTTACGCTGGGCATCTTCGGCCTGCTGTTGCTGGGGATGGTCTGGCTGGGCCTGAACCACATCAGGGAAAACGCCGATCGCGAAATGAAGCTGCTCGAAGCCCAGGCCCGCGCCGAGGAGTCCAAACGTCGCGCCGAAGCGATTCCGAAGACCTCGGAGCTGATGCGCCAAGCGGTCGAAGCGTCTGCTACCACCCAGCAGCGCGAACTCGACGCCCAGGACAAGGCCGGTGAAGAAGCGAGGTTGCGCGAAGAGCGCTTCCGCGACGAGCGCGAAAAGGTCTACCAGCAGCAGCTGGCGCGCGAGGAAAAGTGGCGCCAGGAAGCCGAGAAGGCGGCCACCAACCAGGCGGCGCGCGACACGCTCAATTCCATGACCAACCAGGCCGCGCGCGGCGCGCGCGAGCGCTGATCAGCCGGCGAGCAATCCGGGCAGCGCGGCGAGGTCGCTGATCTCGCCGTCCGGCGTCGCCGGAATCCTTTCCGGCGGCTGGCCGTAGCGGTTACACCACAGCACGCGAAAGCCGAAAGCCTTGGCGGAGAAGGCGTCCCAGCCGTTCGACGAGAGGAAGCAGATGCGTTCCGGCGCCAGATCGAGGCGCTGCGCGGCGAGCCCATAGACCGAGGGATGTGGCTTGAATACGCCGACTTCCTCGACCGAGAGTACGGCATCGAAAACATGCTCCAGCCCCGAGCTTCTTGTCAATGCCGCCAGCATCGGCGGGCTGCCGTTCGACAGGATCGCCAGCTTGATGCCGCGCTGCTTCAATTCCCGCAGCATGGCCGGCACTTCGGGGAAGGTACCCAGCCGCAGGTAGAGCTGCATCAACCTTTTGCGCAGCCCCGGGCGCTCGATCCGAAGTTGCGCCAGGGCGAAATCCAGTGCATCGCCGGTGACCTGCCAGAATTCGGCGTGATGCCCGGCCAGGCCGCGCAGCCAGGTGTATTGCAGTTGCTTGAGGCGCCACAGGTCGGAGAGCTTCTGCCAGTCGGCGCCCAACTCGTCGCGGGCGCCGGCCGCCGCCGTGTTGAAATCGAACAGCGTGCCGTAGGCGTCGAAGACACAGGCCTTGATGCCGCTCAGCTCTTGCGTCATCTCCTTGCCCTTCAGGTGCCGCAACTCGGCGCCGCAGCGGTGTCGTGGCCCAGCGCGCCGCCGCAACTCGAACCCTGCCCTGCGGTGCAGCCGTAGCAGTGCTCGGCGACCCGGATCGGCGTCTCGTCGATGGACATTGCCTTGGCCCGGGTGATGTGCAGGCGGCCGCCTGCGCCGTCGTCTAGTGCCAGCCCCAGTTGCTGGTTGAAGTCGCAGTCGTAGAGGTAGCCCTGCCAGTCGATGCTGACCAGACTGCGGCACATCACGCCGTCGAGGTTGGCATCGCGGTGGGCCTCGCGCAAAGTGGTCAGGTAGGCGTTGAACTGGCCCTTCGAGATCAGCATGCTGCCGAAGCGCTGGATCGGCATGTTGGCCAGGGTGAACAGTTCGTTGAAGACCACGCCATAGCGCTCGCCGAGATGGCGTTTGTAATCTTCCTGCAGTTTCGCCTGTGGCGGCGGCAGGCTGGGGCCCTGAGGGTTGTAGACCAGGTTCAGCGAAAGGCCGCTTCCCTCGCGACCATAGCCAAGCGTGTTAAGCCTTTGCAGGGCGCGCAGGCTGACCTCGAACACGCCGGTGCCGCGCTGGCGGTCGACGTTCTCTTCAAGGTAGCAGGGCAGCGAGGCGACGATCTCGACCCGATGCTGCGCCAGGAAGTCGGCGAGGTCCTCGTGACCCGGTTCCTCGAGGATGGTCAGGTTGCAGCGGTCGACCACGCGCAGGCCGCGTTGGCGCGCCGCGATCACCAGGCGGCGGAACTGCGGATTCAACTCGGGCGCACCACCGGTCAGGTCGATGCTGCGCACGCCCGGATTGGCGGCGAGGAAGGCGATCACCGCGTCGATCGTCTCGGCCGTCATCTCCTCGGTTCGCTTGGGGCCGGCATTGACGTGGCAGTGCAGGCAGCTTTGGTTGCAGCGATAGCCGAGGTTGAGCTGCAGGGTATCGAGTGCCCGGCGCTTGAGGGCGGGGAAATCGGTCTGGGTCAGCAGGGGAAGGGTGGCGTGCATGGGGTTCTCCGGGGGGCATTATGGCTTAGTCGCCCTTGCGGGCCATTGCTTACGGCCAGAGCGAAATTATTGCGCTCGGTCGGTGTCGAGGGGGGCCACACTTGTCGGCCTGCTAGCATGAGCCCTGCGATTCCCGGCGGTCGGGACAAGGAGAGGCGCTTGAACCATATCGAAATGACCCAGGATGGCTACCTGGGAACCATCACGCTGAACAACCCGAAGAAACACAACGCGTTGAGTCATGCCCTGGTGGACGAAGTGATTGCCGCGCTGCAGACTCTGGAACAGGCCGCGGCGCGGGTGGTGATCCTGCGCGCGCGGCCCGGGGTCAAAGTCTGGTCGGCCGGGCATGACGTCGGCGAACTGCCGGAAGGCGGGCGCGATCCGCTGGGCTGGGATGACCCGCTGCGCCACCTGGTGCGCACCATCGAAACCTGCCGCATGCCGGTGATCGCCATGATCGAGGGCGGCGTCTGGGGCGGCGCCGTGGAAACCATGCTCGCCTGCGACATCGTCATTGCCGCGCCCGGCGCCACCTTCGCCGTGACGCCGGCGCGCCTGGGTGTGCCCTACAACGTCAGCGGCATGATGACCTTCATGAGCGCGGCCAGCCTGCGCGTGGTCAAGGAGCTGGCCTTCACCGCGGCGCCGATTTCGGCCGAACGCGCCGAACGCATCGGCATGATCAACCACGTCGTCGCCGACGCCGAACTGGAAGACTTCACCCGTGCGATGGCGACCACCATCGCCAACAACGCGCCGCTGTCCATTGCCGTGATGAAGGAACAACTGCGCGTGCTGGCCGGTGCCAAGGCGATCACCCCGCGCGGCTTCGAAAAGGTGCAGGGCCTGCGCCGCATCGTCTACGACAGCCATGACTACCATGAGGGCATTCGCGCCTTCAAGGAAAAGCGCAAGCCGGTGTATCTCGGACGCTAATTGCAACATGCGCCGTGATGGAATCGCTTGAGCTGCCGGCGCGCCGCGCTATATAGTGGTGCCGTATGCTTGATGCCGGACTGACGGAGTACCCATGGACTTGACGCACATGCCGCTGGATCTTGCCGGGCTTCTGGCCCTCGCCGCCGGCCTAGGCTGGGCCGCCGGATTGCGCCTGTATACCGTGGTCTTCGTGGTCGGCATGGTCGGCTACCTGGGCATCGCGGAATTGCCGCCCGGCCTGCGCATCCTGCAGCATCCGCTGGTGTTCGGCGCCGCAGGCCTGATGCTCTTCGTCGAATTCTTCGCCGACAAGATTCCGCTGCTCGACACGGCCTGGGACACGGTGCATACCTTCATCCGCATACCGGCCGGCGCCGCACTGGCGGCCATGGTCTTCGGCGGCCAGGGCCTCGAATGGCAGACGGCGATGGCCGTGCTCGGCGGCACGCTGGCGGCGGGCACGCATTTCACCAAGGCCAGCACGCGCGCCATGATCAACACCTCGCCCGAACCCTTCAGCAACATCGCCGCCTCGACCGGCGAGGATGTTGTGGTGCTCACCGGACTGTGGCTGATGTTCGCCCATCCCTGGATCATGCTCGGCTTGCTGGTGCTGGTGGTGGCGCTGATGATCTGGCTGCTGCCGCGCCTGTGGCGCGGCATTGCGGCCTTGATTGGCAGCTTCTCGCTGCCGCGGTCGACTGCGGGCGGGCATTCCTGAGGTTCGCGCGGCGGAAATCGTGGTGCCGTCAGCGCCGTCCGCGACGCGCCTCCCCCAGTGCGCCCTTGATGCGCAGCAGGCTGCCGTCGAGCGCCGCCTGACCTAGCCACCACTGATAGTCGGGCGACTGGTGGCCAAGGCCGAAGCGCAGGTCGCGCAGGTTTTCGTCGCGCAACGTGGCGAATAGTTTCTCGACCTGCGCCAGTTCGGTCGCTGTCAGTTCCTTTCGCGCAAGCTCTATCAGCGCCTCGGCTTCGCGCCGCTTCATTTCGGCGATGGCCAGACCGCGTTGCGCGGCGGCCAGTTGCTCGGTCACGTAGCGGGGCGAATGGCAGGCGCGGCAACTCTCGGTCGCCGCCTCGCGCGCCTGCGCCCGGCTACGTTTGCCAGCATAGTGCGTCGCCGTCGGCGCCTGCGCCTCGACGATATGGCAGCCGGCGCAGTCCGGTGCGCGCCGGCGCTCGCGCCCGGCCTCGATCCTGACAATGACGCCGTGCTTGGACAGCGCCCAGCTGCGTTCGGCGGTTCCGGCATGGCATTCCACGCAGGTCTTGCCGGCGGCCGGGAAGGCGGCAAACCACACCAGGAACAGGGCCAGGACGCGCATCAGTTGTGCTTTCGGTTATGCAAGGTGTATTCGCCTTCCAGCCACAGCGGGCGTGGGTCGGGTCGCGCGCTGCGCGCCTTGGCACGCAGGGCTTCGGCTTGCGCGGCGATTGATTTCTCAGCTTGCGCCAGCGCGGCATGGCCCTCTTTCACCAGGTCCGGCGCCCCGTGTGCCGACGCCTTGTAGCTGCCGAGGTTGGCGAAGTACCACATCTCGAAATAGTCGCGTTCGATAGTCGAGACGTTGTAGAAGCTCGACGCCTGGCCCTCGAAGAAGCCGATGCGCTCCTTCGGGAACCATGCGTCCATCCAGTCGGTCGGGTAGGGCGGGCGCTCGCCGGCGGCGGGGTAGAAGGCCTTTTCGCTCCTCAGCTCTCGCAGCAGGCGCTCGGTACGGTGCAAGCCCTGCCAAGCCGTGGCGCGTTCGCGGTCCATCTCGGCCAGTTGCCGGCGCGAGAACGCCTCGTCGTGGCAATCGGTGCACACCTCGATCCAGCGTTCGCGCTTGACCTTGTTTTCGGCGGTGTTCGGATTCACCTGGCGCAGGCCGAATTGCCAGATCGACTTGTCGGCCACCACGTGCTGGCCGTTTCGCATGTGGCAGTAGGCGCAGGTCGGCACGGTGTAATTGCCCTTTAGCAGCGGCTTGCTCCAGTCGGTCTGCCGCGTCTCGGCGAGGTAGCGCTTGCCGTGCGCCGAGCTGAAATAGGTTTCGTCGTCGGGATGCGGCGGGCCACTGTGGCAGGTGGTGCAGGCCTCGGCCCGACGCGCCTCGGCGGCGTCGAAGCGGTGCCGCGTGTGGCAGGAGTCGCACTTGGTCGCCACCGAATGGCATTGCACGCAGGCCGTGGTTTCGCCCTTGGGCTTGTCCACGAAATGCTTGCTGTCGGTGGCGCGCTCCATGGCCAGCACGTGGCTGGGGAAGCCGTATTGCTTCTCGGACTGGAAGGCATCGTGCTGCACTGGGTGGCATTCGGCGCAGACCTTGGGCGTCGGCATGCGCAGCTGGCGGTGGTCGGCGCCGTGGCAATCCGGGCAGGCTACCGGCGCGCGATTTGCCGGCTTGCTGTGGCGGCTGTCGCGCCAGTCGGCGACGATGCCCGGCGTCAGCGCTTCGTGGCAGGCGATGCATTCGGCGGCCGGAAACACGCCTTCGACGCTGGCGACCGGCTGGTAGAAGCGGTCCGGGTCCCAGTAGCCCTGCACCGGGTCGGGCTGCCACTCGCGCGAATACAGGCCGCTGCCCGCGCCGCCCTTGCTCCAGTCCACCCAGGCCATCCCGGCGGCGATGCCTGCCAGCGACAGCAGCACCGGAATCAGCAGCCAGCGCGGGCGCATCACCGATCCTTGCGGTGGCGGGCTATGGCGCGGGCGACGCCGATGCCGGCGAGCAGCAGGAAGGGCAGCAGTGTCAGGCCGGGTACGGTGTTGTCCGTGGTGCAGACGAAATCGAAGTTCACGGCATGGACGTGCGCCCAGGCCGGAGTCGCCAGCGTTGTGAGCAGAAGAGTGAGGCGCTTCATGTCGCCATCCTCGGCGCCATCAGCGGCTGCGGCGCCGCACGCCAGGCGCGCCAGGTTTTCCAGCCGGCCAGGCGTTGCTCGGCCAGCACCGTGCGCGCGGCGCGACGTCCGGCAGCGGCAGCGGTGACGATCAGGTCGGCGCCATGCACGGCATCGCCGCCGGCGAAGATGCGCGGGTGGGAAGTGCGGCCGTGGGCATCGACCTTGATCGCGCCGTATTCGGTGGCGACGCCGCCGGCTTCCAGCCAGTAGGGCGCTGCCGGTTGCTGGCCGAAGGCGAGGATCACGGCGTCGCAATGGATGCTTCGAGAAATCGCCGTGTCACCAGCGCCGACTTTTACATGTACCGCGCGCACTGCGGCCTCGCCTTCGACGGCCACTGGCGTGTGCTCGAAGAGGAAGCTCACGCCTTCCTCCATGGCGGCGACGCGTTCGTGCGGATTGGCGCGCAGCTTCTCGGCCGTGCCGCGATAGGCTATGGCCACGCTCGTCGCGCCGTCGCGCAATGCGGCGCGGGCGCACTCCATTGCGGTGTCGCCGCCGCCCAGTACCAGCACGCGTTTTCCGGCGAGGCTGCCGGCGACGGCGCCGCCTTTGCCCTGGTTTATGCGGCCCAGGTAGGCCAGCGCGTCATCGACGCCATGCAGTTCGCGCCCCGGCAGCGACACCTCCCGCGCCTGGCGCGCACCGAGGCCGAGGAAGAGCGCCTCGTTGTCGTCGCGCAATTGCAGGAAGCGTTCGGCATCGACCTCGACGCCGAGTTCGAAACGGATGCCAGCCTGCTCCATGAGTATCCGGCGCCGGTCCAATGCGCGCTTGTCGAAGCGGAAGGGCGGCAGGCCGCTGGACAGCATGCCGCCGATCTGTGTGTCGCGGTCATACACCGTGACGTTCCAGCCGGCACGGTTCATGGCCTCGGCGAAGGCCAGCCCCGCCGGGCCGGCGCCGATTACAGCGGCATCCTTGTCGAGGCGTTTGGCTGGTGCCAGTGTCGGGCGCCAGCCGCGCGCCAGCGCCTCTTCGGTCACTGCATGCTCGATGGCGCCGATGGCCACCGCCGCCTCGCTCTGGCGCACGCGGGCGCAGGAACCTTCGCAGAGCCGGTCCTGTGGGCAAAGCGCGCCACAGAGTTCCGGCATCGGGGAGGTAGAGGCCATGATCTCGGCGGCGGCTTCGATTTTCCCCTTGGCGGCCTGCATCAGCCATTCCGGAATCCGGTTGTGCAGCGGGCAGGCCGCGCGGCAGGTCGGCTCGCCGCAGTCGAGGCAGCGCGTCGCCTGGGCCTGGATCTCGGCCAGCGGCAGGCGCTCGGCGCAGGCGTCGATGCGCGGCAATTC
>SXGU01380983.1_pt1 | contig 11318 bp, 10 predicted proteins | sample 3174531 | NCBI WGS metagenome assembly SXGU01 (sample SAMN11356863, study PRJNA531348) | freshwater metagenome | isolation source: freshwater sample F1-140 | place: China: Fuxian Lake, Yuxi | collected 2017-12-25
GCAATCTTGGCGGCATCGTAACGGGCGATCTTCTCAGCGTCCCAGTGATCGAAAGCGATCCGGTAATTGTCCCGCTTGTTGAGTATCGTTTCCCAGCTCAGGCCGGCTTGTGCGCCTTCGAGATTGAGCATCTCGAACAGGCGTGTCTCATCGTGACAGGGTACGCCCCACTCGTCATCGTGATAGGCGAGGTAGCGCGGGTTGGCGGGATTGGCCCAGGCGCAGCGATGGATCGGCATGATGTCGGGAGAGGTGTCGGCGATGATGCATTATCGCAAAACAACATGGCCCCGTCGGCCCGCGCATGTCGATTGGCTGAACCCGTGCCGAACCAGGCCGGTCAGGTGCCCGGTCCGTCCGGCCGCAGCGCATGCAGGAGCGCTGGCACTTCAAGCGAAATTTCGCGCGCCAGGAAGCCGAGCGGTCCGATGCGTTGCGCCAGCAGGTCGCCAGCGCGTGCATGCAGGGCGACACCCCATGCGCATGCCTGCTCCAGCGGCGCGCCGCGTGCCGCGAGGCCGGCGATGATACCTGACAGGGTATCGCCCGATCCCGATACCGCCAGTCCGACATTGCCGCCGTCGTGCCGCCACACCCGTCCGTCCGGCGCGGCGATATGGGTTGTCGCGCCTTTCAGCGCCACCATCGCATTCCAGCGCCGTGCCGCATGCCGCGCCGCTTCGGCGGGATTGGCCTGTATGCTGTCCTTGTCGGCAGCAGTCAGGTGCGCCATTTCGCCAGCATGCGGCGTCAGCAATACCGGCGTGGAAAAGCTGGCGATGTACTTCTGCTGTCCCTGGCTGTAGGCGTCGACCGCCTGCAACTGGCGCCGCACGACGTTCATCGCGCAGGCATCCAGCACCACTTTCGCGTGCTCGAGCAGCGGCAGGAGTCCGAGCACGAATGCACAGGTCGCACCTTCGTCCTGCATGCCGGGACCGACCAGGACGGCGTCGAAACGGCCGACCATTCCGGCCAGCGTGTCGATGCCGGCGGGAGCGATGGCGCCGTTCACGGTTTCCTGCAATTCGACGACACGCGCTTCGGGCATCGACAGCGCGACCAGCGGCGCGATGCCGGCGCCGGTGGCGATCGTGAGCTTGCCTGCGCCGGCCCGCAATGCCGCCGTTGCCGCGAGAATCACGGCGCCGGGCATCTCGCGCGAACCGGCGATCACCAACACGCGACCGCGCTCTTCCTTGTCGCCCTCCTGTGATGGCATCGGCAGCGGCCAGCGGCGCAGGGCCTCGTCGTCCAGCGGCATGGGGTCGGTGTTGTACAGGTCGTCAGTCATGATTTCGGTGCGCCAGGGACATCGGGTTCGGCGGTAACCGGCGCGCCGGCCTCGCGCAGCGGAGCGACGAAATTGACCAATTGCGGCAACAGCTTGCCGTTCCTGCCGCGGCTCGGGTCGAATTCATAGGAGGTCACCGAGCAGTTCGGCACATCGGCGGCACGGTCGATGTCAAGAATCGTTTGTTCATCCATGCGTTCCAGCAAATAACGAAAGCAATTGACGATGACCTGGTGGCCGACGATCAATACCCGCTCGCGCCGGTATTCGCGGCTGATGGTGTCCAGTACGCTGCGCAGGCGCAGGATCACGTCGCACCAGCTTTCCCCGCCGGGCGGGCGGAAATAAAACTTGCCGACATGCGAGCGCTGCTCGCTGAGTTCTGGATATTTCTGGCGGATGCCGAGGGTAGTAAGGCGGTCGAGAATGCCGAATTCCTTTTCCCGCAGGCGTTCGTCGGCCTGGAAGGTGATGTCGTCGGGATCGATGCCGGCGGCATCGAGGATGATGCGTGCGGTGTCGCGAGTACGCACATAAGAGGAACAGAGAACTACCGTCGGCTGTGCTTCGGCCGGCATTTCACCAAACCAGTGACCCAGCGCATGCGCCTGCTGAATGCCGAGCGGCGAGAGTGGTGTATCGATATCGCGCGTGGCGATATCAATCAGCGGCAGGCGCGCGGCTTCGGCGGCATCGCGCGCAACGTTGCCGGCGCTCTGTCCGTGGCGCACCACCCATATTGTTTGCGGCCATTTCTGTTCCGGCATGCTGCCATTCCCTTGTTGATGTGTAAGGAATGACAATGCCGGCTACGCGAAGTTTCGTAATGCGGGGGAAGTGATGCGGCTGCTCTATGGACCGGGGGACGATACCGCCGGCCATTAACAAAAGGGAATGAAGTTGTGCCGTCTATCCAGGTGACGTCCTTGTTGCCGGTGCGACAAGCATCTGAAAACCGCCTCACCGGCTGCCGGACTACTTGGTGCCCGACTTCGGTTTGAACAGGCGGGCAAGTCCGATGACGATGCAGATGCCGAGCAGATCCGCGGCAGCGGTTTTTTCATTTACGGTGAACCCGGCCAGCCCTTTCAGGCCGATGACGATCATCCATGCGCTGACGGCGGAAAGCGCGACGGCGGTCAGCGGACCGGAGTAGTTCTTTGCCATGGTTCCCAGCAGGGTGGGCTTTTTGTGCTTGGGTTGTTGTTCCATTTGAGAGCTCTCATCCATGATTCCGTGGAGCATGGATGATAGCTATCCCATGGGAAATTTTGGTTGTAGTGCGTCACTATTTTTAGTGGAAAGCACGCCAGCATGGCCGCAGGAAACCAGTTTTCAAATCGTCTCAGCCGAACTTGCGGAATGCATCCAGTCCAAGGCCCAGGCCGATGCTGCCGAACAAATCACCGTCGATACGGCGTGCCTGCGGCAGCAAGGCGGCGATACGCTGGCGCAAGGACAACACGCCGCTGGAGCCGCCGGTGAAGAAGACCGTATCGACTTGGTTCACGGTGATCCCGGCATCGCGCAAAAGTTGTTCGATGGTCTGTTCGATGCGCTGCAGCATGGGAGCGATGGATGCATCGAAAGCTGCGCGGCTCAGGTCCAGCACAGGACGGTCGGCGAGGCGTTCCAGCGTCAGCGAAACAACCGGCGTTTCCGACAGGGCGATCTTGCCCTCCTCCACCTTCAGTGCAAGCCAATGGCCGTCGCGCTGCTCGATTAGTTTCAACAGGCGCCCCAGCTTGTCCCGCTCGCGCGCATCGCGCTGCACATCCTGCAACTCGCGCCATACTTTCTGCGTGTAGACGAGATTGATGGTGTGCCAGGTAGCGAGGTTGAAGTAATAGCTCGATGGCACCTCGTTGTTGTTGACGAGACGGCTGCCGAGGCCCAGCAGCGGCATCACCGATGACAGGTTGAGATATTTATCGAAGTCGGTGCCGCCGATATGGACACCGCCGTTGGCGAGAATGTCGGCACGCCGGTCTGGCATGCCGGCTCGTTCGGGCGACAGCCGCACCAGCGAAAAGTCCGACGTGCCACCGCCGATGTCGGCGATCAGCACCAGTTCTTCGGCATCGATGCGGGACTCGTAGTCGAACGCGGCGGCGATCGGCTCATACTGGAAAGCGATCTCCTTGAATCCGGCGGCGCGGGCAATATCCGCGAGCGTGTCTTCCGCCAGACGGTCGGCGGCGGCATCGTCGTCGACGAAGAAGACGGGGCGGCCCAGCACCGCATGCGTCAGCGGGCGTCCCGCCGCAATCTCGGCGCGGCGCTTGAGTTCGGCAATGAACTGCGCCAGCAGGTCGCGAAACCGCAGCGCCCTGCCCTGCACCTCGGTTTGTCCGTCGATCAGGCTGGTGCCGAGCAGGCTTTTGAGCGATCGCATCAGGCGGCCGTCATAGCCGGACAGGTAATCGGCGAGTGCGGCGCGGCCGAAGCTGACCGCCTCGTCATCGGCATTGAAAAATACCACCGACGGCAGGGTGGGCTTGTCGCCTTCGAGGGGGAGCAATGTTGCAGCACCGCTACCGGCGATGCCGACGGTGGAATTGGACGTGCCGAAATCGACGCCGCAGGTATGCATGCCGGCTCCTTGAAAAAAGGGGGCAATCATACGCGCGAGGAAGGCTGCCGGAAAGGTCCATATTGCATGAATCTTTCCGGCCGGATGGATTGCCGGATCAGGGTCCGGTCAGGGAAGAGGTCGTGCCGGGCTTCTTCGCCCCCGCGGTGTCGGCCGTCGTCAGCGGTTCGCCGGTCCAGACGACATAATCGTCCACCGCATACAGCTTGCATGGCTCGGTGCTGTTTTTCTGGCAAGCAGCAAGCACCTGTTCCACCGGATCGTCGCCGTCCTCGGCCCAGCTCCAGGCTCCGGTCGACGACACCGCGAAGGCACGCGGGGCCTGCTTGGTCAGGAAGACCTTGTACTGTTCGCGCCCTTTTTCCCTCAGGTAGGGAATCGCGTCGATATTGTCGATGGCCGCGAAATCCGTTTTTGGCACCTTGATCTCGTCCGACAGCGCAACGACGGGCGCGGTCGGCATGCCGAGGCTTTGCAGGAATTTTTCGGTTTCCGGCCACCAGATCCTGACACCGTCGCGGCTGCCGACCATGCCATGCGCATCGCTCTTGAAGGCGCCGTAGGCAACCAGCTTCGCGTGGCCGCCAGCCTGGACATAGGCTTCATACATGCGTGCCGCAAGGTCCGGGCCGAAGTGGTTGTCGTTTTGGCCGTAGAACCAGATGCTCGGCAATGCCGTCTTCGCGCCATATTCGGCGAATGCCTTCACCAGCGATGCCTGCCAGCGGCAGTCGCCGCCGTGCATCTTGAGTCCGCCAGCGAAGTTGATCAGCCCTTTCACGCCGGGAAAGTTCTTGGTGCCGAAGGCGATCGTCGTCAGACCGCCATAGGACTGACCGGCAACGACGATGCGATCCTTGTCCGCCCATTTCTGGGTGCGCAGGTATTCCAGCGTGCTCTGCAGGTCTTCCGCCTGCTCCAGGCCGTGGCCGGTCATGTCGCAGCCGCGGTCGATGTATTCGCCGGTGGACTTGGAAAACCCTTTGCGCATCGGGATGACGACCGCATAGCCGCGCTTGACGAACTCGCGGCTGATCACGACGAAGCGGTCGCGCCCCTGCGAGCGCGGATTGCCGAGCGCCGTGCCGTGGTTCACGATCACCAGGGGGAACGGGCCATTGCCGGACGGTTTGAAGATAGTGGTTTCGAGTTCGATGTTCTGGGTGCCGGAAGCGGCGGGCACCATGACGACCTGTTCATTCAGGGATGCGTCGAGGCTGGCCGTCTGCGCCGTTGCGGAACCGGCAAACATGCCCAGTCCGATCGCGAGGGCGCCAATTGCGCGGTATGCCCGGTCTTTTCCAGCAATCAGCGTCTGGACGAGAGAATGAATATGCACGGCTTCTCCGTTGAAGAATGGGTGGAGCGCAGCGCTGTGCATGCAATGATGCAATTTCTTGCACGGCTTGATACAGCGCAACGTTGTCCATTCTAAATACGGGGTTGCCTCAATTCAATGCCCATTTATGCAATTCGGAAAGATTTAATGCAGGAACTTTTAGTCGCCACAATCCCTGTTGCACCTTGTAACCAAAACGGTGCGAACGCAGATCATGCTTATGCGGAAAGGATGAAATAACGACATGCATGAAAACATCGCGCATGCGGCCGTGAAGCCAATGAAGAGGAAACAGCTTTTGTTTGTTGAAGGCGCAACCTTTGCGATGTCTGCTTGTCAATAACAGACACCTGTTTTTATAAGGATGGAACCATGAAAGTTGATGTCTACAAACGCCCGGAACACGAAGGTAAATTTTCCTATCTCGCAGTGCCGGAAGGACACCCGATCCCTGATGAAGCCACTGCCATCGATTGGGAAACCGCGGAGCGGAATATCGATCTGGATGAATCGAATGAATCCGTGGTCGGCCTTTCGGCAAACGACGCACTGCAGCAGATCGACATGAAAGGTTATGCCATTTCGAGCTCGCAGGATAAAGTCAGGATCGGGCCGAACGTCTAACTTTCGGGCCGGCGCATGCATCGCGTGCCGCCGGCCTTTTCAGCATCGATTCCCGTACCAGCTTACGCCGGCAGTACCGCCCCCGCAGTCCACCCTTCCACCGGATCCATCCGCTTCGGCATGCCGTAGTTCGGACGCTGTACCGCCCATGCCGCCGCGACCGCGCACAATACCGCATCCAGCCAGTCGGCAGTCCCGTCATCAACCAGCTTGTTGCGCAATGGTGCATCGATCTCCAGCGTGATGCCCATAGGATGCGCGCCGCTCACCAGCGCCTGCACGATCAGTTCCCGCGCGGCACGCCTGGCTTCGGTCTGCTTGCTGCGCTCATCGCTTTTATAAGATGCGCGCGTCACCGCCCGCGCCACCAGTCCCGGATACCCCTCCAGGGCAATGCGTTGCGGATCGCCGGCGTGTAGACCATATACCGTCACACCTGCATGAAGCAGGCGCGGACAGCCTTCATGAAACATATACGCAACCGGCGGATTGACCCACTTCATCGATGGACTCGACCCGGCGGGCCCATCGGTGACACGGTGGGCAAACTTGTTGCCCACCGGACGCCCGTCGCAGAATGCCTTGAAGATGTCGCGCAGTTCGGCGCGGGTCAGCCCGGCGCAGTGCTCGATCAATCCCGCCCAGGTCTGCGGCCAGCCGAGATGCTCGACCAGTTCGCGCGATAAGCCGAATGGAAAATCGAAGGCGCCGACCCAGGGACCGGGCTGCGCCAGCCATGCCTCGTAAGACGCCCAGCTTGGGTGCTCTGCAATGCTTTCTATCCACAAGGTATCGCCCTTGCTCTCGCCATGGGCGATGGTGATCGGCTTGACGCGTCGCGGAACGGAGGTGAAATCGATGCCGGCAATCCGGATTCGCGGTGTTATGGCAGGCATTTGAGAAAGGTTTGATATTTTCGGGAATTAGCGGAAAGCAAAAGCATTCTAATAGTTATGTAACCAGCCCACCCTGTGTAGTACAGCCGAAGAAACCACGCATGCAATGAACCGCCATACACAGACCCGCAAATCCTTAGCCGGCGACTGGCGCGCGGGATGGCTGTTTCTTATTATCATGCTCTTCACACTGCTGGCGGGCTGCGCGAGCCTGCCCGACGTCGACTATCTGCGGCGCGGCCAGTTGCAGGTGCAAAAACCGACCATCGTCACCGCCAACGGCACGCTGTCCGACGGCAAGGCCCGGTCGATGCTGGACCGCATGGCGGCGAAGGTCGGCGCCACCGACATTCTTGCAAGGCATGTGGCGGCGGAAGAAGCCATCAGCGGCGCACCCCTTGTGGCCGGCAACAAGGTGGTGCTGCTGGACGATGGGCCGATCACGATGCAAGCCATGATGAATGCCCTGCGCACCGCGCGCGATCACATCAACCTCGAAACCTACATCATCGAAGCCGATGAAGTCGGGCGTGCCTTCGCCGACCTGCTCATCCAGAAAAGAGCGGCGGGCGTGCAAGTCAACCTGATTTATGACAGCGTCGGCGCGCTGACCACGCCGCCCGAGTACTTCGAACGCCTGCGCGCCGGCGGAATCAACCTGCTCGAATACAATCCGATCAATCCGCTGAAAGCCAACGGCAAATGGGACATCAACCAGCGCGATCACAGCAAGCTGCTGATCGTCGATGGCCGCATCGCGTTCACCGGCGGCGTGAACATCAGCCGTGTCTATGGCAAGAGTTCGCTGATCAGGGGAAAGAACAGGCAGGCGCCGCCGGAAGATGCGAAGGAGTCGGCATGGCGCGACACCCATATGCAGATCGAAGGTCCGGTGGTCGCCGAGTTTCAAAAGCTCTTCCTCGATACATGGCGCCGCCAGACCGGCAGCGACATTACCGCCAAACGCTACTTCCCGCCGCTCAAGCCCGAGGGCAACGCGCTGGTGCGCGCGCTCGGCAGCACCGCCGACCAGGAGGACTACAGCGTCTACAAGACCTATGTGTCGGCGCTGTCGAGTGCGAGCAACTATGTGCACCTGACCACCGCCTATTTCGTTCCCGACCAGCAGATCGTGGAAGCAATGAAGGAGGCGGCGCAACGCGGCGTGGATGTGAAGATCATCTTCCCCAGCTTTACCGATCACGAATTGATCCTTTATGCGGGCCGCTCGTTTTATGACGAGTTGCTGCAGGCCGGCGTGAAAATCTACGAGCGCAGGATCGCGATGCTGCATGCAAAGACGGCGGTGGTGGACGGCGTCTGGTCGACCATCGGCTCCACCAATCTCGACATGCGCAGCTTCCTGCATAACGATGAACTCAACGCAGTCATCCTCAACGTCGATTTCGCCGAAAAGATGGAAGCCCTGTTCCAGCGCGATCTGCGCGATTCCGACCAGATCACGCTGGAAACATGGCGGCAACGCGGCATCGGGCAGAAGATGAAGGAATGGGCGGTGCGGGTGCTGGAGTATTGGCTCTAGCTGGATATTTCATCAAGACGCGGCGTGATAGCGCGAGTTGCGAGGCAGTTTGTGACTCCCCGACAAGCCAATAGCTGGGCTTCGAGCCGCTCTGCGGCAAAAGAGGCGCTCGCCGCCGCAGTCCGTCATCTGGTTCGATACGGAAACAACGCGGACCGGCTATCTTGCAGTCCGTCATGCCCCTGCGCCCCGGACACGTTCCTGTCCTGTCCGCCAGGCGGAAATGCTTCGATTCCGGTTCTCCGGGGAATCGCAACGGGAACCGATGCAGCCCTTGCTGCGTCTGACCTTCCCCGTCACCGATAAAGCGACGCCCGGATCTCGGTGCCTGCCGATGCGGGTGTGCTGCGCGCAGCTTGTCATGAACAACACTCCATCCCGATGTTTCCGCCTGCCTGTTACAGCACTCACTATTTCGCTCGCGGTGTTGACGACGTCATGCGGCGGTGGAGGTGGAGGTGGCGGCGCCGGCGGCGCTCCAGCGCCGACTGGAGCGGCCGGCATGCCGTCACTGGCGGCCAGCATCGAGCGTGCTTTGGAAGTGCCTGCCGCACTGTCGGAAGGCGTGTTTTCGCAACCACGCAGATTGACCGTGCCGCCCGACTTCGGTATACGCGTGTGGGCGCGAGTGCCCACGGCACGATTCATGGCGCTGGCGCCGAACGGCGATGTGCTGCTGTCCGTCCCGAATGAAGGGCGCATCGTTCTGCTGCGTGAAAGGCCGGGCGCCCCTCCGGAGCAATTCGATTTCGCATCCGGCTTGCGCAAGCCGCATGACATGGTGTTTCACCGTATCGGCAACACTACGTATCTGTACGTCGCAGAGTCGCACCGGATCACGCGCCACGTATACAGCCCGGGTGAAACCGCGATCGCCGGCGCGCAGGTCGTGATCGACGATCTTCCCGATTCTTCCAATACCGAACTGGGCGGCAACTACGGTCATGAACTGAAAAACATTGCCATCGGCGGCGACGGCAAGCTATATGTGTCGATCGGCTCGGCCTGCAATGCCTGCGCCGAGGATACGGTGAGCGATCCGGTGCGCGGGGCGATCTATCAATACGACGCGGACGGCGGCAACGGCCGCCTCTTTGCACGCGGCCTGCGCAATGCGGTCGGACTGGATGTCATTCCCGGCACCAATACCCTGTGGGCCGCCGTCAACAATCGCGACCAGGTGCGTGTGCCGGTGGATGCGGATGTCGATGGTGACGGTTCCGGCGATCTCGGCAAGTTGATACCGCGCTATGTGGACGACAATCCGCCGGAGCCTTTCACCGCGGTGCGCGACGGGGCTAACTACGGCTGGCCGTTCTGCAATCCGGTGCCGGCGGAAGGAATGGCGAACCTGGCGATGGTGCGCGACTTCGACACCAATGCCGACGGCGGCATGCTGGATTGCACCAGGGTGGACCGCCCATCGAAAGGCATACAGGCGCATTCCGCCCCGCTGGGCTTCAGCTTCCTGCACGACAGCAACCTGCCGGAACGTTACCGGCAAGGTGCGGCGGTGGCGCTGCATGGGTGCTGGAACTGCACGAACCTGAGTTCGGGGTACAAGGTGGTGTACTTTCCGTTCGACGGCAACGGCAATGCCGGCGCGGTGATGGATCTCGTCACCGGCTTCGTGCCCGACCCGCGCAGCGGCGGATATTGGGGCCGCCCGGTGGATGCGATACCGGATGGACGGGGAAACCTGCTTATCTCGGACGATTTCGCGGGCGCGATCTACCAGCTCTATCCACTGCCCTGACCAAGGTCGCTTTCATGCGCTCGCTCGGCATATGTTCAGTCATGGGGACGCACGGCTAAACGCGCGCCACCATCACATGGCCGAGCTTTGCAAACCTCAGGCCGATTTCGCTGAATCTCAGGTTGTCCCGCCGGTGCCTGAAGAAGCGCGCATTCAGTTGTTCGGTATCGATGTCCTCCATCTCCGTAAAGCCCATCGCCTTCATCCGCATCGCCAGATCCCGGGGCTGGAAGAATCCGATCCACGGCTCGCCCATTCGCGCGAAGCGGTAGGCAAGCCCGTGCAGGAAGAGCCGCCCGATGATGTTGCGGGATGCGTGATCGAGCACATAGTCGAAGACGATGCCGGAGCCCGCGGGACCCGATGCGACGTGCTTCAGGATGTGCATCACCGCATCATTGCTCAGGTACATCGTCACGCCCAGCCAGGAAAAGAATGCCGGCTCGTTCGCATCGAAGCCGGCCGCCTTCAGCCGCCCGGCCAGCGACTGGGATTCGAAATCGATATCCACGAACCGCAGCGATTCGGGCACCGGTATGTGCGCATCATCGAGCAGCCTGCGCTTCCACGCCTGGGTCGCGGGATGGTCGACTTCGAATACACGCAGCGCGGATGCGGGATACGGGTTGCGGTAGGCGAAGGTGTCGAGGCCTGCACCGAGGATGACGTATTGCCTCACGCCGCGCTTGACCGCCTGGTGCAATTCATCCTCCGCGATCCTGCTGCGCGCCACCAGCCCGGCGCGAATTCCGCGGGCTAACCTGCTATCGGCGTGTGGCGACATGTTGCGAAGCTCATGCTCCGTCTTCGCACCGATGATCTTCAGCGAGACCGGGTCTTCGAAGATGGGCGGAAAGTCGCATATCTGGTGTCTGGCGCGGCTGCGTGCGGCGCGCAAGGCAGTGATGCTGGCCCGGCCTGCTTGCATGTCTGCATCTCCATGGCGTGATATTTGAATAACGCGCAGTGTAGGAGCCGATACAGATGGTTCGCCATTAGAGAAACTACTTACCCCGGTTCAATATCGCGAGGGATGCGGTAGCGCTGCGATGCGCCGTCTTACTTCGCTTCTTCCAATGCAGGGTCGGTCGCCCTGCGGGTGCGATAGGCGAACTCGCGGCTTCTCCTTGCCCACGGCTCGTCATAGTCGGCCGGCATCACGACCGGCACCTGCAGGCAAACGCTCTGCGTCGGCAGCACCTGGCGCCAGTCGTGAATGAGCCGGCAGTAGGCGGCGCCTACCGCCCGCACGTTGCGATCGAGGTCGTAGAGC
>SXGU01174699.1_pt1 | contig 11317 bp, 11 predicted proteins | sample 3174531 | NCBI WGS metagenome assembly SXGU01 (sample SAMN11356863, study PRJNA531348) | freshwater metagenome | isolation source: freshwater sample F1-140 | place: China: Fuxian Lake, Yuxi | collected 2017-12-25
GCCGGCTGCACCGTGGTGCTCAAGCCCTCGGAGATCGCGCCGTTCAACGCCTTCGTGCTGGCCGAGGTGATCGAGGCGGCCGGCCTGCCCAAGGGCGTGTTCAACCTGGTCACCGGCTTCGGCCCGACGGTGGGCGAGGCGCTCGTCAAGCACCCGCAGGTGGACATGATCTCGTTCACGGGATCGACGCGCGCCGGCAAGCGCATCTCGGAAGTCGCCGCGCAGACGGTGAAGCGCGTCGCGCTCGAACTCGGCGGCAAGAGCGCCTCGGTGATCCTCGACGACGCCGACATGGCCACCGCGGTGAAGAGCACGGTGAACATGTGCTACCTGAACTCGGGGCAGACCTGCACCGCGCTGACGCGCATGCTGGTGCCGGAATCGAGGTACGCGGAAGCCGCGAAGATCGCCGCGGACGTCGCCAACTCGTTCAAGCCCGGCGAACCCTTGTCGGAAACCACGCGGCTCGGCCCGCTTTCGTCGTCGATGCAGCTCGAGCGCGTGCGCGGCTACATCAACAAAGGCGTGGCCGAGGGCGCCGAACTGCTCGCCGGCGGCGCCGATGCGCCCGAAGGCGTGCCCGCGGGCGGCTACTACGTGAAACCCACCGTGTTCGGCAAGGTGAAGCCGGGCTCGACCATCGAGCAGGAGGAGATCTTCGGCCCGGTGCTCTCCATCGTCACCTACAAGGACGAGGAAGACGCGGTGAGGATCGCCAACGACACCATCTACGGCCTCGCCGGCGCTGTGTGGTCGGGCGACGAGGCGCGCGCGCAGAAGGTGGCGCGCCGCATCCGCGCCGGGCAGGTGGACGTGAACGGCGGCGCCTTCAACATGATGGCGCCCTTCGGCGGCTTCAAGCAGTCCGGCCACGGCCGCGAGGCCGGGGTCTACGGCATGGAGGAGTTCCTCGAGTACAAGTCGCTGCAGCTCAAGGCCTGAAAGGAAGATCGAGGTCGACCGCAAGGATCGTAACTTCGTGCTTGCCGCATGCCTGGGCAGCGCGGTGCTCGGCGCCGCCGGCTCGCAGTTCCTGTCTTTCCGCGAGGCGCATGCGCAGGCCGGCACGCTGCGCACCAGCCGCCTGGAAATCACCGACAACGCCGGCAAGGTGCGTGGCCCGCTGGCCATCGCCAAGGACGGCCAGCCGTTCTACGCCCTGTACGGCCAGAACGGCAATGCGCGCATGGTCATGAGCCTGGGCGACGCCGACATACCGGTGTTCACCATGAATGGCACCGCCGGGCACGACATCATCGGCATGTCGGTCAACGCCGACGATTCCGCCGCCATCAACTTCTCGGACAAGGCCGACAAGGTGCGCGGCTCGATGGCGATCGAGAAGGACGGCCTTTTCGCCGTCGAACGCTCCGACGCGAACGGCAAGACCACCCACAAGTGACCCTGAACGCGGCGTCCCGGCCGGCAGCCCGCGCCGGCCAGGGCCGCGGGAAGCGCGTCGCTCAGGCCCGCGTGCGCACCAGTTCCGTGAATGCCCAGAGAGCGCGCAGCGAGAAGTAGGCGGTCGCCAGCGCGAAGAACAGGTGCACGCCGTTGGCCGGATGCGCGAACAGTTCCCGCTCCACGTCGAGGCTGATGCCAAGGCGCGGGGGCTCGGCGAACAGCAGCACCAGCAGCGGCGTGAAGAAGCAGAACAAGGCGGCCATCGCCTCGCGCCGCAGCTCCTGCGGCTCGCGCCACTGCAGCATGAAGTGATTGGGCAGCAGGGCGGCCAGCGCCGCCACGCCGCTCAGCACCACGCCCGGTTCGCGCGCCAGCGAAATCATCAGCCCGGCGAATCCAGCCAGCACCAGCACGCGCGCCAGCGCCCGCACGCGGCCGGGCCGCAGCAGGCCGTCGTCGTCTTCATCGGACGGCTCGGAGAGAAGAAGAAACCAGAGCGTGACGAACTCGATGACGATCACCACGCCGCAGGTCGGCGCAACGCTGCGGCCATAGGTGGACAGCGGATAGACCCACGCCCAGGCGAACGATCCTGCCGCAAACAGGAACCCGGCGAACGAAGCCGCGGCTGCGAGCCGGGGGCGTAGCATCGCCCGGCACTACATCAGGGCCGCGCGCGCACCAGCGTCACCAGCGTGCCGGCCTGCGCCACCTCGCCGCGCTGGTTGACGATCTCGACGAAGCGCTTGATCACGCCGGTGCCCGGCTTCGACGCCGTGCGCACGTCGGTGACGGTCATCTTCACGTGGATGGTGTCGCCGAAGAAGATCGGCTTCTGGAATTTCCAGTTCTCGATGCCCAGGAACGCCAGCGCCGAACCTTCCATCATCCCGGTGCGCGCCCCGAGCCCGGTCATGATCGACATGCCGAGCATGCCGTGCGCGATGCGCTGCTTGTAGGCCGTCTTCGCCGAGAACTCGGCATCCGTATGCAACGGGTTGTAGTCGCCCGACAGTCCGGCGAAGGCGGCGACGTCGGCCTCGGTGATGGTGCGCGCGGGCGTGGTGAAGACCTGCCCGGCCTTGAAATCCTCCAGGTACATCGGCATCGCTATCCCTCCCGTTTCTTCATGATCAGTCCGTCCACCGCGATGACCCGCTGCGCGCCGCAGCGCAGCGGGTTCACGTCGAGCTCCTCGATCTGCGCGGCGAAGTCGGCGGCGAACTCCGACACGCGCACCACCACTTCGGCGACGGCGTCGATGTCGGCGGGTGCGCTGCCACGAAAACCGGTGAGCAGCGGGTAGCCTTTCAGGCCCGCGAGCATGGCCTTCGCTTCGCTCATGGACACCGGCGCGAGCGACGCCACGCTGTCCTTCATCAGCTCCACCATCACGCCGCCGGAACCGACGACGATGAGCGGACCCACCAGCGGATCGATGCGCGCGCCGACGATGATCTCCACGCCCTCGGCCATCGGCTGCACCAGCACGCCGCGGATGTCGTTGTCTGCCGCCACCTTGCGCGCCGCGTCCATGACCTCCGCGCAGGCTTCGCGCACGAACGCTTCGTTCACCAGGGAAAGGCGCACCACGCCGGCCTCGGTCTTGTGCGGAATCGCGGGCGACTCGACCTTCAGCGCCACCGGGAAGCCGAGCGCGCGCGCCGCAGCTACCGCCTCGTCGGCCGAACGCGCCAGGCGCTCCTCGACCACCGGCACGCCGTAGGCGGCGAACACCTGCTTGGCTTCGCGCTCGGTGAGCGTCGCGCCCGCCACCGCGAGCAGGGCCTGCGCCTTGTCGCGCGCGTCCAAGGCGGCTCGGCGCGGGCGCAGTTGCGGCGCAATCCCCTCGTGCCAGCGCTGCCAGGCCGCGATCGCCGCGTAGCAGCGGTCCATGGAACGGAACAGCCCGACCTTGTCGTCGCTCTCGTACGATTCGGAGCCCGGCCCCTGCAGCCATTCGGAGACCCAGACCACGGCGACGGGCTTGGGCTGCTCCCGCGCCAACTGCGCGATGGTCGTCGCGCGCGCGTTGCTGACCTCGTGCGTGGCGACGCTCATCAGGCAGAGCAGCGCGCCGTACTGCGGATCGTCCAGCATCGCGCGGCAGCACTTGCCGTAGGACTCCGGCACCGACAGCACCTGGCCGGTCGGGTCGCAGGGATTGCGCGCGGCGCCGAATTCCGGCACCACGCTCTTCAACGCGGCGGTGCACTTCTCGCCCGGCTGCGGCATCGGCACGCCGTGGCGCTCGGCCATGTCGGCAGCGATCACGCCCGCGCCACCCGAGCCGGACACCACCGCCACGCCGCGCGCCAACGGCTTGCCCGCGGCGGCGAAGAACTTGGCGTACTCCACCAGCGCCTCGTAGTCGTCGACCTGCACGAAGCCGGCGCGCTCGAAGAGCGCGCGAAAGGCGACGGCCGAGCCGGCGAGCGAGCCGGTGTGCGAGCGCGCGGCCGCCGCACCGTCGGCGCTGACGCCGAGCTTGTAGACGATCACCGGCTTGCCGTGGCGACGCGCGCGCTCGCCCGCCTCGATGAGGCGCGCGGCGCTGGGAACGCCCTCGAACAGGCAGGCGATGGCGCGGATTTCCGCGTCCTCGGCCATCGCCGCGATCATGTCGGCCACATCCACGTCGGCGGAATTGCCCGTGGAAAAGAAGTAGCGATAGCCCATGCCGCGCTCGGCTGCCTGCGCGAGGCAGTAGCCCATGGCGCCCGACTGGCTGACGAAGGCGATCGGACCGACCTTGCGCGGCATGCGGGCGTACTCGGGAATGAAGCTCATGCCCGCGCCCAGCTCGTGGTTCACCAGGCCCATGCAGTTCGGCCCCAGCAGCGGCATGTTCGCGGCGTGCGCGATGGCGACGAGGCGCTGCTGCGCCACCGCGCTGTCGCCCTGGCTCATTTCGCCGTAGCCGGATGCAAAGACGATGACCGACCCCGCGCCGGCCTTTGCGCAGTCCTCGACCGCCGCCTCCGCCGCCTCGCGCGGCACCACCAGCACCACGCAATCCGGCTTCGTCGGCAGCGCGGCGAGCGACGGGTAGCAGGCGTAGCCGCCGACGTCGGCGTACTTGGCGTTCACCGGGTAGACGTTGCCACGGTAGTGCGCGAGGTTCTCCAGCGTACGCAGGCCGAAGGACGCGTTGCGCGGCGAGGCGCCCACCACGGCGATGGAGCGCGGCGCGATCAGCGGCAGCAGGTGCGCGCGAGTGTAGGGTGAAATGCGGGGCGGGCTGCGGTCTGGTGCTAGCATAACCGGAACAATACCCGATCTGATTTCCGCTTCAGGGAAAGGTTCGCATGAACGTCAGGCAGCTTCTGGACCTCAAGGGGCGCATCGCGCTCGTCACCGGCGGCTCGCGCGGGCTCGGCCTGCAGATCGCCGAGGCGCTGGGCGAGATGGGCGCGAAGGTGGCGATCACCGCGCGCAAGCAGGACGAGCTCGAGGCCGCGGTGAAGCACCTCGGCGGCCTCGGCATCGACGCCGGCGCCTGGACCTGCGACCTCGGCAAGCGCGAAACCATCGCGCCGATGGCCGACGCCGTGCTTTCGAAATACGGCAAGGTCGAGATCCTGGTGAACAACGCCGGCGCGGTGTGGAGCGCGCCCGCCGAGGACCATCCGCTGGAGGCCTGGGACAAGCTGGTCAACGTCAACCTCACCGGCACCTTCGTGCTGTCGCAGATCATCGGCAAGCGCTCGATGATCCCGGCGAAGTGGGGGCGCATCATCAACGTCGCCTCGATCGGCGGCCTGATGGGACAGGACACGCGCATCAACCGCACCATCGCCTACTGCGCGACCAAGGGCGGCGTGGTGAACTTCACGCGCGCGCTGGCGGCCGAGTGGGGGCAGCACGCCATCACGGTGAACGCCATCTGCCCCGGGTTCTTTCCGTCGAAAATGACGCGCACCGCGCTGGAGACCATGGGCGAGCTGGCGCGCGACTGGACGCCGACCAAGCGCCTGGGCAACGACGAGGACCTGAAGGGCCTCGCCGTGCTGCTCGCCTCGGAGGCCTCGCGCCACATCACCGGGCAGGCGATCGCGGTCGACGGCGGAGCGAGCATTGTCTGAGGGCGTGGCCTACGCGAACGATTACCACCTCAAGGTACCGTTCGCCAAGCACCTGGGCTTCGTCATCGACGAACTGCTGCCGGGCATCGCGCGCATGTCCTGCGAGCTCCATCCGCACATGTGCAACAGCTGGGGCACGGCGCACGGCGGGGTGATCATGACCATGCTGGATGTCTGCCTGTGCATGGCGGCGCGCACGCTGCACCCGGATTCCGCGGGCGTGATGACCATCGACATGAGCACCTCCTTCATCGACGCGGGCAAGAGCCCGTTGAAGGCGGAGGCCCGCGTGTTGCGCAACGGCCGCAGCCTGATCTTCACCGAGGGCGAGGTGAGGAACGCGGACGGCGCGCTGGTGGCCAAGGCGGTCGGCACCGTGCGTGCGCGCCTCGCCGACAAGGGAGCGAAGAAATGAAGGCCACCGACCCCTACGCCGCGCCCAAGTCCGTGGTCGCCGACGCGCCGCGCGACGCGGGGCAGGACGAGTACGTCCCCGGCGGGCAGCGCCTGTCCGCCGGCGCCGGCTGGGACTGGTTCGTCGAGGGCTGGCGCCTGTTCATGCTGCAGCCGGGCATGTGGGTCGCGGTGATCGTCGTCTTCGCCCTGCTGGTGATCGTCACCAGCCTGGTGCCCTTCGCCGGCAGCATCGCCACCATGCTGTTCAGCCCGGTGATCGGCGCCGGCATCATGATCGGCTGCCGCAGGCTGGACGAAGGCGGCGAACTGGAGGTGGCGCACCTCTTTGCCGGCTTCAGGGAGAAGACCGGGCCGCTGGTCGCGGTCGGCGCGCTTTACCTGGCGGGCTGGGTGGCGCTGATTCTCGCGGCCCTGGTCCTCGCGCTGCTTGCCGGGGTCGGCATCGGCACGCTGTTTTCCGCCGACACCGGAAAGGGCGCCGGCGCCGGAATCGCCGCGGGTGCCCTGCTCGTACTGCTGCTCGTCCTCGCCCTGTCGATCCCGCTGCTCATGGCGGTCTGGTTCGCCGCGCCGCTCGTCGTCTTCCACGACCAGGGGCCCGCCGAGGCGATGAAGGCAAGTTTCAGCGGTTGCATGAGGAACATGCTGCCGATGCTGGTCTACGGACTGGTCGGCCTGGTACTCGCGATTCCGGCGACCCTGCTGCTGATGCTCGGCTGGCTGGCGCTCGGCCCGGTGTTCGCCGGCTCGATCTACGCGTCCTATCGCGGCATCTACACACGGCGGCGCTGAGCGGCGCCATGCTCGACACCGGCCGCCGCATCGCCACGCCGGAAGGCATCGAGCTCAGCCTGCGGCTCGCCGGTCCGGTGCCGCGCGCGCTGGCCTGGACCATCGACCTGATGATCCGCCTCGCCATCCTGTTCGCCGCCTCGATGGCGCTCTCGCAACTGGGCAATTTCGGCATGGGCCTTTTTTTCCTCGGCTGGTTCCTGCTCGAGTGGCTGTTCCCCGCCTGGTGCGAAGCGGCGTGGGGCGGCGCGACGCCCGGCAAGAAGGCGCTCGGCCTGCTGGTGCTGCACGACGACGGCACGCCGGTGCGCTGGCCGGCGGCGCTGACCAGGAACCTGTTGCGTGCCATCGACTTCCTCCCCCTGTTCTACGGTTTCGGCCTGGTCGCCATGCTGATGAACCGCGACTTCAAGCGCCTGGGCGACCTCGTCGCCGGCACCGTGGTGGTCTACCGCGAGGAGCCGATCGCGGGTTTTCGCATTCCGCCGGCGGCGCCGCTGCCGCCGCCCGCCGCGCTGACGCTCGCCGAGCAGCGCGCGGTGCTGGATTTCGCCGAGCGCTCGCCCGGACTCACCGAGGAGCGTGCCGCGGAACTCGCCACCATCGCGCGCGCGCTGGTGGGAAGGCTGGAGGGCCGCGACGCCACCGAGCGCCTGGTGCGCATCGCCAATCATCTGGTGGGAAGGCGCTGAGATGAAACAGACGGCGTTCGAGGCGCAGCATGCAGAGGACTGGGCGCGCTTCGAGCGCTGTCTGGAGCGGCGCGGCAAGGCGAAGGAAGCCGAGGCGAACGCGCTGCCCGACGTCGAGGTGCCGCAGACCTACCGGCGCCTGTGCCAGCACCTCGCGCTGGCGCGCGACCGCGAGTACAGCCCGGAGCTGGTCGATCGCCTGAACGCGCTGGTGCTGCGCGGGCACCACCTGCTGTATGGCGCGCGCGCGCGGCGCGGCACCGTGCGCTCGATCGCCTTCCTGCTCGGCGGCTTTCCGCGCCTGGTGCGCGGCGAATCGGCGCTGGTGACGGCGGCCGCGCTGCTGTTCTTCGGCCCGCTCGCGCTGTTCATCGCGGCCCTGCAGTGGTTTCCCGACTTCATCTACTACGTCGCCGACCCGCGCACCGTGGCGAACTACCAGGAGATGTACAACCCGGCGAGCACGCGCCTCGGCCGCACGCGCGAGGCGGACGACAACGTCGCCATGTTCGGCTTCTACATCTGGAACAACGTCAAGATCGGCATCCAGACCTTCGCCACCGGGCTCGCCTTCGGCGTCGGCCCGGTGTACTACCTGGTGGCCAACGGCGTCATGATCGGCGCGGTCGCCGGCTACCTGACGCAGGCCGGCTTCGGCGTGCCGTTCTGGTCCTTCGTCTCCGGCCACAGCGCCATGGAGCTCACCGCCATCGCCATCTCCGGCGCGGCCGGCCTGCGCCTCGGAGCGGCGGTGATCGCGCCGGGCTTGCGCTCGCGCAAGGCGGCGCTGGTCATCGCCGCGCAACCCGCGGCGCGCCTGATGTACGGCGCCGCGGCGATGTTCACCGTGGCCGCGTTCATCGAGGCGTTCTGGTCGCCGCTCAACACCATCCCGCCCGCCGTCAAGTACGCGGTGGGCGCCGCGATGTGGGCGCTGGTGATCGGCTGGCTGCTGCTCGGGGGCCGCTCGCGTGCAGCTTGAGCGCCTGAGCGTGCGCCTGCGGCCGCGCGGCGGCTGGGAGTCGCTCGACCTGGGCTTCCACATGGCGCGCACCTGGTGGAAGCCGGTATGGGGAACCTGGTGCGCGGTATTCCTGCCCACCGTGCTCCTGCTGCACGCGCTGTTCAACCAGTACCCGTGGATCGCCGCCGCGCTGATGTGGTGGCTGAAGCCGGTGTTCGACCGCTTCGTGCTGCACGTCGTCAGCCGCTCGGTGTTCGGTGCGCCGCCGACGGTGCGCGAGACCCTCGCCGGGTGGCGGGAGGTCCTCTCGCCCGGCCTGCTCGCGGCACTCACCGTGCAGCGCTTCAGCCTGGCGCGCTCGTTCACGCTGCCGGTGCCGCAGCTGGAGAAGCAGACCGGCGCCGGCGGGCGGGCGCGCCGCTCGGCGCTGGGCAAGCGCATGCGCGGCTATGCCGTCTGGCTCACGGCGACCTGCTCGTCGTTCGAGATGTTCGTCATGCTGGCGCTGGGCGTGCTGCTTGCGCTGCTGGCGCCCGGCGCGAGCGATCCCGCGCCCGCCTTCGAGAACCTGTTCGGCGGCCGCGGCGAGGAAGGCGCCTGGAACTGGTTCAACAGCGCCTGCTATGCGCTCGCCATCTGCCTGGTCGAGCCGTTCTACGTCGCCGCCGGTTTTTCGCTTTACCTCAACCGGCGCTCGATCCTCGAGGGATGGGACATCGAGCTGCAACTGCGCCGGCTGGACGAACGCCTGGGCCATGACGAGCGGCTGCGCCGCGGTCTCGCGACACTAGCCGCGATCGTCCTCTGCACGCTGCTGGTCTCCTTCGCGCCTGCGCCGGCCGAAGCCGCCGGGAAGAGCGCCAGGGAAGAAGTTGCCGAGATCCTCAAGGAGCCCGGGCTGAACCCGTACCGCGACGAATTGCGCTGGCGATTCCGCGGCGAGCCGCGCGAGGCGCGGCAGGAACGCGACTCCGGCGGACTGGACTGGGGCGCGATCGGCAAGGTGCTGGCCGACATGCTGCAGGCGTTCGCCTGGATCGTCGCGGGACTCGCCGTGGCGGGGCTGCTCTGGTTCGGCTGGAAATACCTGCGCGGCTACCTCGTGCAACCCGCCGATGCCTGGCGGCCGCCGGAAGCCTTGTTCGGCCTCGCCGTCGCGCCGGAATCGCTGCCCGATGACGTGGCCGGGACGGCGGCTGCGCTGGCGCGCGAGGGGCGCATCCGCGAAGCGCTCTCGCTGCTGTACCGCGGCGCGCTCTCCGTGCTGGTGCACCGCGAGCGCGTGCCGCTGGTCGAGGGCGACACCGAGGGCGACACGCTGCGCGCCGCGCGCCAGGTGCTGCCGGAAGCCGGCGCCGAGTACTTCGCCTCGCTGGTGCGCGCGTGGATCATGGCGGCCTACGCCGACCGGCTGCCGGACGCGTCGGGAGCCGAACTGCTGGCGCGAAGCTGGGCGCGGCATTTCGTCGCAGGCGGCACGCCGTGAATCGACGCATGGTCATCGTACCGGCCATCGCCGCCCTTCTCGGCGGCGGTGCGCTATGGCTCCTGTCCAGCATGGAACGCGTCCCGCAGCGCGTCTGGGTCGGCTACAAGGGCGAGGCGCGCCTCAATCCATGGCTCGCTGCGGAACGCCTGCTTGCCCGCATGGGCCTCGCCGCCGGCCGCGCGAAATCCGTCCCCGACCTGAAGGCGCTGCCAGCGGACGGCACGCTGGTGCTGCCGCGCCGCCTGGCGTTCATCAACCGCGACGAGCAACTGAGGCTGCTGCAATGGGTGGAAGGCGGCGGCCACCTGATCGTCGAGGCGGAAGCACCGCGCCAGCCCGACCCGCTGCTGGACGCGCTCGGCGTGACGCGCAAGCCGGTCAACCGCAAGCGCGGCAGCACCGTCGTCAGCGCTCAACTGCCGGGCGCGGACGCGCCGCTCAAGGTGCAGATGGGCGAGTGGCGCGGGCTCGAGGCCGCCAGCCCCATGTTCGCGCTGAAGGGCGCGGAGGCCACCTGGCTCGTGCACCTGCAGCGCGGCGCGGGCCGCGTGACGGCGATCGCCGAACTGGGCTTCGCCGGCAACGCCGCCATCGGCAAGTTCGATCACGCGGAGTTCCTCTGGCAGCTCGTGCGCCTGGCCCCCGGGCGCGGCGCGGTGACCTTCTTCCACAGCCCGCAGAAACTCTCGCTCGTCGCGTGGCTGAAGGAGAATGCCTGGGCCGTCATCGCCGCAGGCGCGCTGCTGCTCGCGACTTGGCTGTGGCGCGTGGCGCCGCGTTTCGGGCCGGTGGCGCCGGATCCGGAGCCGGCGAGAAAACGCCTGCTCGATCACCTGCGCGCGAGCGGCCGCTTCCAGTGGTCATCCGGCGGCAGCGCGGCGCTGGCCGAGGCTGCGCGCGATGCCGCGCTGCGGCGCGTGATGCGCGCCTACCCCGACTTCGCCGCGCTCGGCGCAACGGAGCGCGAAGCACGCCTGGCCGCGCAGTTCGGCCTCGCACCGGAGGGCGTTCGCACGATCCTGCATTCGCTGCGCGACGCGAGCCCCGAGGGGCTCACGGCCGCGGCCTCCGTGTACCAGGCCATCCACGAGCAGCTTTCCATCGTGAAGGGACGACAATGAGGGACGACGATGAACGAACCGTTTGAACAAGCCACGCGCGCGGTGCAGGCGCTGCGCGAGCAGGTGTCGCGCGCCATGGTCGGGCAGGAGGAAGTGGTCGAGCAGACCATCGCGGCGCTGCTCGCCGGCGGCCACGTGCTGATCGAGGGCGTGCCGGGCCTGGGCAAGACGCGGCTGGTGCGCGCGCTGGCCAAGACCTTCGACGGCAGGTTCGCGCGCATCCAGTTCACGCCGGACCTGAGGCCCGCGGACGTTACCGGCCATACGCTGTACGACCCGTCCACAGGACAATTCAAGGCGCGCCGCGGCCCGGTGTTCACCAACCTCCTGCTGGCCGACGAGATCAACCGCGC
>SXGU01402501.1_pt1 | contig 11317 bp, 7 predicted proteins | sample 3174531 | NCBI WGS metagenome assembly SXGU01 (sample SAMN11356863, study PRJNA531348) | freshwater metagenome | isolation source: freshwater sample F1-140 | place: China: Fuxian Lake, Yuxi | collected 2017-12-25
CGGCGTTGCGCGCGTCGGCCGCCGCCAGCAGTGACTGCCAGTGGCGGCGCTGCTGAACCAGCGCGGCCGATTCTTCAAAGGGCAGGTCGCCCTTGCTCACCCCCGCAAAGACGGCTTGCAGCGCGTAGTAGTCCTCCTTCGGGAGGGGATCAAACTTGTGATCGTGGCAGCGGGCGCAGTGGATGGTGCTGCTGGCAAAGGCGCTCAGGGTCTGCGTCACCAGATCGTCGCGATCCAGATAGTCAAAGGTGCGCGGCGCGGTGCTCGCGGTGCTCTGGTCATACGGCCCGGCACCCAGAAACCCCAGCGCCGCGGCGAGCGCGGGCTCGGCAGGAAAGAACACGTCGGCGGCCAACTGCTCGCGGATAAAGCGCGGCCAGGGCGTGTCGCGGTTCATGGCGCCAATGACGTAGTCGCGATAGCGCCAGGCGTTGGTGCGCAGGGCGTCGTGCTCAAAGCCGTGGGTGTCGGCAAAGTGGATGGTGTCCAGCCAATGCCGCGCCCACCTTTCGCCATAGCGCGGGCTGGCCAGCAGGCGCTCCACCTGTTTCTCGTAGGCGTCGGCCGCGGGATCGGCCACAAAGGCGCGCACCTCCTGCGGGGTGGGCGGCAGGCCGGTTAGATCCAGACTCAGCCGCCGCAGCAGCGTGCGCCGGTCGGCCTCGGGCGCGAAGCCAGCCTTGTGGGTTTTAATCTGGGCCAGCTTCGCCAGCAGGAACGCGTCGGGGGGCGTGCGCACCTGCCGGGCCAGCGTGGCATCAAGCTGCGGCAGCGCAGGCGACGTCAACGGGCGCAGCGACCACCAGAGTGTGGCGTTGGACTCGTCCGCAGCCGCCACGTTCGCCTGCCACGCCCACGCCAGGGCGCACGCCATCCACCATGCGCCGCGAGGGCTCATGCGAGCAGGGCACGGACAACTTCGCCGTGGACGTCCGTGAGGCGCCAGTCGCGCCCTTGAAACCGGTGAGTCAGGCGGCGGTGATCAATGCCCAGGAGGTGCAGCATCGTGGCGTGCAGGTCGTTCACGTGAACGACATCCTGCACGGCGTTGTAGCCCAGCTCGTCGGTGGCGCCGTGGGTGATGCCGCCACGAATCCCCGCGCCGCAAAGAAACATCGAGAACCCGTTCTTGTGGTGGTCGCGCCCGGGGCCGCCCTTGTTGGACTGCGCCATGGGCGTGCGGCCAAACTCCCCGCCCCACACGATGAGCGTGTCCTCAAAGAGACCGCGCTGCTTGAGGTCAATGATGAGCGCGGCCATCGCGCGATCCACATGGGCGGCGTTCTGCGGAAAGAAGCGGGCGATGTCGTTGTGATGATCCCAGTCGCGGTGATAAAGCTGGATGAAGCGCACGCCCCGCTCGACCAGTCGCCGCGCCAGAAGACAGTTACTGGCAAAGGAGCCATCGCCGGGCGTGCAGCCGTAGAGCGCGCGCACTGATTCGGGCTCGGCTCTGGTGTCCATGAGGCCGGGCACGCTTGTCTGCATCCGAAAGGCCATTTCATACTGCGCCATGCGCGCCTCGCGTTCGGCATCGAAAGGAGAGGCCCCGGCGCGATCAAGCTGCCGCACGGCCTCCACGACGTCGCCCTGCCGCCCTTCGTTGACACCGGGCGGGTTTCGCACATAGAGCACCGGGTCGCCCTTGGCGCGCAGTTCGACGCCCTGAAACTGGCCGGGAAGAAAGCCGCTGTGCCACTGCCGTGTGGAAATGGGCTGCGGACTGCGCCCCTCGGTGGAGGTGAGCACGACAAAGCCCGGCAGGTTCTCGCATTCGCTGCCCAGCCCGTAAAGCACCCACGACCCCATGCTGGGCCGCCCGGGGAGGGCGGTGCCCGTGTTCATGAGCGTGTGCGCCGGGTCGTGGTTGATGGCGTCGGTGCGCATCGAGCGGATGATCGCCAGATGGTCGGCCACGCCGCCCAGATGGGGAAAGAGCTCGCACAGTTCCTGTCCGGCCCGCCCGTGCTTCTTGAATCCAAAGAGCGGCCGCAGGCACTTGAGCTTCTGCCCCTGCAACTGCGCGATGGACTCATTGGCCGTGAACGACCCGGGCATCGGCTCCCCATGCATGGCGTGAAGCCTGGGCTTGAAGTCGAAGGTCTCCAGATGCGAAGGCCCGCCGGCCATGTAGAGGTAGATGACCCGCCGCGCGCGCGCCGCATGATGCGTGGGCCACGCCACGCCACGCCCCCGGGCGGCACCCGCACTGGCGCCTGCGCCCGCTGCGGCAACACCGCCCATCGCCGCCAGCGCCAGCGTTCCCAATCCCAAGCCGCCCAAGAAAACGCGCCGGGCGATGTCCGGCGCAAGCATCGCCCCTTGGGCGTTTGCTTCAGGGTTCGCCATTGGGCCGATCATCCTCCGCGCCCCGCCGCTCCGCAAGGTCTTTGGCATCCATCTGCATTCGCAGCTGCGCCGCGCGCGCCTTGCCGGCGGCAATCTGGGCGGCGTCCATCCTCCTCGCCGCTTCATCCCGCCATTTCCTGGAAAGGCCGTGGGTGTCGGCCGAGAGGTGCTGCCACGCATAGGACTCAATCAAATCCTTCTTCACCCCCCGCCCCTCTTGATAGCAAAGGCCCAGTTGATTTTGTGAGGGCACATGATCCTGCTCGGCCGCGAGACGAAACCACTTCACCGCCCCGGCCTCGTCGCGGCGCTCCAGCAGAAGCATCTGGCCCTGCTCGTGCTGCGCAATGGGATGATGCTGCGCCAAGGCCAGTGTGCGCCAGGCGTGCGCCTGCTTTTTATCAACCGGCACACCCACGCCAAACTCGAACACGGCACAGAGCGCCATCTGCGCATCGGCGTCGCCTTGCGCGGCGGCCTTGCGATACCAATGCAGGGCCGTGACAAGGTCCACCTTCATTCCCCACCCTTGCGAGTGGCAATCGCCCAACCTCACTTGCGAGCGTGCATGACCCTGCAGGGCGGCCATGCGCCAGAAGTGAACGGCCTGGGCCAAGTCCTCCTGCCGCCTACCCAGAAAGCGGTCGTACTCGTAATAATAATGCCGGCCAAGCTGATGCTGCGCGGAGGCATTGCCCGCCTGCGCCCTGGCGCGAAGGGCCGCCAGCGCCTTGTCATCGAACGCTGGGCGTGGGGCAGCACCCAGCCTTTGGCTCGGAGCGAGCACCAAGAAAAGGCCGCAACACACCCCAAACCACACTCCCACCGCATTGGCCCGGCAAGCCATGACCCCATCCTAGCACACAGGCCGGGCGTGTTCCAGCGCCGGCTTGGGTGGCGTGGTTGTCATTCGCCACACTCAATTGCTGAACTGTCGCCCGCCGTGACCGTCGACCCGAACGAAAACTTCTTTGGGCTTGCGTCTTTCCGGCTCAGATCGATCTCCGCCCCTTGTTGTGAACTCGGCAGGGGTGGCGGTGACGCTCAGCGACGGCGCAGATAGAACGGAGTCAGAGAATTCTGCCGTGGCGTGTAACCCGGCGTCGCAGGCAGTCTATAACCGCCCATGCCGCCACTCGAAGGTGGGGTGACTACCGTGCCGGCCTTTCCGGTGTAGGGGTTGATATTACCCTTCGTGCTCCAGTTGTTGTTGAAGCTTTTGTCTGGAGCAGACCGGTAGTACGGCTGAACGAATGTGCCGTCCTTGCGGGTGTACCCTTGAACTTGAACGCGGTCGGCGGCCAGCAACGGCGCGGCGAACGCAACCAAGAGAACTGCGATCATCCATTTGGCGTAGCGTTTCATTCTGTGCCTTTCTCTTTCACGGGTGGCGTCATGACATCACGGCCCCAAGCGCCTTCACCATTGCTTCAACGCCTGCGTGACGCAGTACGTGTTCTCTTTTCGCTGCGGCGGGCGTGCTGTCCAGAAGAACTCTTGGCTTCACCTCGTGCAGCAGCCCTGCCCCATGGTCACAGAGCAAAGTCCCATGGACACGGAGCCAAGTCCTATGGGCACAGAGCCCCCTTGCAGGGGGCAGTAGCAATCATTGCCCGCCGCAGGCGTATTGCTCCCCGCAGGGGGCATTTGCGTTGCGTCCAATTCTGGCGCAACGTAGAAGCAGAGGGCGCCATGAAAACCCAATCCGAACCTCCAGAGGTCAGCGCACTGCGCGCTTCGGCCCAGAAAGGCGACGCCCAGGCGCAATTCCTTTTGGGCGAACGCTATGACCATGGCCAGGGCGTGGTGAAGAACGAGAAGGAGGCGGTGAAATGGTATCGCAAGGCCGCGGAGCAGGGATTGGCAGGTGCGCAGAACAATCTGGGTCTCTGCTATGACAACGGTCAGGGCGTGGTGAAGAATGAGAAGGAGGCGGTGAAATGGTATCGGGAGGCGGCGGAGCAGGGATCTGCGGATGCGCAATTTAATCTGGGCAACAGCTATCGCAAGGGACTGGGCGTGGGGAAGAATGAGAAGGAGGCGGTGAAATGGTACCTCAAAGCCGCGGAGCAGGGATTGGCAGGTGCGCAGTATAATCTGGGGGTCTGCCATGCCAATGGCCAGGGCGTGGTGAAGAATGAGAAGGAGGCGGTGAAATGGTATCGGGAGGCGGCGGAGCAGGGATCTGCGGATGCGCAATTTAATCTGGGCAACTGCTTTGCCCTGGGCCAGGGCGTGGCGAAGGATGAGGTGGAGGCCTACAAGTGGTATCTGATCGCGGGAGCGAGGGGGAATGTGAATGCCCGGAATGGGATGGACTGCCTGGAGAAAGAGCTGGCGCCGGGGGATCGCAGGGCCGGCCAGAACCGGGCCAAGGAGTGGGAGGCGCAGTTTGACCGCAACGTCTACGGAGGGGGAAAGCGCCCCTAGCGCGTCAGTCCCGCACGGTCACCCGCTTGATTTCTAGGCCGCCGTAATCTTCTGACCGTAGATTCGGAATTCCCTGCAGAAGATAGACGTTCAGGGTTTTCCATTCCTGCCTGTCGCCCCGTCGCATCGTCGCAAGGATGGTCACCTGAAAGCACTTCTCGCCATTCCGATCGAAACCAAACCTCAGCAATTGATAGTGGTGGAGCCAGTGAATGCGCGGAGAAGGGAACCTCATGCCGAAGGGCAGACTGCCAAAGCCTCTTTCGGCCTCAAGATAGTCCTTCACCAGCTTGCGCGCCGCCGCTTCAATCTTGGGATCCTTCCGGGCTTCGGCTTCTCCCACCCAGAAGGGAACCATGGTGCGATACTCGGTGCTGCTCCTGGGTTTTTCTTCGGCGCGGCCTGAGGGGGCGGCCTTGGCCTTGGGTTCTGGTTCGTCCAGAAGGTTGGAGAACCCGCGATCGATGAAGTATTGCCGACGCTCGGCTTCGCGCCTGGCTTTTTCATCGGCACCGGCCGGGGGAGCAACGCCGATGGGTATCAGTTGCCCTTTCGCATTCCGGGGACTGGATGCGGCGGCGGCGCCGGGCCTTTCATCGTCTGTCCCCGCGCTCAAGGGCTGCCTCAACACCTCCGGGGTGCTTCGCGCCTGCAAATATCCGCCCTCCTCCATCCAGCCTTCCTGGCGTGAAGCACAGCCAGTCAGTGCCAGGAGCGCGCTGACACAGACGACGCCTGTGAGGATGAGCCGGGCTTTCATGGGGCGCATGGGGGTTCTTAAGGTTCCTCTGCCCTCAATCGTGGCCACCGCGCATGGCGCCATTGTTTTGACACCTTCAAATGCGCTGGTGGGCACGCTTTATCCACCTACTCCACGCAACGGGATCTGTCCAGAGGAGATTCTTTTGAGTTCACATCCGCAGCCCCCCTGCGGTGATCAGACCATGTTGACGCGTGATCAGACCTCTGCGGGGGGCAGTATCCCCCTTATTGCCCGGGGTGCAACCCCTTGCCCGGGGTGCAACCCCTTGCCCGGGGTGCAACCCCTTGCCGGGGCGCAGCCCTATTGCCGAGGCGCAGCCTCTAAGCCAGGAGGGACTTCAGGACATTGCCGTGGACATCGGTAAGGCGGAAGTCGCGGCCCTGAAACCGGGTGGTCAGCCGGAGATGATCGATGCCCAGAAGATGCAGCATCGTGGCGTGCAGGTCGTTGACGTGGACGCGCGAATCCTGCGCGTGATAGCCCAGCTCGTCGGTGGCGCCGTGGCTCACGCCGCCCTTGATTCCGCCACCGGCCCGCCAGATGGAGTAGCCCTTCATGGGGTGGTCGCGCCCGCTGCCCTGCGCCATCGGCGTGCGGCCAAATTCGCCGTTCCAAACCACGAGCGTGTCCTTGAGCATGTCGCGCGCCTTGAGATCCTTGATGAGGGCGGCCATGGCCTGATCCACCTCGGAGGCGGTGCCCTTCACGTGGTCCTTGATGCTGCCGTGATGATCCCAGTCGCGGTGATAAAGCTGGATGAAGCGCACGCCCCGCTCGGCCAGTCGCCGCGCCAGAAGACAGTTGCTGGCAAAGGAACCAGCGCCGGGCGTGCAGCCGTAGGATGCGCGCACCGACTCGGGCTCGCCCGTGGTGTCCATGAGGCCGGGCACGCTCGTTTGCATCCGGAAGGCCATCTCATACTGCGCAATGCGCGTGGCAATCTCCGGGTCGCGCACCAGCCCGTCCTGCAGGCGGTTGAGTGATTGCACGCTCTCCACGACGTCGCGCTGGCGCATGGCGTCCACGCCCGGGGGGTTCTTCACGTAGAGCACCGCGTCGCCCTTGGAGCGCAGCTCGATGCCCTGGAAGCGCGTGGGCAGAAAGCCGCTGTGCCACTGGCGCTGCGAGATGGGCTGCGACTGGCCAAAGCGACCGGAGCTGGTCATCACCACAAAGCCGGGGAGATCCTCTGCCGCGCTGCCCAGCCCGTAGGTGACCCACGTTCCCATGCTGGGCCGCCCGCTGATGGTGGTGCCCGTGTTCATGTAGGTGTGGGCGGGGTCGTGGTTGATGGCCTCGGTGTGGAACGAGCGGATGATGCAAAGCTCATCGGCCACCGTGTGCAGATGCGGGAAAATCTCGCTGATCTCATGGCCCGACTGGCCGCACTTCTTAAAATCCCACTGCGGACCAAAACAGTTGAGCTTGGCCCCCTGCAGCTGCGCGATGGGCTGCCCCTGCGTCACGCTCGCGGGCATGGGCTGGCCATGCATGGCCTTGAGCTTGGGCTTGAAGTCGAAGGTCTCCAGGTGCGAAGGCCCGCCCGCCAGGTAGAGCTGGATGACGCGCTTGGCTTTGGCCGCGTGGTGCAGCGGGCTCACCACGCCGGGCCACGCGCCGGCCGCGGGCGCCGCGCCAAGCCCATGCCGGGGCGCCAGAAGCTCGGAGAGCGCCACGCCGCCCGCCACCGAGGCGGCACGGCCCAGAAAGCTGCGGCGGCTGAGTTCCAGAAAGGTGGGCTCTTGCATGGTTAGTTGCGGGTGATGGTCTCGTGCAGATTGAGCAGGACGCGCGCGATGGAAGTCCACGCCGCCAGTTCCGCCGGATCCAGTTTGGAGTCGGCCACGCGTTCGCCGGTTTTCAGCAGTGCGCCGGCGGCGCCCGCGTCGGCCCGATACTGCGCCAGATGCTTGTCGGCCAGTGCCGTCAGCAGTTTGGTTTCCTGCGGCGCAGGCTCGCGGTGCAGCACCTGCCGGTAGGCAAAGGCCACGCGGCCCGCGCCTCCCGGCCCGCCTTCGCGCAGGATGCGCTCGGAGAGCACTCGCGCCGCCTCGACATAGCTGGGGTCGTTGAGCAGCACCAAGGCCTGCTGCGGCGTGGTGGACTTGACGCGCTTGACGGTGCATTCCTCGCGGCTGGGTGCGTCAAACGCCAGCGGGCTGGGATGCGGAAAGGTGCGGCACCAGAAGGTGTAGAGGCCGCGCCGGTAGAGCCCCTCGCCCTTGTCCGCCTGCCATTCGCGCGTGGGAAAATTGAGATAGGCCCAGTAGCCCGCAGGCTGGTAGGGATGGGCGCTCTCCCCGCCCAGGGTGCGCACCAGAAGGCCGCTGGCGGCCAGCGCGTTGTCGCGCACCATCTCCGCCTCCATGCGCCAGCGCCCCTGCCGTGCGAGCCACAGGTTGTAGGGGTCGACGCCCGCCGCCTCCGGCGAGGCCACGGAGCTTTGCCGGTAGGCGCCCGACTGTGCCAGAAGCCGCAGCATGGCCTTCACATCCCAGCCGCTGCGGACAAACTCGCGCGCCAGCCAGTCGAGCAGCTCGGGATGCGTGGGCGGCGTGCCTTGCGCGCCAAAGTCGTCGAGCGTGGCCACGAGGCCCTCGCCAAACATGATTCGCCAAAGGCGATTGACCATCACGCGCGCCGTCAGCGGATGGCCCGGGTCCACCAGCCAGTTGGCCAAGTCCAGCCGCGTGGCGCGACGGCCTTCGATGGGCTTGAGTTGCAGCGACACAGGCACCGCCGGCTCGACGATGGCACCTGAGTCGTCGAGCCAATTGCCGCGGGGAAGGATGCGGATGGTGCGCGGCGCCACCGCCATCGAGACCAGCGACATGCTCTGCCCCTTGCCGGCGTCGGCCACTTCGCGCTCCTTGGCCGCGAGCTGCCCACGCAGCACCACCATCTCTGGCGCGATGCCGCGATAGTGGTCGGAGAGAAGTTGTTTTTGGGCGGCCGTGCGAGTGGCCGCTGGCGTCTTGAGCGCGGCTAGCACTGGCACAGGCAGCGTCTTGGCCCCTTCCAATCCGGGCTGCGCGTCGCGCGTCACTGACAGCCGGAACCGGCCAATTTGATGCTTGGCAAACTTGGATTGGTGGCGCAGCACGACCTCAATCGTGGTGCCCGCGCCGCCCGCAATGGGCTTCTCAAAAACAAAGATGGCCTGCTGTTCTTTGGGCGACACGTGGCCGTCCACCGCCCAGCCGGCGCCGCCCGCAATCACCGAATCGACCGGATGCCCCACCTGCGAATGGCTCGCCAGAGCCTTGGCGATTTTCACCGGCACCAACGCGCCCTCGCCGACGCCCGTGCGCACCTCCAGCTTGGTCAGCACAAAGTTGCCATTGGCGCGGGAGAGGCCCTGCGCCGCGAGGCTCGGATGCAGCAGCGCCTCAAGACGCAGCCCCGTGATTTGCGCGAGGTCGGTCTTGAGCGTGAGGGTGTAGTCGGCCTTGTCGGGGTTGGCTCCGCTGGAGAGCAAGGAGGCGTCATCCTGCGGCTGCAGCAGCACGCCGCCGGTGGCTTCGGCTTTCACAGACTTGAGAGAAGCCCACGCTGAGACTTCGGCCGGAGCGGCCAGCACGCGCTGCTCCCACGCCGCCTGCGCCGCCGCCAGGTTTTCGCCCGCCAGCCGTTGTTTGAGCACGGCGATTTCGGCCGCCAGCGCGGTGGCGCGCGCCTGCTCTGCCTCGGTGGGCACCGCCGAGAATACCTGCTTTCCCACGGCGGTTTCATTGAGGTCGGCGAAGAAGGCGCCGAAGGTGTAAAAATCCCGCGACTTGAAGGGATCAAACTTGTGGTCGTGGCACTCGGCGCAGCCCAGCGTGGCGGCCATCCAGACCGACGAGGCGTTGCGCACGCGGTCGGCCATGTACTTGGCCAGATATTCCTTGGCCTGCGCGCCGCCTTCCTCGGTGCACATGTTCATGCGGTTGTAGCCCGAGGCGATGCGCTGCGAGCGCGTGGCGTTGGGGAGCAGGTCGCCCGCCAGTTGTTCGCGGGTGAACTGGTCGAAGGGCAGGTTCACATTAAAGGCGTTGATCACCCAGTCGCGGTAGAGCGGCGCACTCTGCGGGTTGTCGCTGTGATAGCCCTTGGTGTCGGCATAACGCACCATGTCCAACCAGACCACCGCCATGCGCTCGCCAAAATGCGGGCTGGCCAGCAGGCGCGCCACCGCGCGGTCGTACGCGTCGGGCGCCGTGTCTTTGACAAAGGCCTGCACCTCCGTCCACGTGGGCGGCAGGCCGGTCAGGTCGAAGCTCAAACGACGGATCAGCGTGGCGCGGTCGGCTTCCGTGGCAGGCGCGAGGTTCTTCTCATTGAGTTTGGCGAGGACGAACCGGTCGACGTCATTGCGCACGAAGCCCGCGCGGGTGGCCGCCGGCACCGTGACGGCCGCGGGCGCGGTGAACGCCCAGTGTTTGCTAAATTCCGCCCCCTGCTCGATCCAGCGGGTGAGCAGCACCTTTTGCTGCGCCGTCAATTTCTTGTTGGTGGAGGGCGGCGGCATCACATCGTCGGGGTCGGAGGCGTGGATGCGTGCGACGAGCGCACTCTCCGCCGGTTTTCCGGGCACGATGGCCAGCTTGCCCGACTTGGCGGGCTTGAGTGCAAGCTGTGGATCGTCCAACCGCAGGCCAGCCTTCTGCTTCTGCACGTCGGGGCCGTGGCAGGCATAGCAGTTGTCGGAGAGGATGGGGCGGATGTCGCGGTTGTAATCGACCCGCGGGGCGGACGGCGCGGCGACACCGGCCCATGCCAACGCGAATGCAGCGGCCATGAGGGAAAAGACGCGGCTCATGATGTGCCCACGGTAGTCGCAGCGTGAGGCCGCTTCAATCAGGATTTGCGCGCGGGCAGCCCCGCCATGAACGCCGCGTCAAACGAGGGTGTCGCGCCGGGACGGCTGGCAACGTAGGCACCGGCTGCATTGGCCAGATCCAGCGCCCCCTGCCAGTCCATGCCCAGCAGTCTTCCGGCGAGCAGGCCCGCGCTGCAAGCGTCGCCCGCACCCACGGCGTCGGCGCCGGGCTGCGGCGCAAAATGCGCGGGCTTCCCTGTTACACACCCCTCGCGTGTGTAGGCCACGGTGCCGCGAGGGCCGCGGGTGTAAATCACCGCCTCAAGGTCAAACTGCCGCCTCAATGCCTCGGCTTGCATCGCACTGTCCCCGGGTGCGACGCCCAGCAGTTGCGATACCACCGGCAGCTCGTCTTCATTGAGCTTCACCAGTTGCGCCATCCGGCACCCCTGCGCCAGCACGGCGGGGGTGAAAAGCTGCATGCGCAGGTTGACGTCGAAGAGGCGCAGTGCCTGCGGCGCGGCGCACACAAAGGCTTCGATTGACGCGCGCGCCACCGGATGGCGCTGGGCAAGCGTGCCAAAGCACACGGCACCGCAGCGACGCGCCAGTGCCGCCTCGTGTGGCCCGAATGCGATGTGATCCCACGCGCAGTCGAGGACGATTTCAAATCGCGGGGCGCCGTCCTCAAAGCTCACGAGGACGCGCCCGGTGGGGTGCGCGTCATCGCGCTGGATGTGTTTGTCGGAAAGACCGCGCGCCTGAAGCTGGGCGACCAGCCGATGTCCCAGCGCGTCGTTTCCCACGCGGCTCACCAACACGCCGCTGCCGCCATGCGGCGCCAGAAGCTGGTGCGACTGCAGCGCCAGATTGAGCGAGGTGCCTCCCAGCACCTCCTTGTCTGGAAAGATGTCGAAGACCGCCTCGCCCAAGCCGACGATGCAAAGCGGCGCGGCCATGCGCATCCCTAGTGC
>SXGU01381932.1_pt1 | contig 11313 bp, 8 predicted proteins | sample 3174531 | NCBI WGS metagenome assembly SXGU01 (sample SAMN11356863, study PRJNA531348) | freshwater metagenome | isolation source: freshwater sample F1-140 | place: China: Fuxian Lake, Yuxi | collected 2017-12-25
AGAGGGTCAGGGGTTCGAGTCCCCTCGTCTCCACCAACATTGTGTCGGTTGACAGTTTTGATTTAGCGGGCGACGCTAGGGCCGTTGGTGCCCCTCGCAGTCGTACTCGCGAACACCTGCCATGTGCGGCGCGTTCCTATCAAGTGAGACGGTGCACTACTGGTCCCTGCTGACATTTGGCTGAACTGCCTCTCGGAGAACTGTGCGGCCCAACCGTTGTCGGGAATAGGAAGAACGATGCCCAATGAACGTGGTCGCTCGGGCGGTTTTGAGGCGTCCCGAGCCCGGAGAGTGCAGTCCGGGCGGCGGTCTGATTTCGTGCCCGCGTCACCTTCAAGTTATGGAACCTTGGGTATTTTGGCGTTGCTCGTGGTTCTCCATGCGGTGGCGCACTCTCTGGTGACCACAATCATCGTGAAAGGCGCGCCATGGTCGGCATCTGTGCGTCCGATCTTGGATGTAATTGCGATCCTCGGGCTTTGCGTGCTTGCTGAACGGTTCGGGTACGTTCCGGTTCTCGGTTGGGCGGTCGCAGGTTCAGTCCTTGCGTCCGTTGTGGGCGCCGCCGTGGGTGAACCAACTCTCAAAGGACTGTGCTATGTGGCTGCTGAAGCCCTCCTCGTTGGTGGTGTTCCGCTCACAATCCTTATCGCTCAAGAACTCAAGATGGTAAGCCGGACATTGGTGACTGGTCTTGTCATAGGCCTTCGATTTGAAGCAGATTTGTTGGCAAGCGCAGTGCAGCTGGTAATGGGTGGCGGGTCCTCAAGTACTGAACCCGGAGATCTGTTTAACGGACTTGCACTGTCGATCGTAGTCCTAGGCATATCCGTGTACGTGCTTCTCCGGATCTTCGGGCGGATGCACGAGCCTACTTTGGGAACAACACCCACTTCCCCCTGACAAATTTGATCCGTCGGATTCACAAGTCTTCCGGTCGCGATGCCGAATGCGGTGTTCCAAACTCGATCCCGAGCGTTTGCACTTCCCTGTAGGGTAGAAGCCAGACAAGTGACTCGTCGTGAAGGTCGACCACTTGGACGCGGTTACCCCATGGATCCTCGAAGTCGCACCTCGTGAACCCACTGTCAAGGACATCAAGGCCGTAGTTCGAGCGGAGTTTGTGCTTGACGGCGTTGATCTCGGCTTCCGTCTTCACCATGAACCCGAAGTGCTTCTTCTGACCGCGCGCCAGGGTTTCGACTTCAAAGATGGCGAGGAATTGATGTTCGCCAACCTTGCACCACGCAGCGCCTTCGCCACCTTTCAGCATCTTGAGACCAAACACGTCCTCATAAAATGCGACTGTTGCTGACACGTTGTCAGTCTCGATGGCGACGTGATTGATCCCGTACACGTGAACATCAGTCATCGGCGCGGTCCTCTCCATTAAATAAAGTGTGGCTTGGGTCGACGTGGTGACGGATATGGAAGCGTCGGAATTCGCGATGGACGTCGGAGGTGTCCGGTTGCGATTGCCGCGCGTCCACACGTCACATCCCCTTTCTCTTTGTAGCAGCGACTTTGAAAGTAGTTTGCGTGTTACTCGTCCGACGACGATGAGTTGCCAAAGGGTGACACTGCGACCTTTTGGCACCGTTGTCCGTTTAGTGGCGGCGTGTTCTGAGACCGGCTATACTCGTGCGTGCTTCCGGTCTTCTGCTCACAGGGGAAGAGGTAGTCTCGTTGGGGAGATCCTTGGCCCGCTACGTTGTTGCACCGGAAATCAACTCACCCGTGAGATGGGGTGTCGATGGATAATCAAGGGCGTCTCCGGCTTGGCGCCGCTGCTGGAGACGATGGCGGGCGCATCAACGTGCCAGAGGATGACGAACCAGAGAGCATGCAGGCACTCCTAGACGCCCGTGAAGGTGCGGTCCGCGACATTCGCCGTGGAATGGTTGTTGACGGAGTTATCGTACGGATTGGCCCGGAAGAGTTACTCGTAGACATCGGGTTGAAATCCGAGGGCGTGGTTCCCAGTAGGGAAATGTCGACCATCGTTGAGGACTTTGGGCGCCTCCTTGAGGTCGGAGATGAGTTGGTCGTATTCGTTGTTGCAACTGAGAGTCCTGAGGGGCATCCGATCCTCAGTTACAAGCGTGCTGGTTCCGAGCGCTTCTGGCGTCGGGCTCAGTTGCAGGTGCAGAACGGCGAAGTCATTGAGGCTCGGGTCCTTGAGGCTAACAAGGGCGGCGTGGTCGTGGATTTTGGCTCACGGGCATTCGTGCCAATCTCGCAGCTTTCAAGCGTTGCTCGCGTAGGCGAAACTGAAGAGGAACAGGCTGTTATCGAGGAGCAGCTTCAGGGCCTCGTTGGGACGATGCTTCGATTGAAGGTGATCGAAGCTGATCGAAAGCGCAATCGTCTGATCCTGTCGGAGCGACAGGCAAACCGGGAGTTGCGTTCGCAGCGCCGGGACACGCTGATACAAGAGCTTGAGGCAGGTCAGATCAGGCGCGGTCGCGTAAGCAATGTCGCCAGTTTCGGCGTTTTTGTCGACCTGGGAGGCGCTGACGGCTTGGTGCACATTTCTGAACTTTCATGGACAAGGGTCAAGCACCCAAGCGAGGTAGTGCGCCCGGGTCAGGACGTTGATGTCTTCGTAATCTCCGTCGATCGTGATACCCGAAAGATTGCCTTGAGCCTGCGACGAGCTCTTGAAGACCCGTGGGATCGGATCGACGATGATCATCCGGCAAATTCAATTGTGATGGGTGAAGTCCTCAAGCAGGCCCAGTTCGGTGTATTCGTAAGGCTTGACGAAGGCGTTGAGGGCCTTGTGCACAACGCTGAGATTGGCCCGAATGACCGAAGACTGCTTCAGGAAGGGCAGCGGATTGCGTTCCGAGTGCTTTCTATCGATCGGGAGCGTCGGCGTTTACGGCTTGTCCCAATTCCTGAAGACGATCCTGTCGAGGCCTAGTCGGCTTCCGGTTCCAAAGTCGAGCGAAACGATTTGATGACGCTTTCCCTCCGGTTGCGACCGGTGGGAAGCGTCTGTTTTTGCGTCTCGGCCCCGTTCGTCACCCGTACCGGTGGTATACTTTGGTGCGAGGGTGAAGTCCCTCAGTCGCGGTGAGGAGTTCCGATGAGCGACCGGTTCGACAAGTTCACGGAGCGGGCGAAGAAGGTTCTGGTCCTCGCTCAAGAAGAAGCCCAGCGCTTCAATCACAACTACATCGGCACAGAGCACCTGCTCCTAGGCCTCGTACGTGAGGGTGAAGGCATTGCTGCGAAGGTGTTGTCCAACCTTGGTGTTGAGTTGCAGAAAGTACGCAGTGCGGTTGAGTTCATCATTGGGCGCGGTGACCGGATGGTCATCGGCGATATAAGCCTCACTCCTCGTGCGAAAAAGGTCATTGAGCTCGCAGTTGAAGAGGCGCGTCGCCTCAATCACAACTACATTGGAACAGAACATCTTCTTCTTGGCCTCGTTCGCGAGGGTGAGGGTATTGCAGCAGGAGTGCTTGAGAGCCTGGGGGTCAACCTCGAGAAGGTTCGCACCCAAGTGATCCAGGTGGTCAGCCAGTCAACTACGACTGCTCCGGCCGAGGGCAAACAGCAGTCGAAGACTCCGACCATTGATCAGATGGGTCAAGACCTCACTGCCCTTGCGCAAGCTGGCAAGATTGATCCGATTATCGGTCGTGATAAGGAAATCGAGCGGGTTATCCAGATCCTTTCACGGCGTAACAAGAACAACCCGGCGCTTATTGGTGAACCAGGCGTTGGCAAGACTGCCATTGCCGAAGGCCTCGCGAGGCGGATCGTTGCCGGAGACGTTCCCGACACTCTCATGAACAAGCGTCTTGTGACGTTGGACATTGGCTCCCTTGTGGCCGGCACAAAGTACCGAGGTGAGTTTGAGGAGCGGCTCAAGAAGGTCGTCGAGGAGATCAAACAGTCGGGAGACTGCATGCTCTTTATTGACGAGTTACATACTTTGGTGGGCGCCGGTGCCGCCGAGGGTGCCGTGGATGCTGCCAATATTCTCAAGCCGTCCTTGTCGCGTGGTGAGCTTCAGGTGATCGGAGCCACTACGCTTGATGAATATCGCAAGTACATTGAGCGGGACAAGGCGCTTGAGCGTCGGTTTCAGCCGGTTCAAGTTCGCGAAACAACGGTCGAGGAAACCATCGAAATCCTCAAGGGCATTCGCGCGAACTATGAGCAGCACCACAGGGTGACCATCACTGATGACGCTCTCAAGTGTGCTTCCGAGATGGCAGGGCGGTACATTACCGACCGTTTCCTCCCTGACAAGGCCATTGATCTCATCGATGAAGCCTCCTCACGTGTTCGGATTCAGCGGGCGACAGCGCCGAATTCGTTGAAGGAAGCCATGCGTGAGCTTGACTTGATCCTTAAGGACAAGGAGGCCTCAATTGAGGCTCAACAGTACGAGGAGGCTGCGGCCCTGCGTGACCGCGAGGCAGAGGGGCGCGAAAAGGTGCAGCGTCTCGAGTCAGGCTTCCATAAGCAGGAAGATATCTCCCGCCCGATAGTCGGAGAGGATGATATTGCCCAGGTTGTTTCGATGTGGACCGGCATCCCGGTCATGCGGATTGCTCAGGAGGAGTCCGAGCGATTGCTGCAGATGGAAGACAACCTGCACAAGCACATCATCAGCCAGCATGAGGCAGTTGAGGCGGTTGCCAAGGCGGTTCGCCGGGCGCGTGCTGGCCTGAAAGACCCGAAGCGTCCGATTGGTTCTTTCATTTTCCTTGGACCTACCGGCGTCGGGAAGACCCTCCTAGCTCGCAAGCTGGCCGAGTTCATGTTCGGTTCCGATGACGCAATGATCCGCCTAGACATGTCGGAATACATGGAGAGGCACTCTGTTGCGCGTCTGACCGGAGCACCTCCGGGCTACGTTGGGTACGAGGAGGGTGGGCAGCTCACCGAGGCAGTTCGACGTCGTAGCTACGCAGTCATTCTGCTTGACGAAATTGAGAAGGCGCATCCGGAGGTTTTCAACATCCTACTTCAGATAATGGAGGATGGAAGACTCACTGATGCGAAGGGCAGGACCGTTGATTTCCGCAACACGATAATCATCATGTCGGGGAATGTCGGCGCCCAGATGATCAAGCGGGAGGCTCAGATCGGCTTCCGCACCCTTGGCAACGACGAGCGGAGCGAGCAACAGGCGTACGAGCGGATGCGCGAGAAGGTTCTCGGCGAAGTCAAGAATGTGTTCCGTCCCGAGTTCCTCAACCGTGTCGACATGGTTGTGGTCTTCCGGGCATTGGCGCTCAGGGACGTTTTGCAGATTGTAGACCTTGAGCTCAACCGCATCCGTAAGCAGCTGAAGGATCAGTCACTCACCCTCGAGGTCAGCCCGGAGGCGATGGAGTTGATCGGTAACAAAGGGTATGACCATGACTTCGGGGCCCGTCCGTTGCGTCGGGTGATCCAGAACACCATCGAGGACGAGTTGGCTGACCGGTTGCTTCGGGGTGAACTCAAGGGCGGAGGTGCGATTGTGGTGACGTCCGAGGGGGGAGAGATCAAGGTTCACACCACTCCGAACATCGCCCCTCCGGCTGAACCCGAACCTGAATTGGCAGCAGCGCCGGTCTAGGTTGTTCCCAGTCGCTGCTGTTGCCGAGCACACGTGGGGTCTCGCTTGCGAGGCCCCTCTTGCTTTTCACGCGTAGGGCAGTGTCGAGGTCTCCGCACGGATCAGGGGTAGCGATGGCGCGTCCGAAGACAGTCTATCTATGCCAGCAATGCGCCCACGAGGCAGCCAAGTGGCTCGGGCAATGCCCGGCGTGTGGTGCGTGGAACACGCTCGTCGAGACCGTCAGGGTCGAGAGGCCGTCTCCCCGCTCGTCCTCAGGTAACGCCGTTCGAGGCGGTGGTGGGGCCTTTGGAGAAACGTGGGCGACTTTGGCAGAGAACCAAGATGCAGGTTCTAGTCGTCGCGTTTCAGTGCCGGTCAGCCTTGGCCATGTGAATCCCGACGAGGCTCCACGCCGGACCAGTGGCATCGGTGAGTTCGATCGGGTTTTAGGTGGGGGGATTGTCCCCGGAGCACTCATGCTCATCGGTGGTGATCCGGGAATTGGCAAGTCAACCCTCCTTCTCCAAGTTGCGGCTCGTGTCGCCTCGGGTGGCTCGCGAGTGTTGTATGTGTCTGGCGAGGAATCTGCGAGGCAAGTGCGGTTGCGCGCCTCGAGGCTCGGTGCGCTTGAACCGAGCCTGTTTGTCCTTGCGGAAACAAATGTTGAGGCGGCATCGGCGGCCATATCGCGGCTCGATCCGACGATGGTGGTTGTGGATTCCATCCAAACGATGTGGAGTGATGCGCTTGCGTCGTCACCGGGTAACGTTGCCCAACTTCGGGAGTCCACCTTACGACTCATGCAAGTTGCGAAGGCGCGGGATATACCGATTTTCCTCATTGGACATGTCACCAAGGAGGGGAACGTTGCCGGTCCGCGCGCCCTCGAGCACATGGTCGACGCTGTCCTCTATTTGGAGGGAGAGCGGTACTACAGCTACCGTCTCTTGCGCGCCGCGAAGAACCGGTTCGGGTCAACAAACGAGGTCGGTGTCTTTGAGATGACGACCGATGGCCTTGCAGAGGTCACCAATCCGTCCGCAGCGTTTCTTGCCGGTCGCGTCGCGAGGCAACCTGGCTCGATCGTCACGGCGCCGGTCGAAGGTACACGGGCGCTTCTGGTGGATGTGCAGGCCCTGACAGTACCTGGTGGCATCGGCATCGCAAGACGCACGGCGATTGGCGCCGACCTGAACCGGCTTCAACTCCTCGTGGCGGTCCTGACACGTCGATTGGGCCTTGGGCTTGGTGCTCAGGACATCTATGTCAATGTTGCTGGAGGACTAAAGATCGTTGAACCCGCCGTTGACTTGGCAGTCGCATTCGCCCTCGTCTCAAGTTTTCAGGAAATCGCCATCGACGATGGCACCGTTGTGGTGGGAGAGGTCGGTCTACAAGGTGAACTCCGCCCGGTAGGGCAGGTTGAGCGTCGCCTCGCGGAGGCGGCACGATTGGGTTTCACCAGATGTATCCTGCCCGCCGGTGATGTGGACCGTATCACCGGCGGGCGTGCGAAGAGATCAACGTTGAGGCCGGATTCTGAGACCTCCAAGGGCTCGGAACGACAGGCCAGCATTATGTGGGAAGGCATGTCCCTCAACGGAGCTTTAACAGTGGGCGAGGCGGTCGTCGAAGCATTTGGTGCAGGTGCCTTGCGCCGGTCACATTCGTCTGGCGGTCGTGACGGTCCATCTGGTGAGGACCGAGGCGATGTTGGGGCGCGAGGTGGTCGCGTACGGCATGGGCTGGCTGCATCCATGCACGATGTCTCTGACTTCGACGGCGATGACGCATGAGATCAGGTGATGTTCTCGCATCTGGGGCGCAGAGCAGTTGTTGAGGAATTGTGATGGCTGATCTCGCTGTGGATGCTCAGGCGTCGGGACGCATCGGGGTGGTGATAGTTGGGGCAGGTTCAGGGACGCGGCTTGGCGGGGTGGACAAGGCCTTCATGCAGTTGGAGCGGCGGCCACTGCTCGGACACGCCGTAGACGCGTTTGAGAGCGTGGACGAGGTGGACGAGATTGTCCTTGTGGTTGGGTCGCACCGGATTGCCGATGCGTGGGAGCTAGCGTCAACAAGTGATTGGCGCAAAGTCGTGGCGGTAGTCGCCGGAGGCGACACTCGTCAGCGATCGGTATTTTCAGGGATATCTGCCCTCGGCAATTGCGATTTGATTGCAATCCACGACGCCGCCAGACCGCTTGTCACGGCGGAGATCGTCCGGAACGGCATTGCTTCAGCGCGGGCGCATGGCGCGGCGGTCGCAGCGATACCTGTTCGCGACACGCTAAAACGCAGTCGTGGTGAGCAAGCGCTGGTCGAAAGCACCGTTGACCGTACTGACCTCTGGGCGGCGCAAACCCCGCAAGTATTTCGCTCGTCGGTCCTTTCTGAGGCGTACCAATTGATCGGTGATCGCGCTTCCGAATATACCGACGATGCAGGGGTTGTTGAAGCTGCAGGGTTGCCGGTGGCTATCTTTCCTGGAAGCGTGGGAAATCTGAAAGTCACCCATCCTGATGACCTGCCAGTCGCGACTGCGCTACTGCGTGCACGGGGTTCTGGTCACGCGCCATGTGCCCAAGAACGTGAAGTGCCCTCCTTGCGGATTGGGACCGGATACGACATTCATCGTCTTGAAACGGGACGCAAGTTCATTTTGGGTGGGGTTGCGATCCCTCACATGACGGGCTTCGTTGGGCACTCAGATGGTGATGTCCTTGCCCATGCGGTTATTGACGCTCTCCTCGGAGCTGCGGGCCTTGGCGACATTGGATCACATTTTCCACCACATGACGAGACGTTCAGGGGCGCGGACAGCATGGAACTTCTCCGCAAAGCGGTAGGCCTTGTTGTTGCGTCAGGTCTTCGCCCGCTTAGGGTTGATGCAACGGTCATCTGTGAGCGTCCCAAGCTTGCAGGGGACATTCCCGAGATGCGTCGTCGCTTGGCCTCGACGCTTGGGGTTGGGGTCGAGGCGGTGAACATCAAGGCGAAGACGAATGAGGGCCTCGACGCAGTTGGTGAGGGGCGCGCCGTCGCGGTCCATGCATTGGCCACGCTTCACTAATGACCCCGGTGATGGGGCGAATTTGGGCATCGCCACCCCGTACTCTGCGTTTGAGGGGTACGATTGTCCAGCGTGAGCGTCACCTTTCACCATCTTCACTGTTTCATTTGGCTCGGCTGCAGATGAACCTGTGAGGCGGTCTGGCGATAGCGAGCACCGGTGCGGAGGATTATTTTCAGTGGGTCGGAACCTCAGGCGATTTCTCCGGACCTTGCGCGAGGACGTGCAAGCGGTCATCGACCGCGATCCGGCGGCGCGCAGCGGGTTTGAGGTGATCCTTACGACCCCTGGACTTCACGCTATATGGATACATAGGGTGTCGCATGTGTTGTTCTCAAACGGCATCCCTATTCTGCCACGCCTGATCGCTCATTTTGCGAGATTTGTCACTGGAATCGAAATCCATCCGGGGGCCCGGATTGGTCGTGGCTTTTTCATTGACCACGGGATGGGTGTTGTTATTGGCGAGACTGCCGAGATTGGAAACAACGTGACCATCTACCAGGGGGTTACCCTCGGCATCTATCACACATCTAATGTCACCCAACTTCGCGGAACGAAGCGCCATCCCACATTGCGTGATGGTGTCACCGTCACCGTCGGGGCAAAGATCCTCGGCGCAATAACGGTGGGAGAACATGCGATCGTTGGGGCGGGGTCGGTCGTGACCAAGGATGTTCCAGCTCATACGACTGTCGTAGGCATCCCTGGGCGTGTTGTCGTGGAGCGCGACCCGACCACGGGCCTGGCGCGACGCGTTGATCGCGCATCACCATGGTCGGTAGACCTCCCAGACCCAATCCTTGAGGTCATCCGGTGCCTTCATGAGAAAGTCATGGAGCTGGATGAACGAATCTCCGCGCTCGATGGAGGGGCAGGTTCTCAGGATCTTGTGCGGGAGATTGGTGACTTGCGTGATCAGATGTCGCGGCTCGTGGGCGTCCCGGGACACTCATCCGGGTTGGATCCTAGGTAATGGTTGCGCGCAAGGGTTCACCACGGCGTCCCTCTGGCGGGTCTAAGTCGTCGGGCAAGCCTTCCAGCCGCGCCACTCATGCACGCAGCACAAGTGCGCGCCCCGCCAAGGGCACACGAGGCGAAGCGAGGCGACCCCAGAGACCTCCATTCCTGCCTCGCACGGAAAGCCGTGACCGTGCCTCGGGTACTTGGAGCAGCGAGGAGGCGGATGCAGCACGGGGCGGAGCGGTCAGGCCAACCCGAAGGCCTCTGGGTGAGCCAAGTGCGGGAAGGAGTTCCGACACTGGAGCTCGCGGGATCGCCGCTTCGCCCCGAAGTCGTCGTGGTGACCGTGGCGGTACCTCCGATCGTGGGCGCGCCGGCGCGTTCGGGGCCGGTGAACGCCCGGCACGAAGTGAGCCGCCTCCAACGCTTCGTTGGGGAACCCACCCGGTTCGCGAGGCTATCGACGCAGGAATTGTCCGAGAACTCTGGTTGGCTTCCACGGAAACGGCGCGACACAAAGATACGGCTGAAAAAGCCATCAGCATGGGTCTTGAGGTGCATGTGGTCACCACAGATGCCATAGAACGGATGACAAGTGGCGCCCTCCATCAAGGGGTTGTCGCACGGGTCCGGCCCTTCAGGTATCGGGATTTCACTGAGCTTCCTGGCATTGTCGCTGCGCAGGACCGGATCCCGATTATCGTCATGTTGGACGGGATAGAGGATCCCCAGAATTTGGGAGCGGTCCTTCGGTCTGCAGATGGCGCTGGGGTTGCTGCGGTTGTCGTGCCTTCCCGGCGTATGTCGCCAGTCACCGCTGCCGTTGCACGCTCTTCTGCCGGAGCGGTTGACACGGTCCCGGTCATTCAGGTTTCAAATCTCACCACCACTCTTCAGGCACTGAAGCGGGACGGATATTGGGTGTACGGCCTCGACGGTGACGCGCGTGAAATGTACTCGGAAGCGACGTTTGACCGCCCCACGGTGATTGTTGCTGGCGCGGAGGGAAAGGGTCTTAGCAGGCTCGTTGCTGGTGCGTGCGATGCCTTGATTCGCATCCCGCTGCTTGGTCGCCTCAGATCGTTGAATGTCTCGGTTGCGACGGCAGTAGTGCTCTTTGAGGCGCGCCGTGGAGAGAAACCAATGGGTGGGTCGGAAAAGGCTGACGAGGGCTGACGGTTGCCCCTGCCGTCACCAGAACTTTATACTCGAAACAGTGCCGGTGTAGCTCAGTTGTAGAGCAGCGGTTTTGTAAACCGCCGGTCATGGGTTCAAGTCCCTTCACCGGCTCCGGTTTTATCCGACCCATTCAGTCCCGCGAGACGCTTGTACGAGATTTGGTGGCCTTTTAGCAGGGCCCAGCGCTCGACACAATGTCCATGTCGGCAATGTGCCGGTGGTGTTTGCCCACATAGCTCAGTAGGTAGAGCACAGTCTTGGTAAGACTGAGGTCTCCGGTTCGATCCCGGATGTGGGCTCCCCAACCAACTGCCGTCGGGTGCGAATGGATTTGCCGCATCAGCTTGGTGATCTGCGTTGGCGGGTCTGGGTGACATCCCGGGGGAAGTGGGGTGTCCAGATTGCTTTATGGTCGTGCGATGCTAGAGGCAGAAGGAACACTTCGCTCCGTTGCCGACGGCGCGGTAGCTAATATTCGAGGAGACGAGGTCGATGGCGAAGCAGAAGTTCGAGCGGAACAAGCCGCACG
>SXGU01155169.1_pt1 | contig 11308 bp, 11 predicted proteins | sample 3174531 | NCBI WGS metagenome assembly SXGU01 (sample SAMN11356863, study PRJNA531348) | freshwater metagenome | isolation source: freshwater sample F1-140 | place: China: Fuxian Lake, Yuxi | collected 2017-12-25
GAGCGCCAATGCAGATTTCACTTGTCCACTCAGTACCGGCATCTTCTTGCGCATCGTCGCCGAGGCCGCCCTCGAAGCACTGGCAGCCGGGGACTCCATCGATGAGGTCACGCCGTTTTGGCGAGTGGTTGAGCCGGGCAGCGCGCTCGCGACGAAGCTTTCGTGCGGGCCGAAGTTCATCAGCCAACAGCGCGTAAACGGGAACTAGGCGATATCGAGGTCGGCGAACAGGTTCGCGACCACGTTCGATCGCATCGACGCGCCGGAGTCGGCGTGGACGGCGCCGGAAATACCCTCGAAACCGAACGCGCGCTCGAACATCTCCACGGCGAGGTCGTCGACCTCGCTCTCTTCTACCCGCCAGGCAACAATCTTGCGGGAGAAGATGTCAATAACCGAGTAGGCCTTAAACGACACGCCCCACCACGGGCCGTGCAGGTCTGCGCTGTCCCAGCTCCATACATCCATCGGAGCGCGGGCGATCAGGACCGGTGCCTCGCGCCGGTTGCGTGAGACACCGTTTTTGCGTGCAGGGATAACCGGACTCGCGGACTGGTCCTTGATCGCCCCGGCGATCCGTCACCATGAGTGGCGCGGACCCGCCTCGACGCCAGCGTCCCACGCAGTAGCGAACGAGTGATCGACCGACACGCCGTCGCCCCAGCCGGTCTGGATGAGCGCGGTGATCGCCTCGCGGTCCTGCCGGTCGATCCTTGAGGGATACGCGCGCTCACGCTGCGACACCGGATCGACCACGCGTGCACGCGGATGCCAGCGGTAACGCCACGTCGCCCGGGACAGGTCCACCACTTCCAGTGCCTTGCGCTGAGAGCCGATCGCAGCCACGAGTTCGGCAACCAGCGTGTTCTCCGCCCTCAGGAAGCGGGCGCATCGCTCGTGTTCGGAGTCTCGTCGGGCTCTTGCTCGCTCATCTGATGCAAGAGCCCGATAGCTTTTCCCAGCGACTCATTCACCGTCTCAAGTTCCTTCACGCGCGCAGCCAGCCTTGCGACCTCCGCCTCCTGCGCCGCCCGCTCCCGGGCGCGTTGCCGCTCCAGCGACCTGCGACCACCTTGATGCATCATGCTAGGCACACTCTGCCGCGGAGTCAGCACATGATTCAAATCACCCTCAACCACCAACGTGCGCCAGCGCAACAAGCGGCCATACGACACACCCTGCGCAGCCAGCCACACCGCCTTGCCCCCATGCGGCTAAAGCTCGTGCTCGTGCAAAAAATCGCGGATCTGCTCCACCGTGAACCCCACACTCACCGTCACTTACGTACCAGCCTTGCTCGTCACCAATGACTCACAACGAGTCTTACGCAGCGGGAAAATATCGATTACACGACAAAGCGTGCGCGCCCAGCAGAGTCTTCGCCGCCCATGCCGATCTGTAAGGTGGCGCCCCGCCTTATCCCGCTGGGATGACCGGGGTTATGTCCTTGGTTTATTGCAAGAGCGAAACCAAGCATTGGCCTTTGCTCCGGCCTTCCTTCCAGCACAGATCGGTTGGCCATATTGCCCACCAACTCGGGAACTTCGAGCCGCCGTTGTAGCGCTTAGCAATTTTTGAGCAAATCGCCCGCGTGCGTTATTCAACGTTACTGGTGCCAGGGAATTTAGTACCAGGGCCACCTAGGTCACGCGCCGCCACCATCATCCAGTTTTTTGGATCAGTGCAAGGGTAGCTTTCTGCGTTGCGCCCGTTGGGTTGTGATGGCGTGCAGAAGTTGAAGTAATCGACACCGCTGGCGACGATGAACGCGGCCGCGGTCGACGTCAGTTTGGTGAGTTTTAATCCGGTCCTCGCTACTAAACAACAACGTACCCAGTGTTCACCCGCAGACCACGGGGTGTCGGTGGGGAAAATTCCGAACGAGAGCCAGCGACTTGGCGGTGTGCGCCCTAGCATCGCAATGTAGGTAAAAAGCGTCTTGGTTTCGCAGGCGGTGGTGGCGGCTAAGCGGGCACCATTTGCTCCGCTTAGCCCCAATCGACCCGAGCTGCGGTCTTGGCAACCGCCTTGCGGTGCTCATCTGGGAGAAAGGTTATAGTGCCTCGATATCGACAACTCCATCGGCCCCTTCAATTCGGGTCTCAATGGGCAATAAACTCATGCTCCACACTGGACTTGGAGCCCTGATGAAACCTGATTTTGCGATGGGGCCTCAACAGAGGGCGCACCTCGAGTCAGACGCCGCAGCAGCTATCGAATGCCTTACCTGTTGTTCCTTCTTCGACGGCAGGCGCATCGTGATCACTGGTGCCACGGGCATGTTGGGCGGCTGGGTTGCCTACCTGCTGGCGCAGATGAAGACGATTACGGGCTACGGCCCCGAAAGGATTCAAGTACTCCGGTCGGGAAACAATCCTACCGAACCAATTTGGCGTGGGTTGATACCCGACACTCAAACATCCCCTTGGGTCCTAGGCGATGCCACTCCCCAAGTCCCAGACGCAGACCTCTACCTGCATCTTGCCAGCCCAGCATCGGCTAGCGAGTTCCTCCGAAGTCCGCTAGCAACAGTCGAGCTAAACATCCGTGGCACATCGGCCCTTCTTGCAAGCGCTGAGAAGGTGCCCGGCTCTCGACTCCTCTTCGTGTCCTCCAGCGAAATCTACGGAATGGCTGAAGGACTGCTTTCCGAGGCGACTTCAGGTGTCGTCCCACTTGACAGTCGCCGGTGGATCTATGCCGAGTCGAAACGGCTCGGCGAACTGCTGTGCCGAATGCACTCCGAAACCCGTGATGCGGAAACGATCATTGTTCGACCATTCCACTGCTTCGGTCCAGGGATGAAACGCGACGAGTCTCGGATCTTCGGCGACTTCACCTACGCAATCCTTCGGGGTGAGGCGCCGACTGTGCGAAGCGACCCTTCAACCACCAGAACGTTCTGCTACGCACCTGAAGCAGCTGCTGCATTTCTTCTGGCACTAGCCCGCGGCGACAGCGGCGACGTCTTCAACGTTGCGGGCGCAGCGCCAACAACTATTGGCGCGTTGGCTGAGAGTCTGACTCAGGAGTACTTGCCCATCGGATCGGCAGTTCACTACCTTGAATGCAGCGAAGCTGCCGAATTAAATCCAGTGCGAGAGTCCAGGGCTGACATCCGCCGGATCCGCGCACTTGGGTGGGAGCCACGCGTCAGCACCCTAGATGCCTTTAGTCGAACGATTGCATTTCTGCAGGCGGGCGATCAGGACCTACGCGAGCATTGACACTAAGGATGAAGATCGATGAATGGGGATGAACAAGAAGTTGACTGCCTGCGTCTCACCGTCAATCTCGGAAACGAGTGACACCAACGCTTCATTCGCCGCCGGTGTGTCGATGGCGTAGCAGTGGTACCCATAACCTCGGAAGAGTTGGACAATTTCGGTCGCGCTGGAACCGAATTCCGCTAGCCACTTCCGAGACAACTCGACAACGAACAAGGCACCCGATGATAGCAGTCTTTGTGCCCCCGTCAGGACGAGGCCTTCTGCCCCTTCAACGTCGATCTTCACAAGAGTGGACAAGTTGGTGCATTCTGTGGTGGCAAGGACCTCATCAAGGGTCGTCACCTCAACAGACTCAATGCCCGATACCTCGTCGGGGTGAAGGTCGCGCAACGAGCTCCCGACGCTACCCGTAGCTTCGGGCAAGAACATAGTCGTCTCGCCAGCATGGTCAGCCAACGCTGCCCCTACGACCAGCACCCGGTCTTCTAAGTTATTGAGCCGGAGATTTGTGACGAGTTTCATCCGTGTGGCATGAACTGGCTCTACGGCGACGATCCTCATGCTTTCGTTGACCCTTGACAGGATGATCGGGTAGTACCCAGTGTTCGCGCCTACATCAATGAAGAGATCCACCTGAGTGCAAAGGCGTCGAAGAACCTCTGTCTCACCAGACTCATACATCCCGTCCGCCACCAGCAAACTTGCCGGTTCGCGCACCTCTTGTGAGTCCCAGTGCAACCGGCTTCCATCCGTCAACGTCACAATAACGCCTTCATGGCTGACGCAGACGCACTCAACGGAAGTAGCGTCCAGAATCGAGCCGAGATCAAGAAGCAATGAGCAGTGCCGCTGCATAAGGCGCCAATACCCATCGCGCGACAAGTCTCCAGTCCCGCGCATTGCCTTGAGCTCCGACGGAATCATGCTGGGAATCTTACCGCTCCCCTGACCCACGTCACCGAGTTCCCGGACCAGCCGATTCCCCGGTCGACCTCGCGACCCCGAGTTGCGGACAGTTCACGCCGAGGAGGTGTCGCGCAGGCGCCTCGCCACGTCTACAACGGACAAACCCGTCAGGCTTCGGAGATACGTTTGGGATCCCACTGCTTTTTCCACTCGGTCTGGGAGGCCAATCCGTAGCACAGCAGGTGACGCGCCGACGGCTGACAGTCCTTCCATAACGGCGGTGCCGAATCCCCCCACAAGCGTGTGCTCCTCCAATGTTGCAATCGCAGACGTGCCACATGCTGCAGAGAGTAGCCCTTCCACGTTGAGTGGCTTGATCTTCGGCACCGACAACACGCGCACGGACGGCCCACCCTCCGTCGCAAGCAAGCGGGCAGCGGCAAGTCCAACTTCAGCGATGGCCCCCGTTGCGAAAAGACTGAGGTCACTTCCCTCGCGCAGTAGCAGGGGACATCCCGATCCAACACTGGGCCGCGTCGCATGCAGCGGGGGTTCGCCATTCTTCCCAAGTCGAAGATATGCGGGACCACCTTCGACACAGAGCGCATCCACTGTGGATACGACCTCAAGGGGATCGCAGGGCGAATAGATTGTGAGGCGCGGAAAACTGCGCATGACGGAAATATCCTCGACCGCATGGTGGGTGTAGCCCAAGGCCCCATAGGAGAGTCCCGCGCCCACGGAGACTACGGTCACATCAAGATCGTGTAGGCAAACATCATTGCGAATCTGCTCAACGCACCGCATAGTGGGGAAGTTCGCGATGGAGTACACAAATACTTTCCTACCTGCTGCAGCCATGCCGGCCGCCACGCCGATCATTGCCTGCTCAGCCACACCCGAGTTTAGAAACTGCTCCGGTAGAAGCTTCGCAAACTCATCTACCACACCAAAACCAAGGTCGCCGACCACGAGAGTGATGCGAGTATCCTGTCGCGCGTTCTCCAATAGTCGTGCAATAAAGGCGTCCCTCACGTCGCTCGACGCAATTGTCGCAGGGCACTAGCAAGCTCATTAGCGTCTGGTGACTTGTAGTGCCATGAAATCTCGTTCTCCATGAAATCTACGCCCCGCCCCTTCACGGTTCGAGCCACTACGAGAAGTGGGCGGCCAGGCTGCACTGACATGGCGCGGCGCAAGGCATCATGATCGTGCCCGTCCACCTCGACCACGTGCCAGCCGAATGCACTCCACTTTTCCCCAAGCGGTTCAAGACGCACCGTGAGTTCAGTGCTCGTCAAGGACTGCAGGCCGTTTCGGTCAATGACGACCGCCAAACCATCTAGCGCATGGTGTCCGGCAAGAAGTGCGGCTTCCCAATTGCTGCCTTCGTCGCACTCCCCGTCGGAAAGAACCACGAAAGTCCTTTGCGCCGACCCCTCCCGAGCCGCGACGAGGGCGCTCCCAACTGCAAACGGCAGAGCATGCCCGAGTGACCCAGTCGACAACTCGACCCCGGGAACGCCGATGCTGACGTGACCACCGAGGGGAGCGCCATCATCGCAGTAACGGTCAAGCCACTCCAATGGGAAGAATCCGCAGTGCGCGAGAACCGCGTACAGCCCAGCCGCCGCATGCCCTTTTGAGATCAGGACAACGTCCCGGCCGGGATCACTGATGGTAAGCGGCGTGATGTTTGCGACGCCCCCGTAAAGAACAGCCAGGATGTCAACCACAGATAGAGACGAACCAACATGCGAAGCTTTTGCACGGGAGCACATTGCTACAGCACTCACTCGCGCCGAGAGAGCCAGTGCGCGCGAATCAAGAGTAGACACACCGTAAGCCTACGACAGGAACCTAGGAGGTAAGAAGATCGGGAATGGAGGCGTGTGCGTTGAGGCTAGAGCCCGCGGGCCGGCAACCGATAATGGACTGGTTGCACACGCGTCTAGCGGCGAGGAGCGCGATCACAATCAAGTAGGCGGCCCTGGCAGCCCGTCCCTAGGACTCTTCCGGTCGCTTGACGTCATTCAAGCGCAACTGCTCGAAGGCTCGAATCTGGTCAAGTGATACACCACGGGGATCAGCCCCTTGGCCGACGGCGACATGCCAATCCACCGTCCAGTCGACCGCTCGATCACAGCTAAGCAGATCTCTCCACCCAAGCAGCCTTCTAGCCTTACCGACGTCAAGAACTAGGCGAGAGGCTTCGGCCTGCTGCTCCTCGGTCACTGGTACCCAATTGAGCAAAGATCCCCACCTTCGGAGCGCCCGGGTAGCGATCTCACCCACAGTCACGCCTTCGGTGTCCGTTGGCCCAAAGTTCCAAGCGCCTTGATCAGGCGCCGCGGAGAAGTCATCAACCATGAGGTCGATCAGGGCCAGGTACCCGTTCAGGCAATCAAGTACGTGCTGCCACGGCCGCACCGCTTCGGGATACCGCAGAACTGGCGACTGGCCACCATCAACTGCCCTTTTCAAGTCGGGGACGAGGCGATCCTGACTCACGTCACCACCGCCGATTACGTTGCCGCCACGAGCAATCGCAGTGGGCGAGCCTCCAAAACTGGATACCCATGCGTGCGTCAACATGTCGGCCATTGCCTTGGAGGCGCTGTACGGGTCATCACCCCCGAGTTGGTCCGTCTCTGCATATCCTTTGCTCTGGTTAGCGCTGCGGTACACCTTGTCGGTCGTGACGACCAGATGTGCCACGACGCTCGGCGTACGACTAACGGCTTCAAGAACATTCAGAGTCCCTAGCACGTTTGTCTCAAACGTCCATCGAGGCTCCTCGTATGACCGTCTCACCAAGGGTTGGGCCGCCATGTGGATTACAACATCCGGCGAAGCGGACGACAACGCCGCCGCAACAGCTGAGCTATCCCTAATGTCAGTGCGCACATCATTCGTCAGCAAGGAAGCAACGTCAGCCGCGACAAAGAGGGATCCGGGCTCCGGGTCGAGAGCAAGGCCTGATACGCGATGACCCTGCAGTTCTAGCCACATGGCGAGCCACGATCCCTTAAACCCCGTGTGCCCCGTGATGAAGAAGTGCATCGCTACCCCTGAACGAACTCGGCTATAGAGTCACTAACGAAGTCAAGCATTGGTTCTGTCAATCCTGGATAGACGCCCACCCAGAAGGTTCGTTTCATCACAACATCTGTGTTGTTGAGATTGCCGACAACTCTGAAGTCAACATTTCGGTATGCCGGCTGTTTGAGGATGTTCCCGGCAAACATGAGGCGCGTACCAATCTTCCGAGAATCCAAGAAGCGTAGGAGGTCCTCTCGGTCAATATCGAGCTCGGGGTCAAGGGTGATGGGGAAACCGAACCAAGATGGAGATGATCGAGGAGTTGCCTCGGGCAAGATGAGACCCGGTACACCAGCAAGACGTGACATCAGAATGCCGAAATTCGCATTTCGCTTTGCCACAAAACCGTCGATCTTGCTCAACTGAGATACGCCAATAGCCGCCTGCATGTCAGTGGACTTCAAGTTGTAGCCGATATGGCTATAGATGTACTTGTGGTCATAACCGGGTGGAAGAGACCCAAGCTTCCATTCGAAGCGTTTGAAGCACGTGTTGTCGTGACCGGTCTCGCAGTAGCAATCCCGACCCCAGTCTCGATAGGACTCTACCTGCCTCCGTACTAACGGCGACTTGGCAACAACCGCACCTCCTTCTCCGGTAGTGATGTGGTGCGCAGGGTAGAAACTAAAGGTGGCCGTGTCACCAAAGCTTCCCGTTCTTTGACCGTCATACGTCGCACCCAATGCATCGCACGAATCCTCCACGAGCCACAGGCCGTGTTCATGGCAGAGTTCTTTCACGGTCTGCAGGTCAAAGGGGTTGCCGAGCGTGTGGGCCATCATTATTGCCTTGGTTTTTGGACCGATCGCTTCCCTGAGCATGTCTGAGTCGGCGTCGTAGGTGCCGATGTTCACGTCAACGACCACGGGCCTCAGCCCATTCTGGATGATTGGATTGACAGTAGTCGGAAACCCCATGGCGACAGTGAGCACTTCGTCGCCGGGCTTAAGTGCGCGCCTGTGCAACTTGGGGCTCGTTAGAGCGGTGAGGGCAAGGAGGTTGGCGCTCGATCCGCTGTTCACGAAGACGGCACTTCGTGCCCCAACATAGGTGGCCAACTCGCGCTCAAACTGCGCAGTGAATTTCCCGGCTGTCAGCCAGCCATCGAGACTCGAGTCAACCAGAGCCACATAGTCATTAGCGTCAAGTACCTTCCCTGACACCGGAATGGCAGTGACACCCGGCACGAACTCATCTGGCGTGCGGGAATCCTCGGCGAACCGCCGCACATCCGCCAGGATCTTTTGCCTGAGACCTGCAACTGTGTCTTCCACCACCTAGCTCCTTCTAACGACCAGACAGCACAGGGTACTGGATACGTGAAGGATGAACGGAAATCGCGAGCGCCAAGTCCCCGGAGTACGTTGTTGGTCGAGTCGCGCCCACATATAGTGCCAAACGGGGTATCGCAGCGGGCTCGGTGCTGGCAAACGGTGCAGACTTGCTGCGAGACTCCTAGGGCATCAATTGCAGTTCCGCGACGGGCTTAGACCTACCTCCTCTGCCTTGTGTAGGTAGAGTGCCAACTTCGACCACATGGGAGTGTGGCTCGCATCTCATCGGCCTGCAATCAGCCCCCACCCGAACATGGGCGCTCCGATCTGACGGACAAGGCGTCGGCCCCACTGCCTCCACCCGACCCGAGGGATCACAGCAACCACGGTGACAGCCACGCAGCGTCGCCGACAGCCGAATCCGACTGCGGGGGGACCCCGCGAGCTCGGGGCGCACGACAGGCCTGGCGTTAGCCAGGGGCTGGGGTACCTTCTCCTACTCGCTCGTCCAAACGTTTGCCGGTAAGCGAGTCAGCGTTGAGACTCGGTATTGGCGCCAGAACCATCACTCTCAGGTCCACACACCCAAGGGGTATCAGGGGTTTGCTTACCCATCCCTGGTGACTCATGTCAAGATGCGCGCTTAGCGGTGTTCGTTGACTCATGAGCCGATGCGCGCGTGGTCGGGGTGGGAATCTGGGGCTTTGAGCGGGCTGCGGGCTTGCTGGTGGTCAGGGTCAAGAGCTCGGCGGTGATTGCCTGGATCTGTCGTTGGATCGCGGCCGGGTTGAGGTCGACGAGGGTGGCGTTCATGATCGCCGTATCTTCCTTGCTGACCTTCTTGCTCGCCGCGGCGCGCTGGTGCGGAGTGGTCGGGCGGTCGTATTTCTTGGTGACCTTCGCTCCGTTGCGGACCTTGCTGACCAGCTTCTGCTGGGGCAGGAAGTAGTTTGTCAGGTGCGTCTGCAGGACCCAGATCTTGTTGAGTAGCAGCAGTTCTGCCTCGGTGTCGTAGCGGTGGTAGCCGACGATCGTGCGGACCACGGCCCAGTTCTTCTGCTCCACGTGCGCGCCGTCGTTGCTGTTCCCGGGCCTGGACCGGGTGAAGGTGATCTGCCGGTCCTGGCACCAGCCCAGCAGGTGGTGGTGGATGAACTCGCTGCCGTTGTCGCTGTCAACGCCGAGCAGCGGGAACGGCAGGACCTTCGCGATGTCCGCCAGCGCAGCCACGACCCACTTGCGTGCCTTGTTCGGCACGGACCGGTTCTTTGTCCACCCGGTCGCGATGTCGGTCACGGTCAGCGTGTAGGCGTGGTCCCCGACGGCGTCCCCGCCCTCGTGCCCGACCAGGTCGATCTCCACGAACCCCGGCACCGCGTCGTCCCACTGCGCCCACGTGCGGATCGGGATCTGGGACTTCAGCAGGGACCCCGGCTTGGTGTGGGAGCGACCGCGCAGGGTCATCGCGGCCCGAGCGGGCGCGAGCCGCCGGTCGATGGTGGCCGGCGACATCGCTACCAGCTGCGCGGCCGTCTCGTCGCTGACGTCGAGCTCGGCGAACCGGCGCAGCGTCGACACCAGGGTCGTTAGCACCGGTGCCAGCCGTTTTCCCGTCGGGGCGCCGAGCACCGCCCAGCAGAACCCCAACGCGGCAACGACTTCCGGACCGTAGGTCGGGGTCCGCGACCGCCGCGGCGCCGGCACCAGCGCGGGCCTCTGCGCCGCCGCAAGAGACTTACGGGCATGGCTGCGATGCCAGCCCGTCGTCGCGCATAACTCGTCCAGAATCACGCTCTTTTGAGCCTTACCCGATCGCTTGTAGCGCGTCGCGATCGCCTTGGTCACTGCCTTGCGCTGCCCCATCGTCAGTCCCATGCTCAGGGCCTACCGGCAACCCCCACCACCGCGCGGTAGGCGCGCTACGCGCGCATTCCCAGATGAGTCAACGACCACCCCTACGCGCGCATTACTGATGAGTCAACGCGCCATCTATCGGCCAATGGCCGACTTGTCTATAATGCAGTAGGTACGTTCTTTGCACTGTGTAGCGGATCCTGTCAATATCCTTCCGACTTATGCCGGCCGCTGTGCCAGGGCCGACAGAGGGAGCCATCGGTCCCACCGGACTCTACCTTCGAGAGACGGCAGATTGGAGGAACGTGGAGTCTAAACGCCAAACCATCAGCATCATCACCCCGTTCTACAACGAGGAGGAGAACATCGTGACGTGCGCTACCGAGTGCGCGCGCGTCATGCGGGAGGCACTTCCCGAGTTCGATTACGAGCACATCTTCGCGGACAACGCCTCCACCGACAATGGGCTTCAGTTGCTACGAGAGATAGCCGTGAGGGATCCCCAAGTCAAGATCATTGTCAACTCCCGCAACGTGGGCACATTCCGCAGCATCTTGAATGCCTTGGCGAGTGCGTCTGGAGACGCCGTCGTGCCCATGCTTCCCGCTGACCTTCAGGATCCGCCTCAGGTGATCCCACAACTAGTCGAGAGTTGGCTGAGAGGGAATCTTGTTGTCTACGGGATTCGAACGAACCGACGCGAAGGCAGTCTCTTGCGGGCTTCACGGGGCCTCTTCTACCGACTTATGAACTTGTCTGGTGGCGAACAGAGAGCACCTGCTCATGCAGGTGAGTTTCAACTACTCGATAGATGCGTCGTAGGTTCCATCGTCGCCCTAGACGACCAGCACCCATACATTCGCGGACTAGTTGCCCAGACCGGCGCCCGATGGGACACCGTTGAGTACGAGTGGCAGCAACGGCGGGCTGGGAAGTCAAAGC
>SXGU01161863.1_pt1 | contig 11307 bp, 9 predicted proteins | sample 3174531 | NCBI WGS metagenome assembly SXGU01 (sample SAMN11356863, study PRJNA531348) | freshwater metagenome | isolation source: freshwater sample F1-140 | place: China: Fuxian Lake, Yuxi | collected 2017-12-25
CGCCCGGCAGTGGGACCTCACCGCCGACGAGGTGGCCCGCAACGTCTTCGCGCACCCGACCCTGTCCGAGGCGATGAAGGAAGCCGTCGAGGGCATCGCCGGCCACATGATCAACCTGTGAGGGACGCGACGTGAGCACCGACCGGGTCGTCATCCTCGGAGGTGGCCCCGGCGGCTACGAGGCCGCGCTGGTCGCCGCCCAGCTGGGCGCGGAGGTCACCGTCGTCGACAGCGACGGGATCGGCGGCTCCGCCGTCCTCACCGACTGCGTCCCGAGCAAGACCCTGATCGCGACCGCCGAGCTGATGAGCGACGTCCACGGCGCCAACGAGCTCGGCGTGATGATCGGCGACGACGGGGTGCGCGTCGACCTCGCGCGGGTCAACGCCCGGGTGCTCAAGCTGGCCGCCGACCAGTCCGCCGACATCACCCGTCGGCTGGACAAGGAGGGGGTCCGGGTCGTCCAGGGCCGCGGGCACCTCGACGGGCCCGGACGGGTGGTCGTGGGGGAGGAGTCGTACGACGCCGACGCCATCCTCGTCGCGACCGGCGCGGCGCCGCGCACGCTGCCGAGCGCCCAGCCCGACGGCGAGCGGATCCTCACCTGGGAGCAGGTCTACGACCTCCACGAGGTGCCGACCGAGCTCATCGTGGTGGGCTCGGGGGTGACCGGCGCCGAGTTCGCCAGCGCCTACCTCGCCCTCGGCATCCCGGTGACGCTCGTGTCGTCGCGCGACCGGGTGCTGCCGGGTGAGGACGCCGACGCGGCGGCGGTGCTGGAGGAGGTCTCGACCCGTCGGGGCATGAAGGTCCTGTCCAAGTCCCGGATGGAGTCGGTGACGAGGTCGGGCGACGTCGTCACCGTGACCCTGACCGACGGCCGCACCGTCGAGGGCTCCCACTGCATCCTGGCGCTCGGTTCGGTGCCCAACACCGCGGACCTGGGCCTGGAGGAGGCCGGGGTGGTCCTCAAGGACGGCGGCTTCGTCAACGTGGACCGGGTCTCGCGCACCTCGGCCCGCGGGGTGTACGCCGCCGGCGACTGCACGGGGGTCCTCATGCTCGCCAGCGTCGCCGCCATGCAGGGCCGGATCGCGATGTGGCACTTCCTCGGCGACGCCGTGCACCCGCTCGACCTCAAGAAGGTCTCCTCCAACGTCTTCACGGCCCCGGAGATCGCCACGGTCGGGTGGTCGCAGCAGGCGATCGACGACGGTGGGATCGTGGCCGAGGCCGTCACGCTCCCGCTGTCCGGCAACGCGCGCGCCAAGATGCAGGGCGTCCACGACGGGTTCGTCAAGCTCTTCTGCCGTCCCGGCACCGGCATCGTCGTCGGCGGTGTCGTGGTCGGCCCGCGGGCCAGCGAGCTCATCCACCCCGTCTCCATCGCGGTCGCCGAGTCACTCACCGCCGACCAGCTCGCCCAGGCCTTCACCGTCTACCCGTCGATGAGCGGCTCGATCGCCGAGGCCGCCCGACGGCTGCACAGGGTGGACTGAGGTGCCTGCGGGCCAGCAGATCCGCTTCTGCGAGGCGCCGGACGGTGTGCGGATCGCCTACGCGGTCCACGGGTCCGGTCCGCCGCTGCTGGTCTCGACCTGCTGGCTGAGCCACCTCCAGCACGACTGGGACTCGCCGGTGTGGCGGCACTTCCTGGAGGACCTGGGCTCGTTCGCGACCGTGATCCGCTACGACGAGCGCGGCCACGGGCTCTCGGACTGGGACGTCGAGGACCACAGCCTCGAGGCGCGCGTGGGCGACCTCGAGGCGGTCGCCGACGACGCCGGCTTCGAGCGGTTCGCGCTGATGGCGATGTCGCAGGGCGGGCCGCCCGCCATCGCCTACACCGTGCGGCACCCCGAGCGGGTGACCCGGTTGCTCTTCTACAGCAGCTATGCCGCGGCCCTGCCGGACCCGACTCCGGAGGAGCTCGAGCTCTTCCACACCTTCGAGCAGATGATCAAGGTGGGCTTCGGTCGCAAGGACTCGGCCTTCCGCCGGGTCTTCACCTCGCTGATGATCCCGGGGGCGACCGAGGAGCAGATGTCGTGGCTCGACGAGCTGCAGCGGGTCTCGGTGTCGGCCACCACCGCCTACCTGGCTCGCCAGCAGCGGGCGCAGGCCAACTGCATCCCCCTGCTCGCCGAGCTCGACCTCCCGACGCTGGTGCTGCACGGGCTCGAGGACCAGATGAACGAGTTCGAGATGGGTCGGCTGCTGGCCACGCACATCGACGGTGCCCGGCTGGTGCCGCTCGAGTCCCGCAACCACATCCTGCTCGCCGACGAGCCTGCCTGGCCGGTCTTCGTGGCCGAGGTCCGGGGCTTCCTGGGCCGCGACGAAGACCTCACGGGCGGCGACGAGGGTGTCGCCCTGCTGTCCACGCGGGAGCGGGAGGTCCTGGGCCTGGCCGCCGACGGGTGCGGCAACGAGGAGATCGCCGCGGCGCTGCACCTCAGCGTGCGCACCGTCGAACGACACCTGCACAACGTCTACGCCAAGCTGGGCGTGAGCGGTCGCTCGGCCCGCGCCGCCGCGGTCGCCCGGCTGGCACGTACGTAGTCCCCTCCCGACGACGGCCGCGGATGCGTGGCTGCACCGATGCCCGCGGCCCGTCGGGGTCCCTACGGTCGGGCCATGACCCGGACACCGTCCCTGCAGGACGTCGACGACACCGCCCTCAAGGCCAAGCACCGCGCCATGTGGGCGATGGGTGACTACCCCGCCGTGGCGACCGAGGTGATCGCTCCTCTCGGTCCGGTCCTCGCGGCCGCCGCGGGGGTGGGGCCTGGGGACCGCGTGCTCGACGTGGCCGCCGGCTCCGGCAACGCGGCCATCCCCGCCGCGGCGCTCGGCGCCGACGTGGTGGCCAGTGACCTGACGCCCGATCTTCTCGAGGCGGGACGGCAGGCCGCCGCCGGCCGGGGGGTCGGGCTGCGCTGGGACGAGGGCGACGCGGAGGCGTTGCCCTACGAGGACGCCTCGTTCGACGTGGTCGTGTCGTGCGTCGGCGTGATGTTCGCGCCACACCACCAGCGGAGCGCCGACGAGCTGGTCCGGGTCCTGCGGCCGGGTGGCCGTCTCGCCCTGCTCAGCTGGACGCCGTCCGGCTTCATCGGGCAGATGTTCGCGACCATGAGGCCCTACGCCCCACCACCCCCGCCCGGCACCCAGCCGCCGCCGATGTGGGGGGACGAGGACCACGTGCGTGGTCTGCTCGGCGACCGGGTCACCGACGTCGTGGCCGAGACCGCTGCGCTCCCCGTGCCGTTGTTCCCCGACGGGGCGAGCTTCCGCGACTTCTTCAAGCGCACCTACGGACCGACCATCGCGGTGTACCGGTCCCTCGCGGACGACCCCGCCCGGACCGCCGAGCTCGACGAGGCCCTGGCGGCCCACGGCGACCGCTTCGTGGCCGACGGCGTCATGGCGTGGGAGTACCTCCTCCTCACCGCGCGCCGGCGCTGACTCGGCCGATCAGGGCGCCGCGAGGAGGGCCTGGAGCCGGGCGATCTCGGCACCCTGCTCGGCGACGATGTCGGTCGCCAGCTCGTTGACCCGAGGGTCCGTGCCGTGGGACAGGACGTACTCGGCCATCGCGATGGCCCCCTCGTGGTGCTCGACCATGCCCTCGACGAACAGCCGGTCGAACGCCGGTCCCTCGGCGTCCGCGAGCTCGTCCATCCGCTCGTCGGTCAGCAGCCCCTGCATGCCGGCGTGGCCGTGCTCGGCGTGGTCGTAGTCGCCGGCGTCGGCGTCGGCCGCGGGCACGTCGACCGACCGTTCGGTGAGCCACTGGGCCATCAGGAGGATCTCGGCGGACTGAGCGGCCGTGATCCGCTGCGCCGCCTGCACCAGCTCGCGGTTGTCGGTCCGGTCGCCGACGAGCCGGGCCAGGTCCAGGGCCTGCCGGTGGTGGAGCACCATCATCTGCACGAAGGCGACGTCGTCGTGGGCGGCGTCCGGCTCCTCCAGCGGCTCGCCGGGGTCCCGGGTCGTCGTGTCCTCGCCGGGGCCGCCGGGCTGGAGCTCGGGGACGGTCGCGGGCGGTCCGCTGGAGGTCGGACCGGACGACGTCGCGCCTGGTGCGGCCGCGGGCTCGTCGCTGCAGGCACTGAGTCCCACCAGCTGACAGACGACGGCAGTGACGACGAGCACCGTCGTCCGCCGGGTCCGCTGCACGCTGCGTAACCTAGCCCGCCGACCGCAGTTTGACCGTCGTGCCGACCCCACCCCGGAACCCACGTCGGATCCGCCTCGCCCTGACCCTGCTCTCCCTCGGCCTGCTCGGGACCGCGGTCGTCCAGGCGCCCGCGATCGCCACCGTCGTTCGCGGTGCCGACGACCCGGCGACCTGCACCACCGCCGAGCTCAGGGAGCTCCGGGCCGCCGGCGACAACTTCGCGGACCGGTGCCTCCTGCCGGGCCAGGAGCTCGCCGGGCTGCGCGGCGCCGACTTCGGGGCCGCCGCCGAGGTCGACAGGTCCGACGACCTCGAGCTGGTCGCCAACGTGCCCCTGAGCGGTGCGTTCGCCGAGGAGGGCGCCTACGGCACGGACATCGCCTTCAAGGGCCGCTACGCCTACCAGGGCAACTACAAGGGCTTCGCGGTCTACGACATCAAGAACCCCGCCGCGCCCCGGCTGGTCGCCCAGGTCGTCTGCCCGGGCAGTCAGGGCGACGTGTCGGTCTACCGCAAGGTCCTCGTCCTCAGCGTCGACTCGAGCCGCAGCGACAACACCTGCGCCAGCACCGGCCAGCCGGCCAGTGAGAAGTCCTCCTGGGAGGGCCTGCGCATCTTCGACATCCGGGAGCCGACCCGGCCGCAGTACGTCGCCGCGGTCGAGACCGCCTGCGGTTCGCACACGCACACGATCGCGCCGTCCAAGCGGGGCAAGTCGATCTTCGCCTACGTGTCGTCCTACGCGCCCAGCGAGGACTTCCCGGACTGCCAGCCGCCCCATGACGTCATCAGCGTGGTGAAGGTTCCGCTGAAGAAGAAGAAGATGGCCAAGGCGCGGGTGGTCAACCAGCCCGTGCTGTTCCCGGACGGCGGCAACCCGGGCGTCCCCACGCCCACCAGCGAGACCAGTGGCTGCCACGACGTGACGGCGTACCCGGCCAAGAACCTGATGGCCGGAGCGTGCATGGGCGACGGCATCCTGATGGACATCGGCAACCGCAGGAACCCGGTGGTGGTCCAGCGGGTCACCGACCAGGTCAACTTCTCGTTCTGGCACTCCGCGACGTTCAACAACGCGGGGACCAAGGTGGTCTTCACCGACGAGCTCGGCGGCGGGGCGCTGCCGACCTGCAACCCGATCTTCGGCGCGACCCGGGGGGCCGACGGCATCTACGACATCGTCGACGGGCAGCTGCAGTTCCGCAGCTACTACAAGATGCCGCGGATCGAGGCCCTCACCGAGAACTGCGTGGCCCACAACGGGTCGCTGATCCCGGTGCCGGGCCGCGACATCATGGTCCAGGCGTGGTACCAGGGCGGCATCTCGGTCTTCGACTTCACCGACTCGGCCAACCCCGTGGAGATCGCCCACTACGACCCACCACCGCTGTCGGAGACCGAGCTCGTGCTCGGTGGCGTGTGGTCGGCGTACTGGTACAACGGCAAGATCTACGGCAGCGACATCACCCGCGGGCTCGACGTGTTCCAGCTGAGCGACCCGCTGGTGGCGCCGGCGCAGCACGTGCGGTTCACCCGGTTCAACGCCCAGTCGCAGCCGTCCTACTGAGCCCGGACGAGGGCTCAGATCAGCAGCGGGTGCGGGGGTCCCGCGTAGAGCGCCCCCTGCGCGTAGCCTCCCGCGCCCCGGGCGTGCAGGGCCATCCGGCGCTGGATCGGCGACGTGTCGGTCTGGTCGGTGAACGACGTCAACCGGAGCGCCCGCCGCGGGTCGAAGGACAGCGGCTCCGGACCGGTGGGGGGCTCCTCGTCGTAGCCGATCGCCTCCGCCCGGGCGAGGTGGAAGCGGGCCTCGGCGAGCGTCGTGTGGACGGCCAGCACGTCGGCGAGGCAGTCCACGGCCCTCAGCGCGGCTCGGGCCTCGGCGTACAGCCCGGCCGCGCGCTTCCACTCCGCGGACGCGTCGCCGTCCAGCCACGGCGGGCTGTCGTCGAGCCGTTCGGCCAGCGCGATCAGGTCCTCGCGGGCCAGCCGGATGCCCAGCCGGAACTCCGCGAGCGCGAGCTGGAGCCGCTGCGCTCGACGGCGGCGGGCGCCTCGGGCCATGCCAGATCGTAGGCCGGACGACGGCCTCCAGAGATCACGACAAGGTTGCAGTCACGGTCGCGGTCGGGTTGACGTCAGGGACGTGCGCCACCGGAGAGCTGATGCGTCGTCCCGGCACGCCGCATCGCCATCGCGACCGCCTCGTAGTCGTTCGCCATGCCCCGGCTCCGCATCTCGCGGGGTGACCGGGGTGCCGAGCCCAGCTCGTCCCAGGCGACGTTGCCGCCTCCGTCGAGCGTGAGCGTCCGGCGTCGTGGTGCCCGGCCCGCCGCGATCAGGTCAGCGTCCTGCTGGCAGCAGGAGTACGTCGTCGGGGTGCCGCCGATCGGTGCCCACGTGGCCATGGTGACCGCCGGCCCGTGCTGCGGGTTGAACGCACACGGGTCTGTGCGGGTCGGCGGCTCCTCGCCGCGCGCGATCGCGTCGCTGCGCGCGAGGTGCACGAACGCCTGGCAGATCGTCTCCTGCACCGCGAGCACCGCGTCGGAGGTCTCGGCCTCCCGGAGCCGGGGCCTGGCCTCGGCGGTCAGGGCGCGGGCCTTCTCCCGCTCGGCGAGCGCCGCCGGCTCGGCCGGTGGTGCCTCGTCCTCCAGGCGTTCCCCGAGCTCGACGAGGTCCTCGCGGGCCAGCCGGGCCAGGGACCGCAGCTGGTCCGCCTCCGCCTGCGCGGCCTCACGCTTGGCCTTGAACGGGTTCAGTCCCATCGCGATGCTCCCCCCGTGTGCTCGACGGTCGTCCCAGCGTAGACGTCGAGGGCCGGGGACGGGGTTCCGCTGACAGATGCTGCGGACCGTCCTACTGTCGATTAGCGTGACCCCCTCTCGGCCGTCCGTCGTCGCCGCCCTCGTGCTCGCCCTCGCCACCGTGGGGCTCGCCGCCCCGGCGCACGCGGCCGCCGACGACTGGACCATCCCCGACAAGGCGACCATCCGGATCCACGGGCACGGCTACGGGCACGGGCACGGCATGTCCCAGCACGGCGCGCAGGGCGCGGCCCTGCAGGGGCTCACGCACCAGCAGATCGCCGAGTTCTACTACCCCGGCACGACGTGGGGGACGGCCAAGGGCAAGGTCAGCGTGCTGATCAGCGCCGACACCAGCAAGGACGTGCACGTGGTGGCCACGGCCCGGCTGAGGCTGCGGGTGCTGGCCAGCGGCACGGTGCTCGAGCTGGGCGCCGCACGCCCGAAGGCGTCGCGCTGGCGGATCACCCCGCTGAGCGGTGGCCGGTCCCAGGTCTCCTACCGGACGTCGTCGTGGAAGGTGTTCCGGACGTTCGCGGGCGACGCCGAGGTCTACACGGCCGGGGCGCCGACGACGCTGGTCCTGCCCGGGGGCGAGAAGGTCGCCTACCGCGGGAAGCTGCGCTCGGTGAAGAAGGACACCGTCAACGTGCTGCCGCTCGACCGGTACCTCCAGGGCGTCGTCCCGCAGGAGATGCCCCCGCTGTGGGAGCCCGAGGCGGTGCAGGCGCAGTCCGTCGCCGCGCGGACCTACGCGGCCTACGAGCGCGCCCACCCGATCGCCGCGCACTACCAGATCTGCGACACCACCTCCTGCCAGGTCTACGGCGGCGTCGGCGCCGAGCACCCGGCTGCCACGGCCGCCGTCCGCGCCACCCGCGGCGAGGTGCTGCTGTACGACGGAGCGCCGGCGTTCACCCAGTTCTCGGCCTCGAGCGGCGGCTGGACCTCGGCGGGCTCCGCGCCGTACCTCGTGGCCATCCAGGACCCCTACGACGGCTGGTCGGGCAACCCGCACAGCTCGTGGCAGACGGTCGTCAGCGACGGCACCGTGGAGAAGGCGTTCCCCGGTGTCGGCAACCTGACCCGGATCCGGTTCGCGGGCCGGGACGGGAACGGCGAGTGGGGCGGCCGGGTGGACTCGGTGACCGTCACGGGGACCGCCGGCTCGACGACGGTCTCCGGTGAGGACTTCCGGTTCCTGCTCGGGCTCCGGTCGGAGTGGGTCAACCTGACCGTGACGGCGGGGCGGGTGGGCCGTTAGGCCTGCGTGGGCACATCTGGACCAGCAGTCACCCGCCGCGCCGTCGGGCTCCTGGCGGCGGCGGTCGTCGCGGCAGCGCTGACCATCCTCGTCCCGGGCTCGCCGGCGCAGGCAGCGGTCGTCTACCGGGTCAGCCCATCGGGCAGCGACACCGCCGACGGCCTGCTCGCCCCGTGGCGGACCATCCAGAAGGCGACGGCGACCGCACCGCCCGGCGCGACGATCCTGGTCGAGACCGGCACCTACGAGCCGTTCACGGTCACGAAGGCGGGCCAGACGGTCACGGCCGCGCCGGGGCACCAGGTGCGGGTGGTCGGTCGCGCCGGCGTGCAGGACGTCGTCCGGCTCGCTGCTCCCGGGGTCACGCTGAGCGGCGTCACGGTCACCAACTGCGTGCCGGACCCGTCCCCGCCGGGCGGTGTGGGCGACAACGGCAGCAGCGCGGTCCGGATCCACGACGGCGCCACCGGCGTGACGGTGCGCGGCGTCACCATCCGGGACAGCCGCGGGACCAACCAGCACGGCCTGCCGTTCGGGTGCTACGGCGTGTTCGTCCACGGCGCGGACGCCCCGGTCGTCGTCGGCAACGACATCTCGGGGACGGGCACCGGGGTCTACCTCAACGGCGGCGGCAAGGGCGCGCTCGTCGCCGACAACCACATCCACGGCAACGACGTGCTCATCCGCAACACCCCGGGCGGCAACGACGACTACGGGGCGAACGGCGTCACCTTCGCCAACGTCGACGCCCTCCCGGGGGCGGTCGCGACCCGCAACGTCATCACCGGCAACTCCGGGCCGTCGGCGGACTACGGCTACGACGGCGGGGCGTTCGAGATCTTCAACTCCTCCCACGTGCGGATGGTCGCCAACACCATCGCCGACAACGAGAACGTCCTGGAGACGGGCACGAGCCCCGACGGCAACAACCCGCTCGGCGACTGCGTGGGCAACGTCTTCGCCGGCAACGACGCCCGGGGCCGGGCGCCGGGCAGCCGGCTCGAGCGCTCCATCGGGCTGATCCTGCGCTGCGCCACCGCCATGGTGGTCCAGAGCAACACCTTCGCCGACCTGGACTGGTTCGTCTACGCCATCTCGACGGGCGACGTGTTCTCCAGCGACGTCAACGGCCTGGCCATCACCGGCAACACGGTCAGCCAGTGGCAGAAGGTCTACCACCTCGGCGTCGACCCCCTCGCCGCCCGGCTGGTGGTCGACGCCAACCGGATCCACTTCACCGGGCCGGTCTTCGCCAGCTACGGCGACGGCACCACCAGCGCCACCCTGGCCGACTGGCAGGCCCGGTCCGGGCAGGACCGGCTGACCACGACGTCCTGAGGGCGGCCGCTCCGCCGGACCAGGCCGGGATCGGTCCGGATCAGGACAGGACGAGCACCAGGTCGCCGCCGTCGACGGCCTGCGTGCCCCCCAGCGCCACCCGCTCGACCGTGCCGTCGACCGGCGCGGTGATCGACGCCTCCATCTTCATCGCCTCGATGGTGGCCACCGTCTCGCCGGCGGACACCTGGGAGCCCTCCTCGACCACCACGGTCACGACGCCCTGGAACGGCGCGGCCACGTGCCCCGGCGTGGCCGGGTCGGCCTTCTCGGCCGCCTTGACGTCGGAGGAGACGCCGCGGTCGCGGATGCTGATCGGGCGGAGCTGGCCGTTGATGGTCGCCAGCACCGACCGGAAGCCGCGCTCGTCGGGCTCGCCGATCGCCTGGAGGCCGAGCAGGATCGTCTTCCCCTCCTCGATGGTCACCTCGTGCTCCTCGCCGTAGCGCAGGCCGTAGAGGTAGTCGATCGTGGGCAGCACGGAGACGTCGCCGTAGGTCTGGCGCGCCTCCGTGAACTCCCGGGTGGGTCCGGGGAAGAGCAGCATGTTGAGCGTCTCGCGGCGCACGCGTGAGCTCCCGTCCGCCAGCGCCTCGCTCTGCTCGGCGGTGATCTCGCTGGCCGGCGGGTTCCAGGTGCGTCCCTCGAGGGCCTTGCTCCGGAAGGGCTCCGGCCAGCCGCCGGGAGGGTCGCCGAGCTCGCCGTTGAGGAACCCGATGACCGAGTCGGGGATGTCGAACCGGGCCGGGTCCTCGGCGAATTCCGCCGGGTCCGCCCCGAGCCCGACCAGGGCGAGGGCGAGGTCGCCGACGACCTTGGACGACGGGGTGACCTTGACGATGTTGCCGAGGATGTCGTTGGCGGCGGCGTACATGTCCTCGACCTGCTCGAACTTCTCGCCGAGCCCGAGGGCGATCGCCTGCTGGCGCAGGTTGGACAGCTGGCCACCGGGGATCTCGTGCCGGTAGACCCGCCCGGTGGGCGCCGGCAGCCCCGACTCGAAGGGGGCGTAGACCCGCCGGGTGGCCTCCCAGTAGGGCTCGAGGGCGTTGACGGCGGCCAGGGAGAGCCCCGTCTCCCGGTCGGAGTGGTCCGTCGCGGAGACCAGCGCCGACAGGGCCGGCTGGGAGGTCGTGCCCGCCATCGAGGCGCAGGCGGCGTCGACCGCGTCGACCCCGGAGTCGATCGCCGCCAGCAGGGTGCCGAGCTGGCCGCCGGCGGTGTCGTGGGTGTGCAGGTGCACGGGCAGGTCGAAGCGCTCACGGAGCGCGGTGACCAGCGTGCGCGCGGCCGGCGCCCGCAGGAGACCGGCCATGTCCTTGATGGCCAGGACGTGTGCGCCGGCCTCGACGATCCGCTCGGCCAGCCCGAGGTAGTAGTCGAGTGTGTAGAGCTTCTCGTCGGGGCTGGACAGGTCGCCGGTGTAGCAGAGCGCGACCTCCGCGACGGTCGTCCCGGTCTCGCGGACCGCCTCGATCGCCGGGCGCATCTGCTCGACGTCGTTGAGGGCGTCGAAGATCCGGAACACGTCGAGCCCGGTCGCGGCGGCCTCGCGGACGAACGCCGCGGTGACCTCGGTCGGGTAGGGCGTGTAGCCCACCGTGTTGCGGCCGCGGAGCAGCATCTGCAGGCAGATGTTGGGGACCGCCTGGCGCAGGGCCGCCAGCCGCTCCCACGGGTCCTCGGACAGGAAGCGCAGGGCCACGTCGTACGTC
>SXGU01176981.1_pt1 | contig 11306 bp, 6 predicted proteins | sample 3174531 | NCBI WGS metagenome assembly SXGU01 (sample SAMN11356863, study PRJNA531348) | freshwater metagenome | isolation source: freshwater sample F1-140 | place: China: Fuxian Lake, Yuxi | collected 2017-12-25
CGGCCACCATCAGGCCGGCAACTGCGAGCCGTCGGGCACCAGCGCGCTTGCCGCCGCCTACGCCGAGGATGCGATTGGACCGGTGGCGTGCACACTCGCGCTGCATCCCGCCGCCTCGTCGCGTGCGAAGCGAAGCTGCTGTCGCGCAACGAGTTTGTAGCACGCGGCAACATGCGTCAAGACCCACAACCCCATGCACAGGTCGTAGCCTCCGCCCAATCACGCAGCCAACCCAGCCACCGCCCCCCGCGCCACCGCCTCCAGACCGGGCAGCGCTTCGGACGCCACGCTTCCACGGTGCGCCACCCCCCAGTCGCCAACGCGCAGCCAGGTCTTGGTCGCCAGACCTGCCGGCGCCAGCTCCAGCGTGAATTCCTGGCCGTCCCGCGCAACCGTGACGACCACCAGCCCCGACGCCTCGCGGACCGCCCGCGTCACGCGCCAACCCGCCGCATGCACCGCCCGCGCCAGAACCGCCGCCTCATTCGCCACCAACGGGCGCGCATAGGTCCTGCCGGTGTCCGGCCGCGACCCCACCGTCCGTGCCGGCCGCGACCCCGGAAAACTCCAGTAGTCCTCCGACACATCGCCGCCGTGCGCTGTCGCCTGGTCGGCGAGCCCCTGGCGAGCCTGGTCCAGGTCTGCGGCCGACCAACCGGCACAGCTGCGCATCCGCAGCGTCGCCGGGTCGAAGTCACAGTCGCTGCCAACCGGCGCCCGAGTCATCAGTCCGTCGGGCAGCGCGAGGCAGTGGTACACATGGACTTCGACGCACGGCAATGCAACCGCGTAGGCCAGCGACCGCTGAAAGCCCGCGAAGCTGTCCCCCGGCAAGCCCACGATGAGTTCGACCACGCAGTCCGCGAGGTCAGACAAGCGCGCGAGGTTGCGCTCGAACTTGCCGCGGTGGTGGGGCCGCTGCATGGCCTGCAACACGCTGTCTTCGTTGGATTGAAGCCCTACGCCCAGACGACCGCAGCGCACCCGCGAAAGGAAATCAAAATCCTCGTCGCGCAGGTGCGCCGCATAGATCTCGGTCGCCAGCGGATGGTCGCGAAAGAAGCCGACTTGCGCCTCGGCGGCCATCAAGTTGTGCAGCGCGCGGCGGTTCAGATTCAGGCCCGCATCGACCAGAAAAGCGCCGATAACGCCGGTGTCCTTGTAGGCTTGCAACTCGCGCTCGAGGTATGCCTGCGAAAATACCCGGTTCGCCTCGGACCACACCCCCCACTCGCAAAACGCACACGACAAGGGACAGCCGCGAAAGGTCTCGAGCGACGCCGACCGACCGCGCGGCGCCAGATCCAGCTGGTGCGGCGAAGGCAGCGTATCCAGCAGCACCGAATCGCCAGTGCGCGGCGCGCGCCAATGGCTACCATCGCGAACCGCCACGCCCGGCACCTGCGACCAGGCGCCAAGGTCGGCATCGGCGACCAGGGCCCGCATCGCAGCTTCGCCCTCGCCGACGACCAGGGCGTCCACCGCGTCGCGCCACACGCGGTAGTGCGGCAGATCCAACATGGCCGGACGCGCCGACGGCCCACCCAGCACCACCCGCGTGTACGGCCGCGCGAACTTGACCTGGACCGCCACTTCCAACAGCAGCGGCAGCGACCACACATACGCCGAGCCGCCCAGCACATCGGGCGCAAACTGCAGCACCTGCTCAGCGACTACGGCCGCATTGTCGTGGTCGATATCGAAAAGCCGCACCTCGCAGTCCGGCAGCGGGGGCGACAGCAGCGCCGCATAGACCCGATAGGCACCAGCAGAGAACGGCAAGTAGCGGTCGATGCGCGGCTCGTCTGCCCAGTGGCCGACACAGACCAGGGCGACTTTGCGCGCAGCGGCCATGCTAGAACGCCAGGCAGTACTTGATCTGGATGCCGCCGAAAATCGTGCACTGCAGGCAGATACCGTTGCAGCCGGGGCACGAGAAGCCGCTCTGGCCCTGTTTGGCGACGCACTTGCCGTTGGCGCTGCAGGTACCGGGCACTTGCACCGAGCTGCACAGGTCCACGTCGTACTCGGCCTGGCAGGTCACACCGGCTTTGCTCTGGCAGGTCCCAGCGACGCACTGGCCGCTCGGGCAGTCGCCGCTTTTGGCGACGCAGCTCTGGCCGTCGGCCGACTTGTGCACGCAAGTGCCGAACTGGTCGCATGAATCGGCGGTACACGGGTTGCCGTCTTCGCAGTTCTTGAAGCCTTGGCCCTTGCAGACATTGCCAACACACTTGTCGTTGCTGGTGCAGGCGTCGCCGTCGTTGCAGACCTTGCCGTCGAGCGTAGTGCCGTTGCACTTGCCCGCCATGCACAGGCCCTCGACGCACGGGTTGCCAGTCGCGGCGCCGCACGGCAGGTTGTTGTTGCTGGCCGGGTGGCTGCACGAGCCGTTGGCGCAGACGTCTTGCGTGCACGGATTGTTGTCGTCGGCGCAGCCCGCGGTGTTGTTGGTGTACTTGCAGCCGCCGGTGCAGTTGTCGGTGGTGCACGGGTTGCCGTCGTCGCAGGTTTTGGTGCCGACGCCGGTGCACTTGCCGCCGATGCACTTGTCGCCGGTGGTGCAGCTGTTGGCGTCGTCACACAAGATGTTGTCGGCGGACTCGTACACGCAACCCTGGAAGGCCTTGCAGGTGTCGTTGGTGCACGGATTGTTGTCATTGCACTTGAGCGCCGCCGCGCCTTTGCAGTTGCCGCTGGCGCTCTCGCAGTAGTCGCCGAGCGTGCAGGGGTTGTTGTCGTCGCACGGGTTGTTGGCGCTGTTGGGGTGGGCGCATTTGCCGGCCTGGCAGACGTCTTTGGTGCACACATTGCCGTCGTCGGCGCACGGCGCATTGGCGTTGCCCGCCGGGTGCGAGCAGACCCCGTTGGCGCACACGTCGAGCGTGCACGGCTCGCCGTCTTCGAGGCAGGGCTTACTGTTGGGCGGGTGCGTGCACTTGCCGTTGTTGCACACGTCGTTGGTGCACAAGATGCCGTCGTCGAGGCACCCCGAGTTGTTGGTGGCCGGCGGGTGGCCGCAAGCGCCGTTGACGCAGACGTCTTGGGTGCACGGATCGCCGTCATCGAGGCACGACTTGTCCGAGCCGAGCTTTTGGTGGGTGCAGCCGCCCTTGTCGCAGACGTCGGCGGTGCACTGGTTGGCGTCGTCCGCACAGGGCACGGTAAAGCTGACCGGCGGGTGCGCGCACTTGCCGGCCTGGCACTGATCAGCGGTGCAGGCGTTGCCGTCGTCGGCGCAGGCGGTGGTATCGGGCACGCCGGGGTGGCTGCACTTGCCGGTCTTGCACACGTCTTGCGTGCACACGTCGCCGTCGTCCAGGCACTTGCCGCCGTCGGCGACGCCGGGATGGTTGCAGTTGCCGCCCTGGCAGATGTCTTGCGTACAAGCTTCGCCGTCGTCGGGGCATGGGCCGCCTTCGCTCTGCGCCGGGTGCTCACATTTGCCAGACTTGCAGATGTCCTGGGTACACGGCTTGCCGTCGTCGGGGCAAGCGCCGTCGGCCGGGTTGTGCGTACAGCCGCTGCCGCCGTCGCAGTCGTCTTTGGTGCATGGATTGCCGTCGTCGCATGCCAGACTGCCAGTGCCCTTGCACTCGCCGTTGTTGCACTTGTCGTTGTTGGTGCAGGTGCTGTTGTCGTCACAGGCGATGCCGTTCTCAAAGGCCTGCTTGCAGCTGCCGTCGGTGTTGCAGCTGCCCTTGGTGCACGGATTGCCGTCGTCGCACAGCCCTTCGTCGGTCTTGCCGTTGCAGTTGTCGTCCTTGCCATTGCAGGTCTCAGGCGCGGGCGTCGGGGCGTCGCAGATCGGCGCGCCGTTGACGCACTCGACCACCTTGCCGGCACAGGCGCCGAATTCGTTCTTCTTGTCGCACTTGGCGGTGGACTGGAAGTCGTCGGTCAGGCCGTTGCAGTCGTCGTCGACGCCGTTGCACTCCTCGGCTTTGGGTACCAGAGCAGTGCACTCGCCCAGGCCTTTGGCGCTGCATGCGCGGGTGCCGCTGCAGGTGCCGTAGAAGTTTTTGGTGGTGCAGGTGGTCGACTTGCTCTGACTGGCGGCCAACTGGCTGCATGTACACAGCTTGCCGTCCTTTGGCACGCACTGCTTGCTGCCCTTGCCGCTCTCGGGGTCGACCTGATCTTCGCAGGCGTAGCCGTTGGGGCACGCGGGCTTGCCGACGCCGCACGGCACGCCGCAAAAGCTGCCTTCGTTACCGAACTTGACGCAGATGTTGCCGGTCTCGTTGCTGTCGTTGCAGTCCGCATTGAGCGTGCAAGGGTCGCACAGCGCCAGGTTGCCGGGCACGCACAGGTAGGTGATGTCGCCCGACGGGTTGGTTTTGGGCACGCACTTGAAGTTGTCTGGGCAACTGGACTCGCACTGCTTGCTGCACACGTTGCCGCCGGGACTCGGCACGCAGTAGCCGCTGTCGCAGTCGGCGTTGGTCGAGCACGGCGCGCCAAAGGTGCCGCCTAGTGGCGTCCCGCTGTCGACGGGTGGGGTGTCGAGGCTGCCGCCGTTGTCGCCTGCCGCGCCGTCAGTGCCGCCCGTACCAGGGTCGGCGCCGAGATCCAGGGTCGGCTGTAAGGTGTCTTCTTGCGCAAACAGGTCGCCGCCGAGTCCGCCGCCGTCGGCGCCTGCGCCACCGGTATCACCGACGGCGCCTGCGCCCTCTTCGCTGCACGCAGCGACGAGCACGAACGCAAGCAGCAGCGCCGAAACAAGACCCGAGTTGTTGCCGTGCATCGCCGCGCTCCCACCGCCGGATTGGCGCCATTGTCGCAAGGGGCTAGAAAATAACAAAGATGGCGCCCGAGATCACGAAGTCGAGCACCACCACGGCGAACGACGCGTTGACGACGGAGCGCGTCGTGGCCCAGCCGACGCCTTCGCTGCCGCCGCTCGCCTCCAGGCCCGCCTGCCCCGCGATGAGCGGAATCGTGCACCCGTACGCGAAGGCCTTGACCAGCCCCGAGATAACGTCAGCCTTGGTGACCAGTTGCAGTGACAAGAAAGTCAGCGGATGGATCCCGAACCCCAGGTACCCGGTCATCATGCCGGTGCACTCGCCGACTAGCACGGCGTAGATCGTCAGGCACACCATCATCACGCCCGACGCCATGAAGCGCGGGGTCACCAGGTAGTTGACCGGGTCGGCGTTGCACATGCGCAGCGCGTCCACCTGCTCGGTGACGACCATGGATCCGATCTCCGCGGCGATGCCGGAACCGACACGGGTGGCGATCATCAGTCCGGAGATGGTGGCTGCGAATTCCTTGATCATGATTTGCAGGAACGCCGGGCCGATCATCGAGAAATCCGGCAGAATCTTAGCCACTTGCGTGGACACCTGGTACACCAGGATCATGCCCAGAAAGCCGATAGTCACCGTGATGAACAGCACACTCTGATTGCCGATCGCGTACATCTGCTGCGCGACGGCGCCGGGGCCGCGCTTGCTGCGCACGATGTGCCAGAGCGTGTCTTTGGCCAGCTTGGCAAACGCCGCGAACGGCGCCAACGCCTTGGCCAGCGCACTTTGACGGTGGTGGGCGGCCTCGGCCTGGGGTGATGCGACGGTCGCCACGCTGCTGCTCGCTGGCCCGGCCTACTTTGGCGCGGTCTTCTCGGGTGCCTTTTCCGGCGCTTTGTCGCCCGGCTTGCCTGGAGCCGCGCCTGGCTTGCCGCCCGGCTCCGCTTTGTCGGGTCCCGCGCCGTCCAACTGCGCCAGCGACTCGAGGTTGGCCTCGACCACCGTCACTTGATCGCGGCGGACGTCGATGCGGCGGTGCCAGCGGTCAAAGCCTTCCTTTTGAAAGCGAATGATCCACTTGCGCGCGGCGAGCACGAACGGCTGCTCCTTGGTGCCGGCGCCGGTGATAGAGCCATCCTTGGTCGGCTTTTCGGCGATGCGCTGACTGGTCGGCACGTCGTCCAGGTAGACTGTGACCCCGTCGGCCTCGTTGGTCTTGACGACCAGCCTGCCAAAGTACGGGATCGCCGTCGGCTTCATCTTGCACAGCGTCGGGTCGCCCTCGCGCACGTTCTCGAACTTCTCAAAGTCGGTGTAGCCGATGCAGCGCGTCTCGACCTTGCGCTGGCCGGTGATGGTGTCCATTTCGCCCGAGCCGATGCCCACGAACGCGCCCTCGACGAAGATCTCGCAGTTCGAAGGGTCAACGGTAACCTTGATCACGCCGGTCGAGAGCTTACTGCGTAGCGTCTCCAGGCGCAGGTTGGCGTTGGCGAGTTCCTCTTCAAAGTAGCTGCGCTTGGGCGCCGCCGGGTCCATGGTCGCGAGGTTCTTCTTGGACAGAACCTTGACGGCCGCCAGTGCTTTGAACTCCAACTCGACCTTGTTCAGCGCCTTGGCAAACTGCGCGGTGTTGAGCGGGTAGTCCATGTTGGTCGGGTCGAGCAGCCATGCCTGCTCCATCAGCTCCAGGCCACGATCGTTTTGGCGCTTGGCGGCGGCTTGTGCCGCAGCTGCGAACTTTCCGCGCGCGGCCTTGACGTTTTCCTCCTTCTTTTCGATGCGTTCCCTGGCTTCGCGCTGCTCTTCCGATTCCTTGACCTCGGCGGTGGCGCGCGCTCTCTCGGCGGCCTCGCGCTCTTTCTTCTTGCGCTCGTATTCCTCCTGTTCGGTGGTCTCCGCGCGGGCGGGCAGCGCGGGCAACGCGGCAGCCGCCGCAAGCGCGACGACGGCGCAAGTGGTGAAGCGGACAACTCCGAAGGTAACATTCATGGGCGGCAAGCTCCCAGTCAGGCAATACAGACCGAAACAGCGCCAGCCGGTTCAGGCCGGGTAGGTGCTACTTCAATGGCGCGCCGGCAAGCGTGCGCGAATCTTTCACGGCGACTTGCGCGGCAGACCGCGGGCGGCGACAGTGCCGCGCCGCAAGTCTACTTGGTTTTGACGGCACAGTGTACCAGCACGGTTCGGTCGCCACTTCGGCGGGTTCCCGCTTGTGCAAGCAGTGACAGCGCGTTGAGCCCAGGGTCCAACCGCAGGCGCGGTTGGATGCGCAAGGTCGTCGGACCGCTGCCATCCTGGTAGAACTGCTTGGTTCCGCCGACACTGGCGGTCACAAACCGGCTGCCGCGCGCCGCCGTGTCGAATTGCACTTCGGCGCGCAAGTCGTACCAGCAATGTTCGCTTTGGCCCAGGCCGGCCGCGACTTCGCCCCCGGCGACCAGTACCCGCGGCGCTTCGTCCCAGGCGGTCCGACCCAGCGCTTGCAACAGCGCGGCGTCGGCGGCCGGCGCAGCTTGCAGGGGCTTGCGTGCCCACGGTATTTGCACGATTTGCACCCGGTCGACGCCCAGTGTCTCGTCCGCGATAGTCAGCTCTAACCGCGCCGGCTCCCAGTCGCTCGCGCGCTTGCGGCCGGCCAGCTTGGGCTCCAGATCAACGCCGCGCAGCGCGATCGCCGCCTCGCCGGTGCCGCCCTGCGCCAGCGGGCCTACGCGCGCGCGGCCTTCGCCCAGGTGCACTCGTTGACCCGACAAGCTGCGCAGCTTGACCACCGTCGTTTGGGCCAGACCGGCGCCGTCGTTGCGCACCCGCACGCGCAGGCGCGCCGCCTCGCTTGGCTGCAGCACGCCGTCAACCGGCCCCGTCGGCTTCGCAGTCCCGGTCGAGGCGTCGTCGAGCTCCAGCTGAAAGGCAAACTCGGGCACCGGCCGGCCCTGTACGACCAGCGAAGCAGTGTCTTGCTGAGCAAGCAAGTGCCCATCTTGCGCCGCGACCACGTGCAGCGGCACCTTGAGGCTGCCGTGCCGGATGCTGACGCGAACCGACAGCGGCACCGTGCGCGACTGACCCGGCTCCAGGCGGCCCACCAGCTGTTCGTGGCCGTCAAATGCGACGTCGTCACTGCGCGTCTGCACGTGCAAGCGGTGCAGCGGCACCTTGTCCTGGTTGGTCAGCGTGACCGCCAGCCGCAGGATTTCGCCGGCCTCGGCTTGCAGCCCCTTGGCGCCGTCGACGATTTCCACGCGCAGATCGGCGGCAGTCACCGTCGGCCCGGGCCGCCAGTCGATGCCCTGCCGCTTGAGATGGGTGACCAGCTGCGCGTCGTCGTCGCGGGCCATTTGCGCAACGTCGGGCGCGGCGGCAGCCAGCATTTTGGCAGCCTCGGGGTGGCCGACCCGGCGCAGAATGGTGGCGGCGCGCTGGCGCGGTTCGCGCTCCATGACTTCGGCTGGTGTCTCGGCGTCGGGCTCACTGCGCTCGCTGCCGTCGGGCAGCAGGACCTTGAGTTGCACCTTGGGCGGCTCGGGCGGCTGCGACTCCATGGCGACGCGGGCGCGCTTGGTGGCGCGCGAGTAACGGGGGCCGCCAAACAGGCTGACCTGCTCGCGGGTGGCCGACACGAAGGTGATGCCGATGTCGGGCGCGATGCCCTTGCCGTGGATCGACAGGTCGCCGGGCACCAGGTACTTGGCGATGGTGAGCTTGAGCGCGCCTTCTTCGATCTCGAAAGGCACCTGCACCGAGCCCTTGCCAAAGGTCTGTTCGCCGACCACGATGGCTCGACCCGAATACTTAAGAGCGCCGGCCACCACCTCGCTGGCGCTGGCCGAGTGTCCGTTGACCAGCACCGCCAGCGGCATCTGACCAAACCGCCCGTTGCCGGTGACCAGCCGCACATCGCGCGCTTGACCGCCGGTGACGGTCGTGACCGCCGGGCCGGCTTGGATGAACAGGTCGCAGACACGAATGGCCTCGTCTAAGAGGCCGCCCGGGTTGTCGCGCAGATCCAGCACCACAGTGCGGTGGGCGCCAGCGCGCAGCAGGTCGTCGATGGCCTCGCCGAGTTCGGCCGCGGTGCCGCGCTGGAAGTTCTTGATCTTGGCGTAGCCGACGCCGTTGTCGAGCACCTTGCTCTCGACCGACTGCAAGTGAATGATGGCGCGAATGACGGCAATCGGCTGTGGCTTCTCCCAGCCTTTGCGGAACAGCACCAACCTCGCGGTGGTGCCGACCTCGCCGCGCAGGCGCTCGACCGCCGCGTCTACAGTCATGTTCACGGTGTCTTCGCCGTCGATCTGGGTGATGCGGTCGCCGGGCTGCATGCCGGCCTTGGCCGCGGGCGAGTCGTGCAGCACGCTCTGCACCGTCAGCACGCCGTCCACTGGCAGGATGACGATGCCCAGGCCGCCAAAGTTGCCACCGGTGTTGGTCTGCATGTCGCGCCATTGGTCAGGGTCGAGCAGCCGCGAGTAGGGGTCCAGCGTCGACAACACGCCGTTGAGCGCCGTGTACTGCACTTTTTCGGCAGATACGCTCGCGGGCAGGCGATCTGCGACGAAGCGCGCCGCGCGCAGCAAGTGCCAGTTGACGGCAAACAGATCCGCGCACTGCCGCAGGTCAAAGTCCAATTGCGCATTGCCGATGCGCACCTGCAGCTCCAGCGGCTCGTCCTTGGCGTTGGTGGCGGTGGTGTCGACCAGCATCTCGGGCACCAGGTGCGCGACGGCTTGCAGCGCAGCCTCAACCATCTCGCGCGGTCGGAACTTGTCGGGGTCGACGTAGCGCTGCCGCAGCAGTGCTAGCGACCGCGAGGCCACCCGCATCTGGCCCAGGTCGCGCAGCGCTTGCGGGCGGCGGTCGCCCTCGAACGGGGGACTACCCGCCTCGTCGACCGCGGTGACGGGCTGCTGTGCCTCGACCTGGCCGTCGTGCACAACGCCCCAGGCCTGCAGCACTGCACCTGAAGCGACCATGCCGAGCGCAGCCGCGACACCGGCCAGCAACCGCCACGGCTGTAGGCGCGCGCCGTGCCACCACGCCATCGGTCAGTCGGCGCGCAGGGTGATAGGACCCTGCTGCTTGGGGAATTTGCCGATCACGCCCTCGTAAAACGGCGCGATGCGTGCAAAGTCGGCGCCGATGTCGCCGCTGAGCTCCAGGACCGGACCGAAACCCACCTGACGGCGGGCGTAGTCAAGAAACCCTAATACAATTGGAACATTAGCCGCTATGGCGATGTGATAGAAGCCGGTCTTCCAGCGCTGCGTCAGATGGCGGGTGCCCTCTGGCGCGATGGCCAGCAAGCACTGGTCCATGGCCAGCATGGCATCGGCTACCATCTGGCTCTGGTTGGCATTAGCACCGCGATGCACCGCAATGCCCCCGAGCGCGCGGGTCAGCGCACCAAACGGCGGCCGGAACAGCGTGTCCTTACCTACCCAAACCGGGTTGACATCCAAGGCGTGCATCAAAAACGTCAGCCCCGCAAAGTCCCAGTTCGACGTGTGCGGGTAGCAGGCCAGGACGGCCCGCGGCACGTCCGGCAGCACACCGTGGGTCGTCCAGCCGCCGCGCTGCAGCCAGGCACGGCCAGTCGCACGCCGCATCCAACCCATCGCGGAGTCGCGATACGCCGGCACGCACAGCCTCGTGCGCACGAAGTCTTCGCGGAGTTCCAAAAGTGGCAGCGCCGCGATTTGCGGCGGCGTTGGCGGCATGTTTTGGGCGGTTGCGGGGTTGGCCATCGCGCGCAGACCTCTTGGGGGCTGCCGAACGTAGCACATTTGCGGCATGCTTGCGCGCCTGGCGCGGCAGGGCAGCGCTGCCTTCGCAACCACCGCCGGCGAGCGCTTGCATGACCACTACCCGCGCAGCCACTGTCCTTGCATTGTGTGCCGTGGCGCTGGCCGCGGCCGCCCTGGCCGTCGCGTTGCGTGCGCCGACACCTGCGCCCGCAGCCGCTGCTCGCCCAGCGCCTCCGCTTGCGCCGACGCCGGGCGCGCAGCGGGTGCTTGCCGCCGCACCCGGATCGGCAACGCTATCGGACGTGGCCGAGGCCGCCGTACAGTCGGTCGTCAACATCTCAACCACCAAGGTCACAGTGCATCGGCCGAGCCGTGACGAGCAGTTCTTCCGCCGCTTATGGGGGCTGGGCAGTGGCGACCGCGAGCAGGAAACGCCGGCGTCGCTGGGTTCCGGCGTGGTGGTCTCGCAAGACGGCGTGGTCGTGACCAACCACCACGTGGTCGAGGGCGCCGCGGCCATCGCGGTGCGGCTGGCAGACGGGCGCGAGCTGCAGGCGAGCCTGGTCGGCGCCGATCCGCGCTCCGATCTCGCGGTGCTGCGGCTGCAAGGCGATCTGAGCGGCCTGCGCCCGCTGCCGTTGGCCGACAGCGACAAGGTGCGCTTGGGCGAGATGGTGCTGGCCATTGGCAGCCCGTTTGGCCTTGCGCAGTCGGTAAGCCTGGGCATCGTGTCGGCCAAAGGCCGGGCCGACGTCAACATCGCGGACTACGAGGACTTCATCCAGACCGACGCGGCCATCAATCC
>SXGU01260471.1_pt1 | contig 11304 bp, 6 predicted proteins | sample 3174531 | NCBI WGS metagenome assembly SXGU01 (sample SAMN11356863, study PRJNA531348) | freshwater metagenome | isolation source: freshwater sample F1-140 | place: China: Fuxian Lake, Yuxi | collected 2017-12-25
CGATGGCAAACAAGGCAATTTTGCAGCGGGCGAACAAGGCTTGAGTACGACTATTGCTAAGGCGTTCCGGGGCGATGTATAACAAATCCAACTCATTGTTCAACAACTGCTGCTCGATGCTACGCACCTGATCCAGCGACAACGTCGAATTCAGAAAAGCCGCTTTCACCCCGACCTGATGCAATGCACTGACCTGATCCTGCATCAAGGCAATCAAAGGCGAAATGACAATGCCCACGCCCTCCATGACTAAGGCAGGGATCTGATAACACAACGACTTGCCGCCACCCGTCGGCATCAACACCAGCACATCGCGACCAACTGACACCTGTTCAATGATGGCTTGCTGCTGACCACGAAAACTGTCGTAACCGAATACCGTACGCAAAACCTGCAAAGCACCGGTAGTAACCGAAGCGGCATCGTGATCAGAGGAGGTGGGATATTGTTTCTGCAATGAAGTATGACCCTATATAATGCTTGAATTATATCAGCACTCGCGTGCCGCTCATGCCTCACCATTGCCGTATTCATGAACAATCAACACAAAGCCCTACCCAAAAGCCTGCAGTACTTGACCGATAACAACCTACATCATTTGCTGCAGTTGGGATTGAAAGGCATTGAAAAAGAAAGTCTGCGCATCAACCGCCGTGGGGTGATCTCGCAAACCCCGCATCCCAAAGCCTTAGGTTCAGCACTGACCCATCCTTACATCACCACCGATTATTCGGAAGCCTTGCTGGAATTCATCACCCCCCCGTTTGCCGACATCAAGCAAACCCTGGGTTACATGCATCAAATTCATCAGTTTGTCTATCCGCAACTGGGCGAAGACATGTTATTGGCCACCAGCATGCCGTGCGGTATTGATGGCGATTTGAGCGTACCGATTGCCGAATACGGCAGTTCTAACGTCGGCAAAATGAAACATGTTTATCGCAAAGGCCTCTGGCATCGTTATGGCCGTACCATGCAGGCCATTGCCGGCATTCACTTCAATTACTCGGTGCCGCAAGCCTTGTGGCCGATGCTGCATCGGCAAGCCGGTAATCAGGGCTCATTGCAAAACTTTATTGCCGACGGTTATTTCGGCCTGATTAGAAACTTCCAGCGCCAGGGCTGGCTAATGCTGTACTTGTTTGGCGCCTCACCGGCGATTTGCAAAAGTTTCTTCAAAAGTCGTCCGCAATTGATGGATGAGTTTGACGAATTCGACGCCCACACGCTTTATCACCCTTACGCCACCTCGTTGCGAATGAGCGACATCGGCTACAAAAGCAAAAACCAGGCGGGACTAAAAATCGATTACAACTCACTGGACGGCTATGTCGACAGCCTCAGCGCCGCGATTAACACACCCTATCCCGACTATGAAACAATCGGCGTTAAAGTGGATGGTGAGTATCAACAACTGAATGCCAACCTGCTGCAGATCGAAAACGAGTTCTACAGCACCATGCGCCCCAAACAAATCGCCGAATCCGGGGAAAAACCCACTTTAGCCCTGAAACGGCGAGGGGTGATGTATGTGGAAATGCGCTCACTGGATTTAAACCTGTTCAATCCGATCGGCATCGAAGAAAGCACCGCCCGTTTCATTGAAGCCTTTTTACTAAGCTGTTTATTACACGACAGTCCGCCTCAAGCTGACGAAGAACTGCAGATTAATAACAGCAACCAGTTATTGGTGGCCAACCAAGGTCGAAAACCAGGGCTGATGCTCAATAAAAATGGGCAAGAGCTCAGCCTGCAAGCTTGGGCGCACCAAATTCTGGATGATATGCAACCTATCTGCGCGTTGCTGGATCAAGGCAGCCTGGACAAACCTTATCAATTAGCTCTGCAACAGCAACAAGCCTTGGTGGATAACCCGGCACTAACCCCATCGGCACATATCCTGGCCTGCATGCAGCAAAACAGTCAGGAATTCGGCTGTTTTGCCAGCAATACCTCGGCACTGCATAAACACTATTTTATGGCTCAGCCCCTGGATTCACAGGTACAGCAACAATTTACCGACATGGCCGCCGCGTCTCTGCAAAAACAAGCGGATATAGAAGCCGCCGACACCTTGTCTTTTGACGATTTTCTGACCCGTTATTTTTCGCAATCATGACCACATTCGACCTAAGCAGCGCCCAAAATGAACTTTTGGGCAAAAATCCCCGTACCATCTTAAAAGCTGCTCTGGCCAGTTTTGACAACATCGCCATTTCATTTAGCGGTGCGGAAGACGTGGTGTTGATCGACATGGCGCTGCAAATCCGCAAAGACATCCAGGTGTTCTCGCTGGATACTGGCCGTTTACATCCTGAGACTTACCGATTCATCGAAAAAGTCCGCCAACATTATCAAATTGAAATTGATGTGTTGACGCCAAATCGCGAGCAGCTGGATGCTTTCGTCAAACAAAAAGGCCTGTTCAGCTTTTATGAAGATGGACACAGCGAATGCTGCAGCATCCGCAAAGTCGAACCACTGCGCCGTAAACTGACGACACTAGACGCCTGGATTACCGGTCAGCGGAAAGATCAAAGCCTGGATACGCGTAGCGATATTCCGGAAGTTCAGCTGGACAGCGCGTTTTCTGGCCCCGGAAAATCGCTGATCAAGTTCAACCCTTTGCTGAACTGGAGTTCCGCGCAAGTCTGGGATTACATCGAAGCCTATCAAGTCCCGTATAACGATCTGCACCAACACGGCTACATCAGCATCGGTTGCGAACCCTGCACTCGCCCCGTATTACCCAATCAGCACGAACGTGCCGGGCGTTGGTGGTGGGAAGATGGTGCCAAAAAAGAATGTGGTTTACATCTAGGAAATATCAAGCAAATGGATTAATCCCAGAAATAACCCAAGCCTCTGGCCGCAACCCTTCTTCCAAAATAGGCTTGCAAGCAAACCCATTAACGGCTATGTTCGCATGACTTGCAAAAGCAGGAAGCCAGGATCAGCCCGAATATTCAGGCTAAATTCTGTTAATTTGCGCTGAGGTCGGCATAAAAGCGGAGTTGTTAACAAATTACCAACGGCATATCTCTACGGCGGCATTTCGCCTATATGATGCCGCTTTTTTTTAAGTAATCTTACAAAAGGAATTTAATGATGAACCCTTTCCGTTTTTTTAGTTTGCTCATCCTAGTCGGGTTGGCACATTTATCGATAGCCTCTGAAACCATCATCGGTCCCGGCATTCCCTATACCGCCCGTTTAGTATTTGAGAAATCGGATGTCAATAAAGCCGCCAATAGTAATGGCAAAAACGTAACGATTACATCCGGCGAGGCATTACTCCCCAGCAAACAGGCCAACTCAACGCTAACCGCCGTACCGATACCCACCGTTAAATCCAATGGCTGGTGCGATCCTACTGCCAACCCCAATACAGGCAGCAGCGACTGCTATGGCCGCAGTAACCAATCTCAATGGTTTTTAATGGATTTGAGCAAACTGGGTACCCGTAAAGTCTGGGTACAAATCAGTGCGCAAAAAGACGACGCCAGTTCGGACGATTATTTAGTACCTGCATTGACAGTCTGGCGCGGACAACAAAATCAAGGTTTGACGGGGGACTGGTATCCCAATAAATTTCAAGGTTTTGACAGCACCGGCAAGCCTGATGGCAGCGTCTCCAAAGCTTTTTGGGCCTGGAATCTGAAACCGTTGAACAATACGCCAGAAAAACTGAGCTGGGCGACAGCCGCTAACAACGACGATAAAACCAAGACTACCCTGACTCAGCAAGTGACTTTAAAAGGCGGCGAATCAAATTACCTGACCGTTATCTTGGGTAGCGACAATCAAGAAGCCCAAAACCAAACAGCCAACTTCAAATTATTGGTCAGACTCAGCAGCAAAATGCCCACTAATGATCCGGGAGACTCGGATACACCCCCTCCCTCAAAGCTTGATCAATATGGTTGTACCATAGGCCTCACTTGTTGGCATCCATCCATGGGCCACTGCATGTCGGTAGCCAGTTGTGATGGATTAACCGGCGCAAACAAGTGCTTATGCCCTAAATAATTTAATCAAATGGTTGATGCAGAGCTCTAAAAGAGCTTTGCTGAAATCTTTACCATCCATTGCGCTAATCATTATTTTCACGACCGAAACAGGGACTTTTGTGCGAAAAAATCCGCTTCGATACAACTTAGGCAAGGACAAGCTTCTGAAAATTGAAGCAGCCGTCACGCGCCAAAAATTCATTCTATCCGCCCTAACCCTAATGCTTACCGGTTTTTCAGCATCAATCCTGGCCGAAGAATCCGCTATATCCAGCGAAGCTGAAGCGGTGGAATTGGAAACTCTGATTGTCACCGATCAAACGCCCGAAGCATCACTGAACAACAGTAGCCTCGATACCGATAGTTTGGCGATTGGTCAAGCACGCAGTAGTGATACTGCCAGTTTGTTTAAAGATGTCCCCGGTGTCGAATTGAACACAGGTGGCGGCGTTTCCAGCTTGCCGTCGATCCACGGCATGGCCGATGACCGGGTCAAAATCAGCGTCAACGGCATGAACATTACCTCCGCCTGCAGCAACCACATGAATCCATCATTGTCTTATATCAGTCCGGCCAATGTCGGCAAAGCCCAGGTGATGGCCGGTATCACACCGGTGAGCATGGGCGGCGACTCGACAGGCGGCACACTGGTGGTGGAATCCTTGGCACCGGATTTTGCTTCCTCTGCCGACAAACCCTTGTTCTTTGCCAGTGCGGGTGGTTTTTTCCGTAGCGCCAACGACAATTTCGGTAATAACGCCAGCCTCAAATACGCCAATCAGGACTACAGCTTTGACAGCAATGCCTCCTGGAGCAAGGCCATCAATTACAGAACCGGCGATGATGGGCCTGCAGTGTTACCCAGCAAATTCCTGACCTCCAACCTGTATCTACGCGGCGCCAAAGCCTTGGAGAACGGCTACGTGGCTGCCGATGTCAGCCTGCAGCATATCCCTTATCAGGGCTTCCCCAATCAACGCATGGATGTGGTGGAAAATAACGCGGTGTTGGGCGGCATCAGTTTCGAAAACCAATACGATTGGGGCAAACTGGATGGGCGGGTTTATCATCATCAAACCTGGCACACCATGGACACCCTGGATGAACGCAATACCTCGCCTATGCTCATGAAAACCGACGGTTCCGATCTGGGCTACCGGATTCGCGCCCACATACCTTTCCAAGATATTCACATCCTTAGAGTAGGCAGCGAATTTTTCCGGCAAACCCTGGATGATTGGTGGCCCAGTACCCAATACACCGGCCCGCAAGATTTTCTAAGCATCAATCATGGCGAACGTAATCGTCTGGGTACCTTTGTTGAATGGCAAGCTGACTGGAATAGCGAATGGACCAGCCAATTGGGCTTGCGGAATGACATGGTGTGGATGGATACCGATCCGGTACACGGTTATTACTCACAAGCTGTCGATCCTAAAGCCGCTATATGGGAATCTGATTTCAATCAAGCCGATCGCAGCAAAACCGATACCAATTTCGATGTCACCGGGCAAACCCGCTACACCGCCAACGCCTGGAGCCAATATGAACTGGGTATCGCCCGCAAAACCCGTTCGCCGAATTTATACGAACGCTACAGTTGGTATGGTCACAATTCCATGATTACCTGGTTCGGGGATGGTAATGCCTATGCCGGTAACCTCGACCTGAAACCGGAAGTGGCTTACAACTTTTCCTTGACCGGCTCCTGGCACGATGTAGACGAAAAAGCCTGGTCCATGCGCGTATCACCTTATTACACTCACATTGTCGATTACATTTGGGGGCAAACTGAATCGGTGGGTATGGACGGTTTTCGCGGCATGCAGTTCATCAATTTGCCTTATGCCGATTTGTATGGCATTGATGCCGCCATGCGTTATGTATTTCTTCCGGAATCGGATGCCGGTAAATTTGCGGCTCGCGGCAAACTGGCTTATGTCAGAGGTATAGGCAAAAATGGTTTAAGCGGTCGCACCTGTCCTTATGGCAATGCGGTTGCTTGCCAAGTTCAAGGCTGGCCGGAAGACGGCCTGCAAGCGCCAGACAAAGTCAATCTGTACCATATGATGCCGCTGAATGGCAGCATCACCCTGGAACATGGCCTGGAAGGCGATTGGGGCAGCTGGCAAAACGAACTCAGCCTGGATATGATCACCAGCAAAACCACCGTGGCCAAAACCTACGGCGAACCCGTCACACCGGGCTATGTGCTATTGAATATTCTCAGCCGCTATCAGTACGAAAACATCAAACTGGATTTAGGCGTGGATAATTTACTGGATAAGCGTTATTACCACCCGTTGGGCGGCGTCGATATTGTCGGCACTTACTCGCAAGGCTTTCCACCACCGGGCTTGTTGCCGGTTGCAGCCATGGGCCGCTCGGTGTTTGTGTCGGTGAACGTCGATTATTAATGAATAATCCTGGGGGAATTGATATGGGTATCGACATCCACGATCTGATAGGCCCGCCGAATTCGGTGTATTCCTTACCCAGCATTCACATCCGCTTGCATGAAAAGCTCAAAGACCCGTATTCTGCCAATGCGGAAATAGCCGATCTGATTGAGAAAGACCCAGGACTGAGCTTGGTGGTGTTGAAGATCGTCAATAGTGCCATTTATGGATTCAGACAGTCGATCTCCACCATCAATCAGGCCATCAACTTATTGGGACGCAACGAATTATCCGTATTGTTGCTGAGTACCGGCGTGGTCAGCCTGTTCAAAAAACTGTCCATCCAACAAGAACTGTTAAACAAACATTGGCAACACAGCCTGCTGTGCGGGTTGATTGCCAAACATTTAGCGCCACATTGCAATTTGGCCGATGACAGCCAATCTTTATTCATGGCCGGGCTGCTGCATGATCTTGGCAAACCGGTGATCTGGCATAAACTCCCGGATTTATCCAAAACCCTGTATGCCGAAATCCGTTTAAATGACAGTCACGAACACGAGCAAAACCTACTGGGATTTTCTCACGCCGAAGTTGGCTACGAGCTGATGAAATCCTGGGGTTTACCTGAAAACCTACAGGCTACGACGCTGTTTCACCACCACGCAGAAAACGCCAATCAATTTAAGAACTGGTGCCAACTGATCGAGCTTGCCAATCAACTGGCTCATGATCACGCCGATAGCGAAATTGCTTCAATTCTGACAACCTCAAATATCGAATTTAGTGAGGCAACGGTTTCTGAAGCTTTACAACAAGCTCAAATGTTGTTGGCTGACACCGTGAAGCTGTATTTAGGCTAGCCGTAACCAGGCATGCATTTATTGCTTAGCCACATCAACAACCGCTTGCGACTGATGCTTCAACAAGTACTCGCAAAACTCCGCTTCAGGCATGGGCTTGGCATAAAAATAACCTTGTCCGTAATTAACGCCCATTTTGCGCAGGCGCTGATGCTCCTCAACCTTCTCAATACCCTCTGCCACAATGCTCATATCCAGCGCTTTGGCCAAAATACACAGTGACTTGACGATCTCATGACTTTTGGCATTTTCCAGCATCGTCGATACAAACGATTTATCAATCTTCAGCGTATCGATCGGAAACCGATGCAGATAACTCAAGCTGGAATAACCGGTGCCAATATCATCAATGGCAATCGTGCTACCTAATGCCTGCAGGGCTTCCAGACTGGCTGCGGCATCCAGGGGATTAGCCATCAAAATGGATTCGGTAATTTCAAACTTGATCTGTTTAGGATCTATCTGTGCTTGCTGGAAAATCCCTTTGATGTAATCCACCAAATCCCCCGGAATGAATTGCTTCCCGGAAAGATTGATACTGACAAAAGCAAAATCGCTATTTTTCTGACGAAATCGCAAACAAGCTTGTGTCGCTTCCTGAATAATCCAGTACCCAATCGGAATAATCAATCCGGATTCTTCAGCCAGACCAATAAACTCAATCGGCGGCACCAGACCCCGCAGAGGATGTCGCCAGCGTATCAATGACTCACACCCTACAACCTGCAGATTATGTAGCGCAATGATAGGCTGATAGAACAATTCCAATTGTCCGGTTTCCAGGGCTTTTTTTAGATTGTGCTCCGCTTCCAATTGTAAAGCCGCTACCACGGTATCCCTGCTGCATTCCGGCAGCGAACACTCGGAAACCACCAGATTAGTGTCAGTCTTGGCTTTTGCCATCACGTCATCCAGCCGGGTGCGCATGCTCAGATAGCGCTGCAGCAGGATCTTCAATAACAACGCCACGAATTTATCGGAATTTTCCAGCTTTTCGGCGACGTATTTTTCCGGGATGACGATCAATTCTGTCTGCTCAGTAGCAATGGCTGTGGCGGTGCGCAGATGATTGCCAATCAACGCCATCTCACCAAACAACGCCCCTGCCTGAATTTGACTGATTTTTTTCTGCGCACCGTCAACCAGGATGCTTAATTCAACACTGCCGGTTTCGATGATGTAAGCACAGTTACCCGGCTCACCTTCAAAAAATATCGCTTCACCCTTTTTGACTGTTTGATTCATGTTCATGATCGATAATTAACGCCTCACCCTGGGCTGAATAATCCAATTCATTTAGACCTTAAATGTCTTAAACCTGCTCGTTTGAGATAGTTATACGGCCTTGATGCTTAAATTTCTCGGCAGGATGATATATCTTGAAAGGCTTACGCAATAAGCCTAAAGATCAATAGTTTTTTAATTGACATTGTGCTAGCTCGACGACTGTTAAATCAAGTGCTAAAGTAGACGCGCAGAATTAAATTAAAACTTGATGAAAAATGCGCCATTCGTAGGTTGGGTTAGGCGATAGCCGTAACCCAACACGTCGGCTACATAACCCCTTGGTATCGCTTGATGTTTTCACTGAGAGTTACCAAAAAAGCAGTTTTTTGACCAATTAACGCCCTGCCAAGGAAGGCCCAATGAGTTGAGGTCTGGCATGCAATTAATGTTTCGCACAGGACAATGGTTAAAAGCCTTATGCTTGATCCTGTTGGCAGCGTGCGCAACATTTGCAAAAGCCGAAAATGGCTGTGCCCCCGAAGTCTCCCGGCTAATCTCCGCGCAAGGCCGCGTCGACGCCTATCTCGCCACCGCAAACCAATGGACATCGGCCCAGCAAGGTCAGCCTTATTGTGGCGATGATAAAGTCCGCACCGGCGCCTTAAGCCGCGCGGTGCTATCCATGGAAAAAGGTATCGCAACATTTTTGGCCCTAGATCAATTGACCTTACTCAACTTTGTCAAAAACGCCGGTCGAGTGATGTTATCCATCGAAACCGGCCAAGTGCATATCCGCAGTCACACACCCAGCCGCTTTGATGTCACCACCCCTTTTGTCAACGCCGGTATCGAAGGCACCGAATTTTTAGTTAAAGCCGATGAGCACAGCGCCGAAATCAGCGTCTTCGAAGGCAAAGTCCGGGTATTCAACGAGCAGGGCGAAATCCTGATCACTAAAGGCCAAACCGCGCAAAGCTTGGCCGGGGCAGCTCCGGTATTGAAACAAATCGATCTGACACCCGACGATGCCGTACGCTGGGCCTTGTATTACCCGCCCATCATCGATTTCACCACTTTGAGCAGCCTATCCAATGACCCACAAATACAGCTTGCGCAAACCCGCTATGAATCAGGGGATGTATTAGGCGCCATCGATCAATTAAGCTTGCTGATCAATCGTCAAGCCTCTGCCGAACTGATGGCCGCTCAAGCCGGATTATTCCTAACCCTGGGCCGCGTCGATAGCGCCGAATACCTGATTCAAGAAGCTCAAAAAATTCAACCCGAGCACGCCACGCTGAAAGCCCTGCTCGCCATCATTGCCCTGACCAAAAACGATAAAAACCTCGCCAGACAATTGACCCAATCTGCCGTCCAAAGTAATCCGCAATCCCCCATTCCTTATGTAGCCCTGTCTTATGTCGAACAAGCCCAATTTAATCTGGATTTGGCGTTGGAAAACATTGAAAAAGCCCGGGAGCTTGCGCCGCACAACGGGTTGATTTATTGCCGGAAAGCTGAATTATTGGCCTCGCAAAGTGAAATCAGTTTGGCCAAGGAAGCCGCGGAAAAGGCTCTATCTCTTAGCCCGCAATTGGGTAGAACACATGTGATTTTGGGATTCGTGGAATTGATGGAAACCAATATTGACGCCGCAAACCAACACTTTGAGACTGCCACAAAACTGGATGCCTCCGACCCTTTAGCTCATTTTGGTTTGGCTCTAGCGAATATTCGTTTGAACCATATGCAAGAAGGGAAAGCACTGCTAGAAATAGCCGCCAGCCTTAACCCTAACGATTCGTTATTAAGAAGTTACCTTGGAAAAACTTATTACGAATTACATCGAAACGACATCGCCGGGCTTCAATATGGAATGGGAAAAGCTGCCGACCCGAAAGACCCAACACCCTATTTTTACAACGCCATTTTATTGCAATCCGAAAATCGTCCTGCAGAAGCCATTCAGGAAATGGAAACTGCAATTGGTTTGAATAATAATCGAGCCATAAACCGTTCGAAGCAAATGCTGGACAGTGATTTGGCGGCCAGGGGCGCGGCACTTGGACGCATTTATAGCGAAGTCGGTTTTACCCCTCGCGCATTGGTGCATGCCTGGAACGCTTTAGCCGACGACCCCAGCGATTACACAGCTCATCGCTTGCTCGCTGATTCCTACAATGCAATACCTCGCTCGGATTTTGCCCGCACGTCAGAAATATTGCAGGCTCAATTACTGCAACCCGTCAACATCACCCCGATACAACCTCGACTCACAGAAAACAGCCAACTGTTCGCTGGTAACCTTGGGCCATCGGCACTTTCTCTAAATGAGTTCAATCCGTTATTTGAGAGGAATCGCAGCCTGACTTTGCTTTCCGGATTAATTGGCGGGAATAACACTTACAGCGACGAATTCGTTCATTCCGGTATCTGGAATAATCTCTCTTATAGTTTTGGACAGTTTCATCACCAATCCGACGGCTATCGATACAACAACGCTACTGATACCAATTTATATACGGGTTTTGTGCAAGCCAGCTTAACACCCCAACTTAATGTTCAGGCTGAATATAAACGCAAGGAGATAGAAACTGGGTATATGCGTTCAGATTTTTTTCTGCCCGATATAGAAGACCAAACCAGAAACGATCAATTTAGCAGGAGTTTGGTAAAGGATAGTTATCGATTAGGTTCAAACTGGAAACCGACAACTAATTCCAAAATTTTGACATCTTTGATTCATTTTGAACGAGATGCACTTAGCTGGTACAGAGATACTATGGAAGTTTCTGATTTTCATTC
>SXGU01310471.1_pt1 | contig 11302 bp, 17 predicted proteins | sample 3174531 | NCBI WGS metagenome assembly SXGU01 (sample SAMN11356863, study PRJNA531348) | freshwater metagenome | isolation source: freshwater sample F1-140 | place: China: Fuxian Lake, Yuxi | collected 2017-12-25
AAGTCGGTACGGCGGGACACATAGGTCAGCCTATTCTGCAATTTGCAAAGTCAACCCGGCAATGAAGCTAAGCTTCAATACTGGTGGGGTTGTTCCTATATAAATCTTCAATTAGTCTTCTTTCTTCCTGAGTCAGGAGAATCGGAGAATGTTTGATTTCCGAACGGCGTTGTTCTGAAAATTGTTGTAATCGACGCTCGGCGTCACGCCTTTCATTTTCGCGCCTACAGCTTTCACGCCGTTCAGTTTTTGGCCAGGCCAAATAATTGTTTTTGATATTTTCTACCCATTCCGTTGAACCAAAACAATAGGGTGTGACACGTCGATCTGATTGCCGCCTAGTGATAGATGTTCGACGAGAATCCTTGCGCAAATCATAGGTGCTCATCTTTTTGCCCCTTAGCTTTAAGTGAAAGTACCACAACTTCAAAACCTTCTTCTTGAACATTATTCACATCGGTCACAGGCTTGTTTGTTGGCTACCGAACACAGCCAATCAATATCTGCTGAGGTGAAATGAGAATAATTTTGCAATGTGCGAAAACGTACCGACTCACAGCTGCATATCCAGTAGATTTTTCACAAGGCATCAGTCACTAAAGTCACAAAGAGAAGGGCGATAGGGATGCCGTATAAATTTCTTAGAAATCAAAATTAAGGGGGGCATATGCCCACACGATTAGCGTTAGCGGTGTTTATTCTAACTTCGTTGGTTGGCCCAGTTCACGCTGAACAGCCTTCAACTATCAATTTGGCTGAAAATTCTGCAGAAGAAAATACCAATCAAAATGAGCGTGACAAAGGCAATACAACCTTAACGCCCGAGGATCAAAACTTGAGTCCAAACCTGACATCAACATCACGGCTCACATCCGTAAAGCCGTTTACCAAAACAAAGGCTTATCGGCAAATGCCCATAACATCAAAATTATTAGCCGTAATGGCATGGTGACGTTGCGTGGTCCGGTTGAAACAGAAGCAGAAAAAATGCAAGTGCAACAAGTCGTCCAACACACCCAAAGTGTGGTGCAGGTCGATAATCAATTAGAAATTAAAGCGCCATAAAGGCCCAGGAGTATGTCATGACTAAAGCCGTATTTTGTATCGCTCAATCCATTGAGCAAACCGAAAGTATTGTAAAACAGTTAAAAGCTGCCAGTTTTGCCAACAATGATATTTCGGTGTTGCTGCCGGATAAAAATACCACCAAGGACTTTGCACATGAAAAACACACCAAAGCTCCAGAAGGTACCACCATTGGCGGTGCCGTTGGCATGGGTACAGGCGCAGTATTGGGCTGGTTGGCGGGGATTGGTAGCCTGGCTATTCCAGGTTTAGGGCCGTTTATTGCTGCCGGGCCGATTATGGCTGCGTTGAGTGGCGCAGCCGTGGGTGCGGCTGCAGGTGGATTGACAGGTGCTTTGATTGGTGTCGGTATTCCGGAATATGAAGCGGTTCGATATGAAGGCAAAATCAAAGGCGGCGGAATACTAATTTCTGTGCATGCCGCCAGCAGTGAAGCCATTGAGCAAATTAAGGAAATTTTTGGCCATGCTCATGCAGAAGATATTGCTTCCACGGATGAATCCGCAGTACCTGCATAAACCTGCTGGATCACACAAACACAGAAAATACCAAGCATTTAGAGTTGGAATATGTACAACCTTGAAACCATCGATCGATTACTGCAAAACGAATTATCAGCAACGGAAACCTATCAACAGGTTTTTGAAAAATTCCAGGATAATCATGAAATCAACAGTTCTGAACAGTTAATGCCGATTTATAAGAGCCATCAAGACGCAGTTTCCGTTTTACAAGCTCATATCCGCGAACTGGGCGGCACCCCCGCTGAGCACTCAAGTGTCTGGCAAACATGGTCGAAAATTGTGCAGGGTGGTGCTCACAAGCTGGGTAAACAGACGGTATTAAGCATTTTGCAGCAAGGGGAAAAAATAGCTGCGGAGGATTATCAGAAAGTACTTTGGAACACCCAATTACCTTCGTCGATACGTTGTTTGATTGAATGGAAGCTGTTGCTGATCCAAAAATCACATACCCGAGTTCTAGATAAACTGCTAAGCGCGACTCCAGTCTAACGTAGGCAACCTCCCTGTGCCCACCGTAATGTATTGCGGGTCGGGCACTTTTTTTGTAAACAGCATCATTGTGATTTCATGGTGAATTGGCATAGTCACTCTCCTGTTCCAAATCATTCAATGCTTCGACCAAGCCCAACACCCGATCGACCGACGCATGCCATTGCGCAATGATAGGCATGTTGTTGGCAGGCCAGGATAAAGCGGCGGCCATTTGTTGGAAGGCTTGTACCGACTGCATCAACGCGCCCAGGGTAATCATCCCTGAAATATAACGTGGCGCAGTAATCAAGATGGGTAAGGCCATGGATAACACGGCATACCCGGAGCTAAACAAAATAATGTGCTCCCAGGCGCGGGTCTGCAGATCGTAAATTCCGTTAATATCCTGAAAAAGACTTAAAAAGCGCTTTTGCTCGCGGGCTTCCCCGTGATGCTGAGAAATGGCCTGAGCGTTTTCTCGTGCCTTGACCAAGCCAAAACGAAAATTCGCTTCAACGGTCTGCATGGCATTGGTCGTTAGTGTGAGGGGGCGTCCGGCCCACCAACCCAAGATTGAAGCAAAAAACGCATACAACAAGGCTAACCAGACCAAGTGCCCATAAATCGGTAGCTGAAATTCACCCAAATCCAACCTCACCACCCCCGAAAGTGTCCAAAGAATTTCGGTAAAACTGCCAAGCAACAGCAAGCTGTATATCAGCGTGTAGCAAAGATTCACGGCTTCATCTGTGGCAATTCGAATATCTTCCGCGATACGTCCGTCAGGATTATCGTGGCCTACGGTCAGTATCTGGGCGATTTGGTAATGATGACCTTTGTTCATCCAGCGACCTATCACATTCGCTGTCAACCAGGCCCGCCAACTGATTTGAATATCCCGCTTCACTTTTAAATGCAGCACAGTCACCACCATACTACCGGCAAAAATTAACGCAAGATGATCTATTTGAAGCAGCAATCCCGACATATTGTGCTGTTCAAGGGCATCGAAAAGCGCCGCGCTCCATTCCGTGATAATGACGGCTATGACGATCTGTAACACTGTCAGCACCAATAAACTCAGGGTTCGCCTGAGAATCAAGACTTTATGTTCGGATCTCCAGAATGGCCCGGCCAACTTCATGAATTTGATAAAAAAGCCCGCTTTGCCTTGTTCAGGCGTGACGACTTGTTGCGGCTGCTCGCATTCACCATTCTGAATATTTTTTGGCTCAACGGGTGTGCGACAAATTGGATTGGGGGGTGGTTTATTCAGGGAGTAGCCTCAAGCACGACTGAGTTAAGCCGTTTAGGTTTAGATTCCGGGAGTTCCGGAATGATTTGACAACATGCGCTGAACAGGCTGAAAAGTCTGTACGCCAGCGTACATGGAAAATTTGCCTCAAAAATTTTCGGCACTAACTACCCCCCCACCGTACTAACCGTCTATCAATGTGCGTTGACGCACCGACCGTGTCCAGTATTGTGAGTATGGTTACAACCTAGGCCTGAAGATTATTCAAGGCTCTTGAAACCTCTCAAACAGCTAGCTGATTCGACCCGATGACCAATAGGCGACAGAGCATCAAAACTAGCCCCCTAAAACTTGGAGTATCCCATGCATCAACCGTCCCAATCCGAATTGACCACCCAATCGTTCATTGAAGCTACCAGCCTTTGTCACCAGATTTGCTTACATACAGCGATGAATCATTGTATTGAAACCGGCGGAAAGCATATCAAAGCCAAACATTTGCGCCTGATGCTGAATTGCGCCGAAATTTGCCAGTTATCGGCTAATTTTCAACTCACGGGTTCTCATTTCCTGAATCGCCTGTATGAGCTTTGCGCTGAAATCTGCGAAGCCTGCGCTACTGAATGCGATGAAATCGGCCATATGGATACTTGCGTCGAGGCTTGCCAAAGATGCGCCGACAGTTGTCGGCAAATGCAGAGTACGCAGCATTGATCAGCAGACTCATCAAATCGTCAGATAGGCATTCAGTGCTTACCCACAAATCCTTAACCGGATCAAAGAGAAAACCATGTATAAACCCATTTTTTGTCTAAGCCAAAACATCGGTCAGACAGCGATGATTGTTAGTCAACTCAAAGAAGCAGGGTTTTCAAACAATGAAGTTTCCGTAGTGTTTCCGGATCATTTAAGCACCGAATTGCCTGTCGATGCTAAGCGAGATCCAACCGATCAAACCTCCACCGTTGCTTTGAATGTGGGGGTCGATCTTGAATGGATAGTCGGGATTGGCAGTCTGGAGGTGCCGGGTATAGGGCGGTTTATTGCCGCAGGCCCCATCATGTTTGAATTGAATCGAATCCCAGAAAAAGCCGCTCTTGGCAAATTAATGGATGCGCTGATCGGCGTCGGTATTCCAGCTCATCAGGCCGAACTTTATCAAGAAAAAATCAAAACAGAGCAAGCCTTGATTGTGGTGAATACCGCCAGCGTCGAGGAGCGGGATGCTGCCAACACCATTTTTCAGCAGGCACAGGCCGAAGATATTTCCTCTACGGAAGAATCTTCAGTTGTCGCTTGACAACGTTCTAACCCCAAACTTTTCCAACCCACAAGGAATTTCATCATGCTATCAACTGTACCAGATGTGACATTTAAAACCCGTGTACGCGATGAAAGTATCGGCGGCATCAATCCATTTCGCTGGCAAGACGTGACTACCAACGAGATTTTTAAGGGCAAACAAATCGTAATTCTGGCGTTACCCGGCGCCTATACCCCCACTTGTTCAAACAAGCATCTGCCGGCCTTTGACGCTAAATACCAGGAGCTTATTGATCTGGGCGTCGATGAGGTGTATTGCCTGAGTGTCAATGACGCTTTTGTGATGTATCAATGGAGCCAGCACCTGCAGATCAAGCAGGTCAAGATGCTACCGGATGGCAATGGCGACTTTACAAAGGCCATGGGCATGCTGGTCAAAAAAGAAAATCTGGGGTTTGGCAGTCGCTCCTGGCGCTATTCGATGTTTGTCGAAGACAAAAAGATTCTCAAACTATTCAGCGAACCCGGCCAAATGGATAACTGCCCTGATGATCCGTTTACAGTCAGCGACGTAGACACCCTGCTGGCTTATTTAACCCAGCAACCCGCCCTGTCAATTCTCTGAGAGGCTTCCATGGCTTTGTATGATTATGATCTGTTGGTAGTGGGTGCCGGCTCCGGTGGTGTGCGTGCCGCCAATTTGGCTGCCTCGCAAGGAATACAAGTGGCTATTGCCGAAGCCCAAAATCTGGGCGGCACCTGTGTCAACTTGGGCTGTGTGCCCAAAAAGCTCTTGGTGTATGCATCGCAATTCAAAGCCGAATTCGAAGCCGCTGCCGGGTTTGGCTGGACGGTGGGAGAAACCTCGTTCAACTGGTCGCGTTTGATTGCCAATAAAAATGCCGAGGTGGAGCGACTCCACGCGGTCTATCAAAACCGTTTGCAAAAATCAGGTGTGACCATACTTAACGGCAAGGCCAAATTACTGGATGCGCATACTATCGTTGTTGCTGACAGTCTGTATAGCGCGGAGCGCATTCTGTTGGCTACCGGGGGCAGGCCGTTTGTACCGGATATGATAGGTAAACAATTTATTGTCACTTCCAATGACATGTTTTATCTGGATAAACTGCCGGAGCGCATCGTGATAGTCGGCGGCGGTTATATTGCAGTGGAATTTGCCAGCATCCTCAATGGTTTGGGTGTGGATACCACGCTTTGCCATCGTGGGGATAAACTACTACAGGGGTTTGATGAGGATATTCGCGATTTTTTGACGGATGCCATGATCAAACAAGGCATTCATCTTTTATTCAATACTGATATTCAGACTATTGAACGCGCGGGGAATGAGTTTGCAGTCTGTCTGTTGGATGGTCACACCATGACGACCGATTTAGTCTTGTATGCTACGGGCAGATTAGCAAACTCTGCCGATTTGGGCCTGGAAGTGCTGGGGGTGGCATTGGATGAGCACGGGGCGATCGTCGTCAACAACCAATATCAAACCAACTTGCCCTCAGTTTATGCCTTGGGTGATGTGACTGACCGAGTTAATCTAACCCCAGTCGCGATAGCCGAAGCCGAAGCATTTGTGAACAGCCTATATTCTCAGCAATCACAACCAGTAGATTACGACAATATTCCTACCGCTGTCTTTTGCCAACCGCCTATCGCCAGTGTTGGTTTAACGGAAGCCGAGGCGCGTCAAAAATACCCGGATATTGATATTTATAAAACCGATTTCAAACCCATGAAAAACACGCTTTCGGGTAAGGACGAAAAAACCTTGATGAAGATGATCGTGTCTTGCGACACGGAGCAAGTGTTCGGCATGCATATGATAGGCGCTGACGCCCCGGAAATTATCCAGGGGATGGCCGTGGCGATGCGGGCAGGTGCAAGCAAAGCCATTTTTGATTCAACGATAGGCATACATCCAACGGCTGCGGAAGAGTTTGTGGGTTTGAATAAAACAGCTTGAGCCTACAAAGTTTGCAGCATGGATTCAATGGCTACTCTTCGATGACGTAGTCATGCACATGAAAGATGCGTAGGCAGGCATCCACTACTTGTTCGTCCAAAGTCACACCCCGGTGACTGGAGATTTCGTCTAAAGCCGCCTCAATGCCTAATGCCGCCCGATAAGGTCTGTGTGAAGCCATGGCTTCAACCACATCGGCAACCGCAAGTATTTTGGATTCCAGCAACAGATCCTCACCCATCATGCCAAACGGATAGCCGGTGCCATCAATCCGTTCGTGGTGCTGCAGAATGATTTCGGCTATCGGCCAGGGAAAGCTGACATCTTTGAGAATATTGAAGCCAATGATGGCATGCTCTTTAATCAAGCCAAATTCCAAAGCCGTCAAACGCCTGGGCTTAGAGAGAATTTCCGCTGGGATGCCGATTTTTCCCAGATCATGTATGGTTGCCGCGAGATGCAGTCCATGAATACGATCAGCGGGTAGGCCCAATTCGGTCGCTATTCGGGAGCAAATATTGGCAACCCGCCGTTGATGGCCGCCGGTATAGGCATCGCGTTCATCGCCGGTATCGGCAATCACCTGAATAGTCTTTTCAAGACTTTCGCGCAGTTTTTCCTGATACTCTAATTTGGCGACTGCGGTACGCAAAGCCTCAATGCCAAAGCCGATATCACCCGCTATTTCCTGCAACAATTGACGCTCGGGCAGAGACCAGGCATCGATTCTACTGCCGTAAAGACATAAGCAAGCCATGGTTTCATTGGAAAGCTTAAAGGGTAAGACTATGGTTGAATGGTAACCGCGCTTCAATGCCTGTTCACGCCAAGGTATAAAACTTGGATCGGTAGCAATATTTTCAACGAACTGGACTTTTTCTGAGCGAATCGCCTTACCTAATGGTCCATTGCCCAGGAGGGTTTCAGCCCAGGTGATATTGGAAAGTGCTAAATAGCCATCGTCATAGCCACAATGAGCAATGGCATTGACTCGTCTTTCCGGCCCGCTATCAGCAAAGCCAACCCAAGCCATTCGATAACCACCGGTTTCGACGGCAATCCGGCAATATTCATTCAGTAAAATGGATTCAGTCTTGGCTTTGATCAGCGCTACATTGCTTTCGCTGAGCATCTTGAGTGCTCGTGATGTAGCGCGTAATTCCATTTCGGCCAGATGCCGCTTGGTGTTGTCACGGATATTGCACTGGATAACTTCAATGCCGTCACACTCATAAATATTGCTGACAAACTCCACCGGAATGCTACGGCCATCCTTGGTTTCCAATGGCAAATTGTCATAGCGAATATAGCCCTTGGCTTTTAATTCGTTAAACTCGGCCCTGCTCAAGGTAGTATCCCTGAAAAATCCAATGTCCCACAGTTCCTTGCCCAGAAACTCTTCGTGGGCATAACCCAGCAATTGAATTAAAAACGGATTGACCTCTTCAATAATGCCGGTCTCTGCGTTCAACAACAGAATACCGTCCTGAGCGGTTTCGAACAGCCGACGAAACCGCGCCTCTGAATACCGCAAAGCTTTGTCATTAGCTGATAGGCTGGCAGCGCGATCTTCAGGTGTTTGCATCGATTATCACATCCGATTTTAACCGTTTAGACATTACTGGTTGCTCGGTACTATGGATTTAACCTTCAGCTCGTTTTGCACCGACTGGACATGCGCCTGACTATTGGCTAAACCAATCGCCCTGCCAACCAATTGCTCGGAATCGACAGTACCGCTTAATTTAACGATGCCATTAACAGTCGTGACATCAATAGGCACGAGCTTTAGAAAATCATCTTTCAGCAGGGTGGCTTTGATATTGGCGGTGATCGCCGAATCTTCCATATATTCGCCGCTGGCTTTGCTGGCATCCATTACCGATTGCTTGGCCACTTCAAGGCGTTGTTCCGTTTTATCGACGATCTGATCCATTTTCTGCTCAGCTTTTTTACTGTTTAAATCGATTTTTTGTCCGGCGTTTTCAACGGCTTTATCGATTTTTTGCCCCGCTTTTTCCGCAGAACCTTCCTGTTCACAAGCCACCAGACCAAGCGCGGCGGATAAACAAACTATCGTCAGCAGTTTGTTTGTAAATAACTTTTGAGTGTACTGATGTGGATTTTGCATTATTTGTTCCTTGAATGGGGGTGTTTGTAGACTGCCAGTCGATTTCACCGAAACAAGTTAGTGCTTGTTCAGCAAAATCGACTGTTTAAAACTCATTCTGATTCTAGAGACAAGACTATGCGTGGTCTGTTAGGTGTCGAACATAGCAAGCTATGCGCCAAAAACTGGCGAGATCATAATTAGGCGCAAATAAGCGCTTATTGATGCGAGACCAAAGTTGACAAGGTTTCGATATCAAATTGGACTATTTCTTTGTTCTAATTTTGCTATTCACCAGACCTGCTAAACCAGCCCCGAAAAGCCAGACAGCACCTGGAATTGGCACGGAACTAATCGTTGCGTAAAACCCTGTGGTGTCAGAGTTAATATTGCCATTAGCCCCCCATCCAACAGTAAAGTCGATCGTATCGCCTACATTGATAGCAATCTGAATGGGGAGCAATTGAACACCACTACCAATGCCATTGATATCGCCTTGGAAAAACGCATGACCATTATTCAGCACATGCACATCGGTAGTAGCATTATCAACTCCAACAAAGCTTGCGGTAACGCTGTAAGTTTCTGTAGTGGGTGCTGTCCAACGAATAATACTGTAAGTGTTATTTTGTCCGGGGTGAAATCCCAATTGTTCAACCGGCCAACTTATTGAGGCGACTCCCGTGCCATTGTGGCCAATCAATTGATTGGAGCCAAGTTCATACCAAACATCCACACCTCCCGGATTTTTTGCTTGATTCGTATAAAGATGAAAGGTGGAGCCCAAGGTTTCCGACCATCCATAACTCCAAACAGAATTAGGGTTGTTATTGGCGGAAAAATCAGAAGCGGCATCGAAGGTACTGGCCATAATTGGCAAAGGCGCCAGGAACAAAAGGCTGGCTATGACAATCAGCTTATTTGGCATTTGTTTATTCTTTGAAGGAAGCATGTCTGTTTTTTATTTGGATTCTAAAAGGCACAAATCAGCTGCGTAGGTTGTAGTGACGACAGGAACCCCCAACCAACATGACAACCATTCAGCCATCAGCCACATTCTAAGGATGCGACAGTTATTTCAAGGGACATTGTTGGAGTTCGTTACTTCACCCCAACCTACGGTCCCTGCGGAATGCCCCCAAACCTAATAAGCCAGACGCAAACATTATAGCTGCTGGTGGTATTGGCACGGCTGAGGTAACGGGCGTTAGGCTATATCCTGCAATAGCCGCAAACGTTGATGATGCGGTCGTTCCAATTAAATTCCAATTCTTGCCACCGTAATAAGGGATTGAAACTTGCACATAGTCCTGGAAGGTGCCGGGGTTAGCCTGCTGTAGGTACTGATTATTTGAGAACAAGTAAAGAGCATTGTTTCCGTTGTTCGCATTGATACGATAATTGTTATTCAAACCTGTGTAGGAGATGATCCCCCCTGAGACATACCCGGAACCGTCTAGTAACTGCCGTTCTAGTGACGTTATATGCTCCGTTGAGAATGGATAGCTGCTTGGAACGCTTATCGAATTGATTGTGAGCACGGAAATGTCGTTTGCGTTGATTTGTGTTCCTTCAAATATAATTGTCAAAGTGCCGGGCCCCCAATACGCAGGGTAACCGCTATTTAATGTCTCAGTCATGGTGTATTGACTTGAATGAGCTAGTCCACATATGGTGGCTAGAGATATAAAGGCTGCTGATCTGAAGAACTTGGTTGCTTTGGTGTTTTTCATAAGTTTCTCTATAAGTTCGAATAAAAATGTGAATTGCTAATCTCGTATAAAACGAGGTTAGTACGCGGGATGCGGTGAAATATCATTTGCGCTGGCTTCTGAATAACAAGCTTGTTTTCGATATCGAAACAAAAAAACACCCAAACCAGACAACAAAAACCAAGCAGTCGGTGGTAGTGGCACGGCTGATAGAGTGACGTTATCGAATACACCATCGGTGCTGAGAGTTCCATTGCTAATATCGCTGAACGATAGTTTTACTGATGAGTCGGCTGCAAAAAATCGGTAGGTATATTGATCAAGGAGTATGGCGAGGTCGATCTGTGCGGATGAGTCTGTAATCACCGTATTCAGAAGTTGTTGATCATCTGCGAGGTTAGTCACCTCAACCCAGAGCGATTGAGGTCCGCCGCTTCCGGGCTGTAACCTACCGTAGTCAAAGGATAATTCGTAGGTTTGACCGGGTATCAAAGACAGGTTTTGACTCAAGTACCCGGTAGCCGGATTATTACCATTACTAAAATCCACCGCAAAAGCGCCATTCGGAAATAGACCAATAGCGCCAGCCTGATTTCGAAATTGTGCATCCGAGATAACCGCTAAATTCCCGGAATAATCCCATCCGGTAAAGTCGCTTGTCTCAAACCCACCGTTCGTTATCAGATTAGCTTGTGCCAACTGGCTTGCGACTAGCAATAAAGTGGCCATTGCCATCGTCTGTATATGTTTCATTTGGGCTCTATATGATTCCTAGTGGGTATGCGATCCTATAGTGATGAACAGTGAAACATTATTCAACATGGCTTTAGGCCTGCACTCGCCGTGGGAAGTCCGCGAAATCAACTTTGTTGCTAACGACTCGGGTCGTAACGAACT
>SXGU01030559.1_pt1 | contig 11301 bp, 11 predicted proteins | sample 3174531 | NCBI WGS metagenome assembly SXGU01 (sample SAMN11356863, study PRJNA531348) | freshwater metagenome | isolation source: freshwater sample F1-140 | place: China: Fuxian Lake, Yuxi | collected 2017-12-25
ATGTGGCGAAGAGGGAAACAGCGTGAAGTCAATTGGTTGGTCCACAAACTGTGAGAGCCAGCGTGCCACGTGAACGCTGTCGGCCATCCCAATAACCAGAATCTTTTTTCGACTATTTATCACTTATCAGACTCTCTAGCAACTGCTCAAACATCTGAATCTGAGTTTCCCAATTGCAATGCCGATCGATGAGACGTAGACCACCACTTGCGACTTCACCACGTTGCTGCTGATTACATACCAAGTGAACTGCTTTGCGGGCCATGTCTTTGGCGCTATCGGCATAGTGCACCCCCTCACCCTCCGCAACCATCGACTGCAACCCGCGTAGAGGAGTTGCAATCGTCGGTAAACCGCAGGCAAGGTATTGCAATACTTTTCCGGGCAGCGCTCCGTGTGTGACAAGTTCTGGGCGAAAGGGCACTACAGCTACTTGGCCAAGGCGAATGTGATCCGCTAATTGCTCATACTCAATGCGCCCCGTCAGCAACACCTGATTACTCATTCCAAGTGAGCGCACAAGTTGTTGCAGACGATCAAAATCTTCACCGTCACCCAGAATCAGAAATATGAGCGAACGATCATTGCGCAACGCGGGGGCAAGCTCGGTAATTAACTCAACCAATCCGCTGAATCGAAACAGCGTTCCCATAAACACGATCACCTTGTCGTTTGGTTGAATCTTGAATTGTCGTTGAAGATCTTCGCGTGGCAGTGCAGGATAAAATCTCTTTGTATCACTGCCTGGGTAAATGACGGACGACTTCTCAGATGAAGCACCAAGCCCTATGCAATACTGACGGAGCACTTCATTGTGTGTTGAAACGAAGTTTGCGTTCCTGAATACAAATCTTTCTGCCCATTTCACAAGCAATTGAAATCTTGTTTCGCGTAGGACATGCGGAATATCTATAACTCTCGCAACAATGGGTATCTTCTTCCAACGACATATCGCCGTTATCTGCCAGCCGCTAGTCGGAACTGAATACACCACCACCACATTCGGACGAATTCGCCGGACAAGATATAGAAACACCAGCGGCTGAACGATGGTTGCCAGCAGCCTCCCGAGGATTCCAGGTAATACTCGCGGAGGGGTGGTAACAGCCACACGCGACCCCGCATGGGCGCGCGTCTCAATGGTTGTCAACACCCGTCGTTTTGTCCGTGACTTACCCTCGTCAAAGTCCAGGAAATACACCTCATGACCTCGGAGCGACAGCAACTCAGGGAAATCGTGCATCTCGAAGACAACCTTTTTGAACCAACTCACTTCGTGAACGAAGAGAACCTTCATTCCGACTGACGTTTATGCCAAGTTTTTCGATTCACGTAACCCGTATAGCTCTGGATGAGTTTGGCGACACGCCACGACACATCAAGATCTTGATAGCTCTGCGGCACATTACGCATTCCTTGGCTCTCGTAGTGCAAACGACTGAGTTTGATTCCTTCAATCATTTCTTTAGCAACAATGCCCGTCATTACCAAGACACCACTATCCCTGCCCTCGGGGCGCTCGTGGGCATCACGGGCAGTAATTGCAGCAAAACCGACGATGGCGGCTTCTTCTGTGATTGTTCCGCTATCGGAGATGGTGCAGTACGCATCTTGCTGTAGGCGAACATAGTCAAAAAAGCCAAACGGTTTCATTTCCTTAACTAGTGGGTGAAAGTCAGTTTTCAATTCTATGAAGCGTTTTTTTGTCCGCGGATGCACCGACAAAATTATCGGATACCCAAACGTTGTGGCGACGGCATTCAGTGAGTCAACAATATTCTTTAAACGATCCGGCTCATCAACATTCTCTTCACGATGAAACGAGGCAACAAAATATTGCTGCTTGATAAGACCCAGCCTTGCGAGTGCATCCGACTGTTCAATATCTTGCTTATGATGGTGCAAAATTTCTGCCATGGGTGAACCCGTGATGAAGATTTGATCAGCAGGAAGGCCCTCTGCCAGAAGGTTTCGGCGAGCGTTTTCTGTGTATACAAGATTGATATCGCTCGTGTGGTCGATGATTCTTCGATTAATCTCCTCTGGCACACGGGAGTCGAAACAGCGATTGCCCGCTTCCATGTGGAAAATCGGAATATGGCGCTTTTTGGCTGCGATCACACTCATGCAACTATTGGTATCGCCAAGAACCAGTACGGCATCCGGAGATTCGCTTAAAAGCACTTTGTCTAAGCCCTCGATACAACGGGCAATAGTTGCCGATGCAGTATCACCTGCTGCTGCAAGAAAATAGTTTGGCCCTCGTACACCTAGTTGACTGAAGAAAATTTCATTGAGTTCAAAATCATAATTTTGACCGGTGTGCACCAACACGTGGTCAAACACTTCATCGAGACGTGCTAACACGCGACTCAGGCGAATAATCTCTGGTCGGGTGCCAACCACCGTGAGTACTTTCATGACAGGTCTACTTTCTCATTGGTGCTAGGCATAAAACGCCTGATCGTTGCAGAAATCACTCAACATTTCTTCCCAAGAGGGTACCTGGATATCCGTAACTCTACGGAAATCACTTCCGTCTAGGGTTCTATCGCATTCAAACTTGGTGTCTGGTGTAATCGTGATATCGAGTTGCAATTTGTCATTCAGGTGTGAAATGAGGTCAAACTTGCTGATTGGGGCTGATGCAACTTGATACAAACCGATCAGAGTTGAATGCTGCTCAATGATTTGCCGTACCACCTCCGATAAGGCCCGCGTGGTGAGCCCAGAATAAATCGCGTTCTTATAAGCAGTGATCTGCCCTGAACGTTGGGAGATAACCCACTCGACAAGTTCTTCGGCACCCACAATCTGTCTTCCGATAAACGACGTTCGCAATGTCAAACTTGTACCGTAGCCAACCTCCCCGAGCCTTTTGGTTGTTCCGTATACGTCGGTGGCATTCGGTGTGTCTGTCAACCGCTTCACACCGGGGGTGCCTTCAAAAACACAGTCTGTGCTGAAGTGAATCAGACGGGTCTTGAGTTTGTCGCACAGTCGCGCCAACTGATGAGGAAACGCACTGTTTGTCAGCACTGCGTCAAGCACCCGATCATCATCCATCTTGTGCTTAATCAGCCCTACACAGTTCACCACCACATCAGGTTGCCAATCTCGAATTGTGTGTTCAACCGTTACAAAATCTCGCACATCGAGCAAATCCACACAGCGGTCTCTGGGCAGAATCTCTGTCAACTTAGCCGAGTGTCCAAACGCATGAGAGGTTGTCCCAATTACACGGTGGGAATCTGACAACGTTCGTACCAGCATGTGGCCAAGCATTCCCGCTGCCCCAAGCACGAGAATCGACTTTGCTTCCGCCCGGTTCTGATTGTTGGCGTCAACTCCTGACATTGGGTGTTTCGTGAGCTAGGGCGTCCTGAATAACTTCGAGTTGCGAGAGCAGTTTCTTCACCTGCTCGACACTTAGTCGAGTGGTGTTATGCGACGAATACTCGGTGCTTTCCGAGATTCTCACTTCGCCACTTTCCACAAATTTCTCATAATTCAAGTCTCGTAAATCAGGTTTGATGCAAAAGTAGTCGCCACAATCAACTGCGAGTGCCATTTCTTCACGGCTAAGCAATACCTCAAAAAGTTTTTCTCCGTGGCGAGTCCCAATCACATCAATTGGGTGTGCTGGGCGACCCATCACCTGCGTAATTGCAGCCACCAAGGTATCGATTGTGGCAGCTGGAGATTTTTGAACAAAAATATCGCCATTCGTTGCATGATTAAACGCATAAAGAACCAAGTTGATTGCATCGTCAAGGCTCATCATGAAGCGGGTCATTGCTCCATCGGTGACAGTTATAGGTTCACCACGTAGCACCTGGGCCACAAAGAGCGGTATCACCGAACCACGAGTGGCCATCACGTTTCCGTAGCGGGTGCCACACAACACGGTTTGCGAGTCGTTGAGACTGCGCGATCGCGCCACCATTACCTTCTCCATTATCGCTTTTGACATGCCCATCGCGTTGATGGGATACACCGCTTTGTCAGTAGAAAGACAAATTACCTTCTGAGCACCAGCCTGAATAGCCGCCTCCAGCACATTTTCGGTTCCCATCACGTTGGTTTTTACCGCTTCCATCGGATGAAACTCACATGACGGAACCTGCTTCAACGCTGCTGCATGAAACACGAAGTCGACTGATTGCATCGCCTGAGACACCGACGAGTAATCACGAACATCACCCACATAAAACTTGAGTTTGGGCGACTTGTACACCTGACGCATATCGTCTTGCTTTTTTTCGTCACGGCTGAAGATGCGAATTTCAGCAATATCTGTATCGAGAAATCGACTCATCACCGCGTTACCAAACGAGCCGGTACCGCCAGTTATCAGGATGACTTTTTCGCGAAACACTGCTTTAAGGGTATCCCACAAATAGTGTCATTTGCCAAGATATCGCTCCCAGCGACAAACTCTTTAATGACTGATTTGCTTGGACCTCAGTTTCTTGATGCTTTAAAATAGTACTAAGATTTTCTGAGAAACTCACTCATATTTCTGTTAAGAAGCTTTTCCAAACAAATTTACCCTAAAAAGATTTATCTTAAATGCATCGCTTTTTAATTTTGATTAGCCACTGTGAAACAAGGAGGACTACATGTTGAACATAATGTCGAGAGTTGAGCAAAACGTCAGAATCGCAACTATCATCAATGTCGCTGATTTTGTTGATTATCGTCTCGATCTGTGTGATGAAAGCGAAGCATTGCAAGTAAGTGGCAGGTGTTTCGCAGCCGAGACTTTCATACCGCCTCACCGTCACAATTTGCTGGAACGCACAACTACATCTACAGCAGAGTCATGGGTAGTGTTTTCTGGCAGGATTGAGTGCGATCTTTACGATCTCGATGGTAAAAAATTGTTAACCAGAACGCTGGCAAGCGGCGACTGTGTGGTTCTATTTAACGGCGGACATTCATTAAGGGTCCTCGATAAAGACACACGTATGCTTGAATTCAAAAATGGTCCATATCTCGGATCTAAGAAAGACAAAGAACTTCTGTAGATGTCAAACAATTTCAGATCCCGTTTGGTTGACTACTGTCGCATAGATAACGCCAAGCTAATAGAGATAATTGACCTAGGACTCCATCCCTACGCAGATACATTTATCGGAAGTACACAACTAAATTTAGCTGAACCTCTGTTTCCTCTCGTGTGCATGTTATGTCCAGAATGTGGATTGGTACAACTCAAATATGAAACCCAGGATTACGAGAGATACAACCTCTACGCATATTCATATACTTCTTCTAATTCAGATTTCTCGAGATCACACTGGAATGATTTCGCAAAATATGCAGTAGAGACAAGTGCAAAACCAATTCGTAATGTGGTAGAAATTGGTTCGAATGATGGCTATCTGTTGAAACAGTTTCACACCAAAGCAGTGAAAGTTCTTGGTGTTGATTCATCATTGGAGATGGCAACTATGGCAAATTCGAAGGGAATTGATACCTTGCATGCTGTTTTTAACCATGAGTCTTCACACCAAGTTCTAGACATGATGGGTGAAGTAGATCTAGTAGTTGCCAATAACGTTCTAAATCATGCTAACAATCCGTTAAATTTTATTGATGGGATTTCTGACATAATGTCAAAAAATGGAAGATTTATATTTGAGGTGCCATATTGGAAAGACACGATAAATAGTTTACATTTCGACCAGATTTATCATGAGCATGTAACTTATTTTACGGCACAATCAATTGAAAAATTACTAAGATCAGCGGGTTTATCGGTTGCAGATATTTCAGTTGTCAATTATCACGGCGGCTCGTTAAGGGTAACCGCGGTTAAAGCAACCGAACATAATGCGATTGCACCCCTCGGAAGCCTGATTGCTGGCGAATATAGTGATGGTTTGTTTGAAGTGGAGACTTATCGCCAATATGTAAGTGCTTTAAAGAAAAACCGCAACCTATTTCTTATGAATATACATCAATTAATGACAGAGTCTCCCAAAACTCCAATTGCGGGTATCGGAGCTGCCGCAAAAGCCAACACGCTTCTTACGTTTTATGGATTAAATAACACATATTTAAAATTTGTGGCTGATTCCTCTTCTCACAAAATTGGTAAATATACCCCGTTCACTAGGATTCCAATTTGTGAAGATAACGAATTCAAAAAATATGACAAAATCTACGCACTGGTGCTGTCATGGAATATCGGAGAAACACTGCGCACAAGTATTCGAGCTATTAACAGTAAAGTGGAGTTCTTAAAATTATGAAAGTCATAAATATTTTTGAAGATAATCATGGTTTAGAAATTCACCGTGACCATAGAGGAGTGATTGCAGACGTTTTTTTCGGGGTTGTGATAAACCACGTTGCAAAGATTGATTCATTGCCAGGTGTCATTAGAGGAAACCATTATCACGCTTTATCTACACAACATATATTGATCATAAAGGGCTCACTTGAATATTGGTATAAGAACATAAGCGAAGTTGGATTCGGTACGGCCTACGAAACAAAGGTTGGAGATTTGATCACCACTCCTCCGAATGAAATCCATGCATTGCAAATAAGCAACTTCGGCTGCGAGTTTTTGGCCTTCACCAGCGGACTTCGTGGTGGCAGCGATTATGAGTCTGATACATACAGAGTTGAATCAATCATCAAGCCAAAACTCTAAGATGTAAATGCCAAAAATTTCCATGGCGGTTTTGGGGACGTGTATCACCTCTAAAAAACTTGATCCAAAGTGGAAAGTATTTCCTTCGATACTTAGCGGTAAAGGTATATCTGTTGTTCCGGTAGGTGATTCTTCATCAACACATTATTTTGCTTTGGAACATAGCGATAAGTCACTGAGCAAAATTGACAAAATCGTAGATCGCAAGCATCGGCACCTAATTATTGTTGAGCCGAAGGCAGTGCACCCTCGACAGTACATAGAGAGCGTCAGAAATAATTACGGGCATGTATTAGCTCTTTCGCGACGGCACTTATTCGGGGCCGAAGGTGAGATATGGCATGGTGGGCACCTTGACATTCCGAGCAACGTGATTTCCGAAGTTGAAATAAGCAAAAACTTTTACAGAAAGCCAAAAACTATAGGGTTGATCAACGAAAACAAGTTTAGTCTCATTCCTGGAAGTTTGTATAAAAAACGTTATCTAGTCATTAAGGAGTTTTTAGAACGAGACCAAGAATTCCATCTCGCAGGCAGAAATTGGGGCAAAGGAAATATCTGGTCGCTAGCAAAAAATATACATGCAGGAACGATGGCGTTGCGATCACAACAAATACCAAGGCTAAACGAATGTCGGTTATCTTTAGATATTGATAATCCGTTGCTCAAATATCATGGCCGAGTAAGTTCACAATTAGAGTTTTTGCGCTCATTGGAATTCGCAGTGGTTATTGAGAATGAACCAACATACCTGACTGAAAAATTGTTAAACGCGATTATTGCTGGTTGCGTCCCACTGTTTCTTGGGCCGCCACTTTCAGAATTTGGAGTACCAGACGATGTCGCAGTGCAAGTGAATGGAATCAAGGGAAGTTTTTATGAGGCTTTTCGTTATTCCAATCCCGACCAAATAGCGTCAGTACTTCTTAAGGGTCGTAATTGGATTACAAATCCGGAGACTTTGGATCGGTGGGGAGTTTTGTCTGGATTCGACAGACTGTCTGCACGGATTAAAGAACTTGCAACAGAGTAGCCTCACGGAATGAGATCAAAAAAGATGTGGGAAATGTTGCTTCAAAGATTAAATCATTTCCTGAAGAGGATTTTTAAAGTCGGATTCGTAAGAGCTGGTGGCGAGTTTGAAATCGCACGAAAAAGTGTGATATCTCGCAGTCGCTGCACGATTATCGTCGACGGTGGTGCAAATTCTGGTCAATGGTCAACTCAAGTTCGAAAAAACTTTCCAGAGATAAAAATTTACAGCTTTGAGCCTCTCAAAGCACCATTTGAACTACTTCAAGTCAATTCCTTAAATGACAAGAATTGGCTCATAAAAAATGAAGGGTTAGGCAAAAATGATGAAGTCTTGTCAATGTACGTATCTTCAAACGAAGGGATGTCTTCTTCATTCAAAAAACCTACAAATCACTTGACAGAATTTCAGACTGTTAAATTTGGAGATCACCAAAGAGCTCAAATTCGCAGACTCGACACGGATCCTGATTTGAAGGGGCAAACTATTTATTTAAAACTAGACATACAAGGCTCCGAGTGGGATGCAATTCAGGGCTGCACCGGTTTGTTAAATGAGATTACCGCAATTGAAGTAGAGACAACTTTGGTTTCAATGTACGAGGGGGATCTCACCCACTACGAATTGATACCAAAGATTATTTCACTCGGTTTTACCCCTTACGCAATTTCTCCTGCACACAAAAAAGTAGATGGAAGATGTACTTATATGGACGTTATTCTTGTCCGAGATGAATTACTCGTTCGCAACTCTTAACTTTTTACTCCAGAATTCCACCATCTCCGTGACCATTTCTTCAAACGATGTTTCGGGTGACCAACCAAGAAGTGACTTGATTTTTGAGGCATCTCCTCTCAGATAGGGGAGTTCTTCTGGGCGTAAAAATTTTGGATCTTGTTTCACAAACTGAAGATAGTTTAAGCCCAGTTGCGAAAAAACTAACTCACAAAAGTCTCTGACCGAGCGTGTTTGTCCAGTGGCAACAACAAAGTCATCTGGCTGCTCATGGTTTAGTATCATATGCATTGCTTTTACGTAGTCCCTTGAATGCCCCCAATCACGGTGACTGTCAAGATTTCCGAGAACTAACTCTTTAGCGATTCCCAATTTGATTTCAACCGCAGTCTTAATGATTTTACTAGTTACAAAATTTGAACCGCGTCTTGGCGATTCATGATTGAAGAGAATTCCATTTGCAGCAAAAACGCTATGGGCTTTACGATAGTTTCTTGTGATATGAAACGCGTATAACTTTGCGCATCCATATGGTGAGACCGGATGCATCGGCGTTGTCTCACGTTGAAATCCGTCCAAGTCGACACTGTCACCGAACATTTCGGATGAACTGGCTTGATAAAACCTTATTCCAGGTTGCCCAAGTCGTAGTATTTCCAAAACTTCCAGTGCCCCGACAGCATTGACTGCAGCTGTAAATTTGGGAATATCAAAACTGATACGAACATGGCTCTGCGCACCCAGATTATAAACTTCATCAGGTTTTGTAATTTTGATGATTCGCGTAATTCCAATTGGATCAAGCAAATCAGCGTAATGTGTCTGAATATGCTTTGATATTCCGTCTATACGTGACACTTGATGTTCTGGCACCGAGTTACGCCTGACGAGCCCGTGTACTGAATAGCCCAAACTCAAGAGATGCTCGGCTAAATAACTTCCGTCTTGGCCCGAAATCCCAGTAATCAGTGCGGTCTTCTGAGACACTATTAAATCACTCGTATCTTTTTAAAAATTTCCATTGATGACAAATCTGGATAGTTTTCCCACGACATCGAATCTTCGTTATGCACCGAAATCATATCCATCAAGATGATGCCTCTAGCAGCATCTTCTGGCGTCATGTAATAGTGCCAACCAATTTGCTTTACATGCTCATCCGAATCATATGGCGTTTTGAGGTCGCGACCATCATAACTTGCGAGCTTGAGCCAATTATAAGCCTCTTTTGAGTCGGTAAGTATTGCGCCACCTTTCCCAATTGGTAGCCGTTTCTTTATTTGAAATGACAGAACTTGAAGTGCGTCATCTCCCACATACATATTTTGGGTAAATCGTGCTGCAGAGTCATAAATATTCCAAGGCTGTAATTCGTAGCAACCGCTCCACTTTTCATCACGAAATAATGGTTGAAGACCTGCATGAATAATTTGCATTGGAACTGAGATATACGTGCGAATGGGAATGGTTGCAAAACCTTCAGCTTTGCGGTATTTCAGACTTAAAAAAAGTGCGTTGCTATCGCAATCTATAGTTACTGCGTATTTAGATCCCGCGTATTGGGCTAGTTTTTGTTCGAAAAGGTCGACAATATCTCTTGGATCATCCCAGTGATATCCAAGGTCTTTTAAAATCGAGGGTTCTTTCCGTTGCATTTCAACGGGCAACTTTCCCAATGGCCAACTGTTGTAATGGTTCATTTAGTTTTTTACTTTCATTTTTAACCCTACTGACGAATAAACTTGCAAATGCCACCCTTACCACGAAGTTACCATGACAATCATGAAAACCAACGACTCCAGAGATTTAATCACAGCGTCCCGGTTGGATGTATTTTCAAAAATTGATTATGTCCGAACTTATCTAGATGGATATCCAACGTCATGGTCAAGGGCGATATACAGGTCCTATTTGCATGCCACAAAACCAAGCGGTGACTTCAACGAAAATGGAACGAAGTTTTCAATTCAAGATTATGAGCGAGACTTTATTGAGTTAATCAAGTCCTGTAGGGAATCTGGATTTGATTCTTCGATAAGTAAGATTCCGGTTTCGAAAAGAGGCATCGTTGATGGATCGCATAGACTTGCCATCTCGCTTTGTCTTGGCTTAAAACCAGAGGTCGAAGACTCAAACGAGGAAGATCACGTTTATGACTTTCGATTTGTCAACCGGATTGGACTTGACCCTATTTATAGACAACACATGTCTTGGAATCTTCTCACATATCGCAATGACTCTAGAGCTTTTTTGCTCACAGATTTGGATAAAAGTCTCGAAGACAGAGTTATAGATGCCATAAGTGATTTTGCACAAATAGTGACTATTGAAAAAGTAGATCTTACAAAAATTGGGCAGCGAAGGATGATGGAGTTGGCCTATGGGCACAATGAATGGTGGAAACCCCAGTTTAGAGAGTCGATGGTTTCAGAGAGATTTTCACGTGATAGAGGAACATGCTCAACCGTATTCTTTATTGGAAGTGATTTATCAAGACTCAATGACTTTAAATCATCGTTAAGGGAACTGCTCGGCAATAGTAATTTCGATAGGCAGATACATGGAACAGATTTTTTCTCAGACACAATTGCGCTGGCGGAGGTTTTTTTGAATAAAAATGGTCTACATTTTATTAATAATGCGCCTATTGATTCTGAATCAAGAATTGTTTCTATCTTAGGAGGACCTATTCAGCACGAAGAAGCTGACGGCTTAGCTGTTCCCTGGTGTATTGATGGAAGTGCAGTCATGGAAATCTACGGCGTCAGAGAGGCAAGAGATATCGATTACGTTTCAATTAACGATGGGAAACTGTTGCCCTCCATCAAAAAGCTGGGGAGAATCACAAAAAAGAATTTTTCAAATA
>SXGU01551006.1_pt1 | contig 11299 bp, 8 predicted proteins | sample 3174531 | NCBI WGS metagenome assembly SXGU01 (sample SAMN11356863, study PRJNA531348) | freshwater metagenome | isolation source: freshwater sample F1-140 | place: China: Fuxian Lake, Yuxi | collected 2017-12-25
CCCCCGTTCGAGCCGGGGCGGTGGTACCATCCAATTTGCTCGATGACGCAAGGGGTTGGCGAAGAGCCAGCCCCTTCTTCGTATCGAGGCTGCTTCCTGGGAAGCGCCCGTAGGAAGCAAATAGGAAGCAGACCGATCCGAGCGGTGTCGTCTCGAGGCGGAGCAGCGGGTCGGTAAATTTCGACGGGCCTCTTCCACTCCCAAATAAGAGGCAGGCGCTAGGCACCCCCATCGTCCGTCCGAGGGGTGAGACATGCGTGCCGCCATCGTCATCGGTGTCATGATCGTCGCCGCGTCAAGCTGCCTCACCACGGCTGAGGCCCGAGGCAGGCGCGGCGGGGGCGGCTGGAACAGCAGCACCACGACCGTGTGGATCAACGGCTACACGAAGCGTGACGGCACCTCGGTGGCGGGTCACTACCGCACCAGAGCTGATGGCGATCCAACCAACAACCTCTCATATCGCGGGGGCGGCGTTACACCCGTCGGCACTTACACCCGCACCGCGTCGGCCGAGGCGGCGGTGACTTCCGTGCCTCAAGCGGTCACCTCCGTATCAACACTTCCGTGGTGCTCGGACGGCACGATCATCAGTGGCTTCTGCGTGCTCAACTGAATGCCGCACCCAGCTCATTTCTAACCCATGACGTAAGGCACAAACTGGCAACCTCGGCTCTCAAGGTCTGGACTGCATCGAGGCTGAGCGGCAAGCTTCATTCCCATGCGCGCATGGAGCGGTCCGTGGAGCCTACCAAAGTTTACGTCGACAAGCGCGACCCATCGATCAACCCGAACCTACTCGGGCACAAAGAGTGTGTGCTGAAGGATGGGCAAGCGGATCGGTCAAAGGTTCGCCGGATCGCGCGGCTGACTAGTGTCCGTAATCAGCGCACCGGCGAGCACCACCACGATACGCTCGCCATCAAGACCATCGCCCTGTCGAAAACGGTTTGCGAGGTTGATCGCAAGCGGAGTGTGCAGCTTGACGGCGAAGAAACGCGACGCTTGGCCGACTTTCTGGCGGCCTCCGGGAGCGGCTCGGTCCCGTCTGATACAGGGGGCTACATCGTCATGCCGGCGAAGGGCAGCCCGGCGGACGTGATCCGTGCTTTGCAAGACTTGACCGCGACGGACCGCATGGAAGCGTTGGCGATGCTGCTGCGCGAGGCATCCGAGAAGCCGGCCATCCTTAGCGACCTGGTGTCTCGCCTGGCGGCGGACGAGCGCTTCATCGAGAAGGCAGCCGCCGCCATTAACATGGCCGTTTACCGGCAGGTTCTTACCCGCCTGGAGGCGATGATCGAGGACCCGACTGTCAAGGAGGGACAGTTCCAAGCGCTGCTGGAGCAGCAGCCGTGGCTGTTCGGCAGCGAGTATTCTTGCATCCTCGACCGTCGCCGCTGGACCCGGGACGAGATCTCCGACTTCGTGCCGCGGCGGACGACGGACGGTCGCGTCGAGCTCATCGAGATCAAGACGCCGCTGCACGGCAAAACGCTGTTCAACTGGGACGCCTCCCACAAAGTCTGGGCTCCGGGCGCCGAGCTCTCGCGCGTCGTCGCCCAGGCCGAGAACTACCTGGAGAAGCTCGACCGCAACCGCGACGGCATCCTCGCCAACGACCGCGAGGACGTCACCAAGATGCGCGCCCGCATTATCATCGGCAGGGACCAGGACGACGACCAGCGGGACGCACTGCGCAGGCACAACGGTCACCTTCACCGTATCGAGATCATCACTTTCGACGGCCTGCTGGCCATCGCGCGGCGGGTCCTACGGTACTTCGAGGATGCGCCCGCCGAGGGGTGAGTTCTTCCTGACCCAATAGAGGAGTAACCTCAGTAAGATGTTGAGGTTAGCATAGAGTGTAATGAAACAAGCGCGCCACGTTTTGCGCAGTAGCGGCAAAGACCGCCTATACGCCTACCGGCGGGGATGTTTCCGCTCTCGTCGGCACATGGCTCCTGGGAACTAAATCGACGCCGGATTTCCGATGCTCTCTCAAGCCGCGAGTGATAGACCGCTTCCGAAAAAAGCAGCTGGACCATTCAGAGCAGATCTTAGAGATTGTGCGGATGCTGTCGGAAACACGGGAGAGCTGCGGCGACCTGGTCGCTCCGAAAGCTGGCCAGCTCCCGGGAGATCACGAGGGTGAGCGCAAATCGGCAGTGACACCAGGCACATGATGGCGTTTCGTGTTGGTAATCATTCCGATCGTTACAAGCCGGGAGGAGAATGGTGGTTCAAGGCCGAAGCGTACGGCTGTATCTCGTGGACGGATCTCCCACGGGCATCCTGACGGCTGAGATTATGAACTGGACTGGCCATGCTTTGGTCGCCCCCCGCTCTCGACTAGGCGAAGCCCTTAGCCGCGATGAAACGACCAGGACGGGCGTTTACTTTTTAGTCGGCGACGATCCCACGCAACCGACTAAGCCCCGTGTCTATGTCGGTGAGGGCGACAGCGTCATCGACCGCCTAAAATCCCACGCGAAGGATCCGACAAAGGATTTTTGGAGCAGGGTTTGCATCGTGACTTCGAAGGACGCCAACCTGACCAAGTCTCACGTCCGCTACCTTGAGCACCGCTTCGTCGAGTTGACCAGGACTGCAGATCGGGCTGTCATCGCCAACGGCAACGAGCCTGGGCGGAAAGCTCTGCCCGAGAGCGACATCGCGGACATGGAGTTCTTCATATCGCAGGTGGAAGTAATCTTGCCGGTGGTCGGCTTCGACTTCCTACGGCCTAAAGGGAAAATCGCGATCACCGCTTTGTCTGCCGTCGATCAGGAACAGAAGCCTAAGTCCCAATTGGAACTAACGCTGGTGAGTGAGAAGTTTAGGTACAAGGCGAAGGCCATCGAAATTGACGGTGAGATCACCGTCCTATCTGGGTCGACAGCGACGACAAGAGCCGATTTCGCGAGCAATACCTACTCGTCGCTTCGGGATCAACTGATTAATGAGGGGCGCTTGGTCGCCACTTTAGATGCTCAGCTGCTCGAGTTCAAGGATGACGTGACCTTTTCGAGTGCCAGTGCCGCGGCGGCTGTGATCACTAATCGCAACACCAACGGGCGTACTGCTTGGAAGTTAGTGGAAACGGGGCAGACCCTGAAGGACTGGCAAGACGCGCAGATCAGCGAGCCGCTTCAGCCGTCCGTTACCCTCAGCGGTATTGGGGCCGAACTTTGACACTCACTTACGCTCTGAGCCGCATCATCGACGAATATCCACTGGCAAAGGGTGAGACCTTCTCGGGTCACATCCTGGGGGCCGTGATCCGCGATGCTGCCCGCCGCGAGGTGGTGGACGCTCTCGGCTCGGGGAACAAGGATCTTCTTGTGCGGGGCAGTGCCGGACAGGGGATTTGGGCCGAGGTTCCGTGGATCTCGGTCTTTGACCCACTTGTCACCCGCACCGCGACACAAGGCCACTACGTTGTCTACCTCTTCCATCCGCGCGAGCGGATCGTCCACCTGTCCCTCAATCAGGGCACCACGGAGGTGCTGCGGGAGTTCAAGCGAAGCGCGAACCAGGTCCTGGCCGAACGAGCCATTTTCGTGCGGCGTCGCCTCGCCGATTACACCCAACATTTCCCCGTCCACGCCATCGAACTCGGCTCGGACAGACCGTTGCCGACTGGCTACGCCGCTGGGCACGCTATGGGCGTGACCTACCGCTTCGGCGCCATGCCGGACGAGGATATTCTTCGCCACGACCTGCAGACGATCGTGGCAGCTTACCGGGCTCTGACCTTTCGGGGCGGTCTGAACACGGCGCTAAACACGATCACTGACGAGGAAGTGGAAGACCTGCTCGAGGAGCGTCGATACCGCATGCACCGGCGGATCGAGCGCAACCCTCACGCTGCGAAGCTCGCCAAAAAACATCACGGCGTTCGCTGCCAGGCCTGCGATCTCGCCATGGTGGAGCGTTACGGGACGCCGGGAGAGGACTTCATCGAGGTCCACCACCTTCGGCCCCTGGCCAGCTTGATCGAAGGGAAGGCTGTGAGATACGACGTCGCCGCCGACTTCGCGGTCCTGTGCCCAAACTGCCACCGCATGATCCACCGCATGGATGATCCGTCAAACTTAGAGAGGCTGCGAGAAATTCTTCAAGCCAGCACGCTGTAATCCCTTCTCATGCTGCCTTCCGCTCGAACATGGAGGCGATCACAGCACCCAACGGCTTGCCGGACGCTGCAAGGTATACATGGTTTTTTTGGGGGGCGGGATGCTTGCAAAGGCTTGTTGGTCACGCCGGGCCTATAGATGGCCTCGGTATGGAACATACACCGAGACCCATCAGAAGCCGTCGCGCTTCAAGCCCTCTCGGATGTAACGGTTGATCACAACCGCTCGCGTCTCGCCATTTTTCGTGGCGACGGTGTTCGTCTGCTCAAGCATCTCATCGGTGATCATATGCGTGATCTGCCGTTTGTTGCCTATGCGGTACCCCTTGCCCTTCGGACGACCTTTGCCGGCCCGCTGATGCTGAGCTTTTACGTTGTCGTTGCTGGCCTTGTTCATCGCACCTCACGTTTTTTTTGAGGCACGCCGAATAAACTCAAATGCGGAAATTAGCTCGCTAGCCTAAGAATGATAGATCAGCGTCAAACCACCTTTGCAACTCGCGCTTCTTTCTGCTTGATGCCTCTACCGGCCTAGAGGCGTAGTACGAAGCGGACCAGTTCGAGCGCTGTTCAATCCGTCAGCCCTCCAGCCACCACCCGTTTCACCAACTGCCGGATGGCGCCGTCGCGCTGAATGTCGTCGCCGATGATGTGAACGATCTCATTGGCACCGGGACCTGATCCCGGTCCACCTTGTAGACCGCCGTTTCGGCCATCGCGGAGCTGGCGAACCGGGCTGGCTCCGCCGGGGGCGCCTTCGCCATCACGCCCGCGCTTTCGTAACGCTGTAGGGCGTCGTGGCAGAGTGGTTATCTCAGTTAGTAGCTCATCTCCTACGCCGGGAGTGGGTCAGGGTTCGAGCCCCACCATCGCCCACCATAAATCTCAATGCCTTAATGCCGCGATGTGACACGGCTGCACCCTGAACCCTCGTTTCAGGTTGCAATGAAGGTGCAAAATGCTGTGACCTCCTGGAGCGACGCACTCACGACCTTCTTGACAAGCTAAGCTGTGATGCACGCCATGCATCAGGTGCTCAGAACGCAACGCAGCGTAGGCGTTCTTGATCGGCCAGGTACTCGCAAGTCCGACCGCGGGAGAATGCGTTGGCGTCTGTCACCTTGGAAGCGGCGGCATCCGCGTTCGGCGAGCGCACAAAAGCTAAGCTGAGCAATCCCGCTGCCACAGGCTCCCCGGAGGATCAGCTTCGCGGACCCCTCGAAAATTTGTTCGCTGACCTGGAGGCCATCGTAGGTCTACCCCCTGGGTCGGTCATCCTTGTTGGAGAAACGGCGCTCAGCGAACTTCAAACCCGACCCGATTACGCAGTGACGGTTGAAGGCGCGCTAGTTGGCTTCATCGAAGTCAAGGCGCCTGGCAAGGGCGCCAACCCCAAGCGTTTTACCGACCCTCACGACAAAGCGCAGTGGAACAAACTCCAAGCGCTGCCGAACCTTCTGTACACCGACGGTCAGTCCTTTAGCCTTTGGCACGACGGGCAGCCCGAGGGCTCTGTGGTGATGCTCGAGGGAGACATCGAAGCAGCTGGCACCGCTTTGCGTGCCCCCCCAACGCTGCTTACCCTCGTGGATGCCTTCCTGCGTTGGTCACCTCAGGCTCCGCGGACCGCCCGGCAGCTCGCCGAGATCGCAGCACGCCTTTGCCGGCTCCTGCGCGACGAGGTCGTCGAGCAGATGGGACACGGCAACCGCAGCTTGACCGATCTCGCCGCGGACTGGCGCAAGCTCCTTTTCCCCGAAGCCAGCGATGCACAGTTTGCGGACGGCTACGCCCAGGCTGTCACCTTCGGTCTCCTCGTTGCCCGAGCGCGCAACATCTCGCTTTCCGCTGGTATCGACCCGGCCGCGAGCGAGCTGCGAAGGACAAGTTCGCTCATCGGCACGGCGCTGCGCCTTCTGACCGACGACGCCGAGAACCAGAACGCCCTAGCGACATCATTGAAGACCTTGACCCGCGTGCTCGACGCAGTCGACTGGCCGACCGTAAGCAAGGACAAGCCGGATGCGTGGCTGTATTTCTACGAGGAATTTCTAGAGGTATACGACAACGCTCTGCGCAAGCGAACCGGCTCGTACTATACGCCGCCGCAGGTCGTAGAAGCGATGGTCCGGCTCGTCGACGAAGCCCTACGCGGGCCGCTCTTCAACCGGACAGCGGGTCTCGCCTCGGCGGAGGTGACCGTGGCCGATCCCGCGGTAGGCACCGGCACCTTCCTGCTCGGGGTGCTGCGCCGCATTGCGGCGACTGTGCGCGACGACCAGGGTCCAGGTGCGGTGCCCGCTGCGATCCGGGGCGCAATCAGTCGGCTCTATGGCTTCGAGCTGCAGTTCGGCCCCTTCGCGGTGGCGCAGCTGCGCCTCATTGCCGAGATGCAGACGCTGATGCGCACGCCACAGAACCCGCATCCCACCCTGCCCGACCTCAACCTCTACGTTACCGACACGCTAGGGAACCCCTACGTCGAGGAGGACGAATGGATCCCCCAGGCCATGCGCCTAGTGGCGCAGTCGCGCCGCCAGGCCAATGCGGTCAAGCGGGGCCAGCCGATCACCGTCGTCATCGGTAACCCGCCCTACAAGGAGAAGGCAGATGGACGCGGCGGCTGGGTGGAGGCCGGATCGGGACGGCAGGACGCGCCCCTCGACCGCTGGCGCCCGCCGCGCCAATGGGGCGTCGGTGCTCATCTCAAGCACCTGAAAAACCTCTACATTTATTTCTGGCGCTGGGCGACTTGGAAGGTGTTCGGCACCGGCCTCGCTGAGCTGACCGGCCCGGGCGCGACCGACCAGGAGGGCATTGTCTGCTTCATCACCGTGGCCGGCTTCTTAAACGGTCCCGGCTTCGAGAGAATGCGTGACGATTTACGGAGAACGTGTTCCGAGATCTGGGTAGTCGATGGCTCGCCAGAAGGGCATCAGCCCGAGAGCGCCACCCGCATCTTTCAAGGCGTGCAGCAGCCGATCTGCATTGTGCTTGCTGCGCGCAGGCGGGGGAAGAGAGACGATGTACCTGCGCCAGTACGATATTGCGTGCTTCCTAACGGTCGGCGTGACGTGAAGTTTGATGCACTTGCCGCAATCTCTCTGGATAGCTCGGGATGGACGGACTGCCCCGCTGATTGGCGTGCGCCATTTTTGCCTGCTGCAACAGGTGCCTGGGCTGAGTTTCCCTCGCTGAAAGAGCTATTCGTTTATGACGGATCTGGGGTTATGCCTGGAAGAACGTGGATCATAGCTCCAGATAAAGACACTCTGAGGCGACGGTGGGACTGCTTAGTATCTGAAAAAAAAGCAGATAGGAAAGAAGCTCTGTTTCATCCTCAGCTCAGAGACGGCAAAATTGCAAGCAGACATATCAAAAAAGTTGTCGATCAAAGTCTTGGCATCAAAGCCACTCGTCCCATCGCGGTGATTGACGATCATGGCTCAGTCGAAACTTTGCTGAGATATCCATTCCGTTCGTTCGACCGGCAGTGGATAGTCGCAGATGCAAGATTGATTAATGATCTGAGACCCGTTTTATGGGATCACTTCTCGGAAAATCAGGTCTATATCACTGCACCAGACGACCGCTCAGCTTCAAGTGGACCCAGCCTAACATTTACTGGGCTGGTACCGGATCTACATCATTATAATGGACGTGGCGGGAGGGTGTTTCCGCTCTGGAGCGATCGGGAGGCTGCCCGGCCGAATATTCGCGGTGAACTTTTGGGTCAGCTTTCGACCTATTATGGTCTAGAGCCATCGCCGGAAGACCTGATGGCCTATATCGCGGCCGTCATGGCGCATCCCGCCTTCACAGCAAAGTTCCAGTCCGATTTGGTGCGACCAGGCTTGCGAGTACCCCTGACTGCCGATGCCAAGCTGTTCGCTGAAGCAGCCGCGGTGGGGCGCGAAGCTGTCTGGCTACACTGTTATGGGGAACGCTTCGCCGACCCGGCTGCGGAGATGCCGCAGGGACCACCGCGGATGCCGAAGGGAGAGCGGCCGACCATTCCCGAGGACGGCGCCATTCCCGGCGGACCGGAGCCCCTGCCTGACACGATGCGCTACGACGCGGGCAAGCGGCGGCTGCATATTGGTCAGGGCTTCGTCGACAACGTCAGCCCAGCCATGTGGGGCTACGAGGTCTCCGGCAAGCAGGTGCTGACACAGTGGTTTAGCTATCGTCGGCGTGACCGAAGCCGACCGCTGATCGGTGACCGACGGCCGCCCTCGGATCTGGAAAAAATAGTTCCAGACCATTGGCCCGCAGAGTATACAAGCGACCTCCTCGACCTCCTCAATGTGCTCGGTCGCCTTGTCGCACTCGAACCACGGCAGGAAGACCTCCTCAACCGCATCCTGGCTGGCGGCCTGATCCATGCCGACGACCTGCGCGAAGCGGGCGCGCTCAAGGAGCGGTCGGCGAGTTAAGTGAGGAGAGCGTGGACAAGTCCGGCTGGCGCTCGCCGGCGGGCCGGGCCTACGCCATACTCGCTCCATGAGCAGAGCCGCAGCCCATCGCCAGCCCGACCTATTCGGTGCGGCCCAGCCCGACCTCTTCGCCGGCGATACTGCGCCCGTCGCGCCTCGCTCCTACGCGCCGAGCCAGGATCAGGTCCGCCGCCATTTGGAGCAGATTTTGACGCAGGCTCGCATAGCGCGGACGCTGCCCTGGGATGCTCGCAAGACTAGCTTTTACAAGCAGGTTGTGCCGCAAATGACACTCTGGCTCGAACCAGAAGAGGCCCAGCAATGGCGTCTTGACTTCGAGCAGGAAATCGAGCGGCTCGAAGCCAATCAGCTTTGACGATGTCAAAGAGCAATGCACCCTGAACTGGTCGGCTCAGGAAGCAGCCCGTTGAGGGATTAGGCAGCGAGGCGGGCTCGGGCGTTCCGCACCGCCACAGCGCTAGGCGCTCACTGGCCAATGCGAACTTGGCTCCGGTCATCTCAATGGCTCACGATGCGCTTGGCCGCGCGGGCTACGTGCCAAGCGTCAGTGAGCGCCACCGACATGGCCTTGCGCCAGGGCACCGTTCGTTTGCAGCGGGCATTTGCGACAGCGGCGGTCGTGATGGCGCGGCGGACGAAGCCGACATCCGCCGTCCATCGAGAGCAATACATGCTCACAAAACTACTGTCGCTACATATGAGATCTTTAATTTGGTCATGAAATTAGGGGCGGGGAGAGTAGCCAGCGAGTACGCGCGCAATCGAAGCATCTAACTCGGCCATGAACCAGTCACGGTCCGAAAATAACGAGTTAAGCTCGGCATTGTTGGCGAAGTTGCGCGTCCGTCCATTATAAGAGAGCGCCATCTGAGCTTTGTGCAGTACTCCGTTCCGAGCTACGCGGAGCCATTCGAACACATCGTGAAAACGATCTCCCCAAACACTTCTTCTCGCAAATGAAGCACCAATTGCTCGGGCGGCCAATCCCGTTCCGAGATCATTTAGCGCGGCCTTTGCAATATCGGCCTCGAGAGCAGCATCTCCTTTGGCAACCGCAATCGATGCCAATCGGTCAGCAAGACCAACTTCGAAGCTGATGGCCAAGTTGGCCAGCGCCATTCTTCTATCACCTCTCAGAAGGTATCTTTTTGCGTTGTAAAGCAGTTCGTCAGCTGGTGATAGATTTGCGCCTTGCGCGAGAGCTGATGCGAATGGGGCGGCTTGATTGCCTGTTTTTGGAGGCAACTGGAAGGTTATGCCCCCCTGCAACCCATCATAAGTCCCGCTAAACCTCTTACCTCCGTACAAGGGAGGTACGATAAATAGAATTGGACCCAACCGAGCAGCAGAGTATATGTAGTCTATGTGATACTGTCCATACGCAATTCTATTTGCAGATATTAAAGAATTTGAGATAGAAACAGCGATGTCGGATACTTCTCTCGAGTAGACCGCAGGATCAAGAGGGGCCTGATTGATTGGGACATATTCTACATGCACATGGGTGTGAGACAAAATGTTTGTTTCGTCGTTCATTATAGCAACTTGATCAACCATTTCCGCGCCAGGAAATTTTGGGACAGGATTGCGAATTGTGGATAGCCTTACAGAAAAGGTCTCCGCTAAAATTTGCAGACCGAAAGTGCCGTCTATTTCTAGCGAGAACGGCAAATCGAAATCGATTTCTATTGACATTGATCCTCACTATTTGACATACTGATAGCTAGACATTGTAGCTGGGCAAAAGTTTATGGAAAATTGAATTAAGGCTCATCCGTGGCCAGCGTGATAGGAAACTGATGAAACATGCTTGCCAGCCAAACGTGTCGTGAACCGATGATAACACCTTTATGCCAGCAAATTGCATCCGACTAGGGGTGTACTTGGCGAAACGGACTGCCGGTCTGGAATGTGGACGGTGCCCGCCTCGCGAAAGTAGCCGGAAGAGCGTTCAAGGCGCACACCGCTTGACCAGAGTGGAGGACTAAGTCCTGACGATCCCTCGCTAATATATCACAACATACCGATGTCTTGGCTGCCGCTTCAAGGTCCACTTTTACGCTCGAAGCTGACATCTTGACAGGCAGGGAGGAGGGTCCGAAAGAAGTCGAAAGGGCCTCACCCACGGTCAAATTGGTGGTGTATTGACCCTCTGCCTTCACCCCATCTCGGTGTGGAAATCACATCAGCGACGATTGCTGTCCCACGGGGCGCACCAGCTGCCGCCATGCGGGCTCGCGTCTCCATGGCAGCGGCCTTGGCGACGCCCTCGCTGTCGGTCTCGGTCTAACCCTGAGCCAGCAGTGCCTGCCCCCGACGGGCGCAGCGGACAGCCGCGTCACCGATCCGCTGCTGATCGGTGATCACCTCGAACGTCGTGGGCAGCGTGGCCGGGACCACCCCTTGGTGAGCGGTTCCGGCGATGAAGGCCACGATCTCGTCAAGCGGCACGCGAGCATGCAGGACGATGGAGCCAGTCAGATCGGTGTCGGCGAAGCGGACGGCGAAGTAGGCGGCATCCTCGAAGCTGAGGCTCCAGTGCAGCCCGGTCGCGGCGACCGCGGGCGATAGGCCCATCGTGCCGCGGTAAAGGCTGACCGTCTTTGGCAGGCCACGGGGAGTGGTGAAGCCGGGCTGCCGACACCAATCCGCGAACATGGTCCGGTTGATGCCGCGGATGTCGTGGTCGCAGTAGAGCACCGCA
>SXGU01022628.1_pt1 | contig 11298 bp, 11 predicted proteins | sample 3174531 | NCBI WGS metagenome assembly SXGU01 (sample SAMN11356863, study PRJNA531348) | freshwater metagenome | isolation source: freshwater sample F1-140 | place: China: Fuxian Lake, Yuxi | collected 2017-12-25
AATATTAACTTCAAAATCTGGAAAGAGACCTAAAATCCAGCAAAAAATATTTATTTAAATTTGTCGCAGTTAGTGTGAAAATTCGGGACGTTCAATAAGTAGCGAAGTCAATTTATTTTCAAATAAGTAAAGGAGTTCTATGACTATATTTAAGATTGCTTGCAGCATGTGGCCAAATCTTATCCGCGCTATAACTAATAAAATCCATGAGCATCGAATTAAGGAAAGGTGCTCTTATACAATGGAGCAGGCTGTGTTTTTATGGATTAATGGTCTTCGTCTTGCGCTATAGATCTTTAAGATCTTTTTGCTTTGAAAATAAGAATAATGTTCCTAGCGATGACGAATTGAGGTATCTTCTTCAGTGCGTTTCAACTAGTAATAAACTCCCTCTAAAATATTATCCTATTCTACGAAGAAATTAATCCTGAAGGAGAGATTATTTTTTGGACTTGCTCAAGACGCACAACTCATCACAGAAAAGTTTCGTTTCTGGAGAACTGGAAAAATAGAAATAAATAAGATTGGAAGCAAAAGAAGATACTTTGAAAGACTTGCTGTTCAAATTTCAAGTTATGAAATATTTAAAATTTGATTTCGACTCTGCTTTGGACTGTGAATAAAATATAGTGGCTCAAAACAAATCCGTTTTTGAAAGGAAATTGAGGTGAAGAAAAATATTTTGAAAGAGGAGTTTGAAACATCACTGGTAGCAATTCCTAAGGACTTGTTATGCCTAAAAATTTTCAGTCTTATTTTGAGTCAGAACAAATGTTTCATAAGGAATCGCTGCTAATCAGGACTTTTAGTTATGAAAATAAAACCGAAAAGAGATTAGTAGAAATCAACTTTAATATATTTCTAAAATTCTGAATTAAACTAGACCAATTTTTTTCGACGACAAATTAATCCAAAGGATACTGATTTAAGAATCTAAAAGATAAAAATAAATTAGATTTGACTTCTTTTATTACAGTCTATAAAGAGTGGACTAACTTGAAATTAAAATGAGGGCCATAATTATGAAAATGAAATTAGTTTTAGTATTTTCTTTATTGTGTTTTTGTGAATCTATTTTTGCAATTCAAAGCTATTCATATGACTGTAAATCTAATGAAGCAAACTCAAATGGAACATTCAAAATCAAAGTTGCATTTGACGTAAGTGAAAATCTTATTCAAGTTACTGATCTTAAAGCTTGGGAAGAGAATATTAATACTTCTGAAATTTCAGAATTTGGTGATTATGTTGAAACAACAGCTAATTTCATCGAAAACACAAACGGTATTAATATTAATGGCATTGCAAATCCGAGTGATTTTAAAAATAAAAAAGAATTATTTCTTACTCTATTTCTAAATACAACAAATGAAAAATTACAAATTTCTGGATTTTTTAATTATATTTTTCACAAACCTGATGGAAATGATTTTTTTACTGGGTATTCAGTGGATGTAACCTGTACACCAAATTAATACCAAGATTTGTAAAGCATATAATTTTCTGCTGATTGAGGCAAAAACTGAAGCTCTTTTTCTGTAAGTGGTCGAATCAACTTTGCAGGTCGGCCCAAAATTAATGAGCCATCGGGAAATTCACTGCCTTCAGTAATTAAAGATCCAGCACCAACTATACATTTTGAACCTACTTTTGCAAGATCCATAATAATTGCGCCCATACCTATCAAAGTTAAATCTCCAATTTGACAGCCATGTAAAATTGCCGAATGACCAATTGTTACTTGATTGCCAATGATCGTATTCGCTTTATTAAAAGTACCGTGGATTATAGCATTATCTTGAATATTAGTTTTGTATCCAATTTTAATTGGGCATACATCGCCACGAACAACAGCATTAAACCAAACAGAGCTTTCATCGCCCAACTCAACATCACCAATTAAATAGCTTCCAGGTGCAAGATAACAATTTTTTCCAATCAAGGGAGTTTTATTTTTACAAATTATTAATCGTTCACTTTGATAATTAATAACATCAGTATTATTTATTTTACCATGCTTATTATCCATATTAAGAAGGCTCCCTGATTAATTGTTAGTTCATGTATAAGTGTTTATTTTGTACAATTGTAGGATTAGATAAAAGTTGCTTCTTTTGCTCATCCACTTCAGCAATGAGAACTCGACTGCGCACAGCCACTTCTTTTGTTGTATAAATTGGTACTTCAAGATGTAGACATAATGATAAAATATCACTGGCTTTTAATTTTAAAGATTTATTAGCATAAATTCCATCGAAAACCAATCTTACATATTGAGAACTACCTCTCACTTCAATAACTATGCATTTTAAAATTTTTAAACCAATTGCTTCAAAAATTTGTTTGGTCCCTTTATGGGGACTTGAAGGAACAGTTGATTTATTTGATTGCGCTAAGGTGACACCAGCTTCTAAAGCATTGATCATCAAAGGTATAGTAAGATCTCTATCAAGGGCTTTAAAAATCATAACAGGAGGACCCATTTCATTGCCAATCGATAAGCCATAAGGGACAATTTGTATAAGTTCGTTATCTTCAATTTTGATATTTTCTTTTTTATTTTTTATTGAACCCTCATTATTTTTTTTTGTTTTAAATTCTTCGGGATCTAAATTAACTAAAGATTCAAATAAAACATTAAAGTCTGAAATCATTTAAATTACCTCCCCACGCATTGTTGATGGAAACGCTTTTGTAATTTTCACATCTATAATTTTTCCCACTAAATCTTTTTCTCCTAAAAAGAAAACATTTTTATTTTGCGTAGTTCTTCCTGAAAGAGAATTGCGCTTATCATCAAATTGATCAACTAATACTTTTAATACCTGACCTTCATACTTTTTAACTTCTTCGCGAGTCCATTGATCATGAGCAGCAAGTAATTCATCCAATCTCCTTGATTTTACATCCTCAGGAACTTGATCTTCGAAGCGAGCTGCTTTTGTGAATGGACGCGGAGAATACTTAAAAGCATAAATTGTTTCATATCCAACTTCTAAAACTAAAGAAACCGTATCTTTAAATTGCTCTTCAGTTTCACCAGGGAATCCAACAATTATATCTGTAGATAAAACTGCATTTGGTAAAATAGATTTAATTTGATTTACTTTTGCCAAATATTCTTCACGGGTGTAACCACGATTCATACGTTTTAAAACTTCGCTATTTCCACTTTGAATTGGCAAATGAATATATTCGCATATCCTTGGATTATATTTTGCCATTACTTTCATTAATTTTTCATCAAAATCTTTTGGGTGACTTGTCGTATACCTAACACGTTCAACTTCAGTTTCTAATACAATTCCTTCAAGTAAATCAGCAAAATCTTTTCCGCATTCTGATTTGTAAGAGTTCACATTTTGTCCAAGTACAGTGACCTCTTTAACTCCTCTTTGCATTAAATTTTTAATATCATCGATAACATGGGAATAGGGTCTACTTTTTTCACGTCCTCTTGTATATGGAACAACACAAAATGTGCAGAAATTATCACAGCCCTTAGTTATATTTACAAATGTTGAAACTCCTGGATTTCGAACTAATGTTTCAACCATGTAAGGTTCACGATGTCTAAATTGAGTTTCAATGACCGAATCATTAGGATTAATAAATGATTTAGCAACAATTTCGGGAAGGCTATCAATATTATCCGTCCCAAATACAAAATCAATTAATGGTTGTTGATCAATAAGTTTGCCTTTTTCTTGACTTCCTACACACCCACCAACACCTATTTTTAGATTTGGATTTCTTTCTTTTAGTTTACGATAGGTTCCTACTTCCGAATAAACTTTATGAACTGGCTTTTCACGTACACTACATGCATTAATTATAATAACTTCGGCCTGTTCTGGATCATTAACAGGTGTAAAATTTGCCATCTCTAGTAAGGCGTACATACGGTCTGAATCATTAACATTCATTTGACAACCATAAGTTGAAATATAGACACCTTTTCCGTGACCAATATTATCTTTTTCATATTTATCGCTTAGAGATTTAAATAAAAATTGAGGTTGAACTTGCTGACTAGCCTGTGGCTCACTTATAGAGTGAGTTTCTTGATTTTGCACTTTTTTATCCTTTTTAAAGTTTCAGAGTTACTGTTTTTACAGCCCTTACTTAAAAATTCAATATTGATTAAATTTTGAAATGAGTTATACTTGAGCCTATTTTTTGCGTCAAGCAAGATATAATGAGGTAATAAATATGATTCCACGATTAAAAAGTTCAAAAAAATGGACAGCTTTTCCTACTGAATTTCAAGAAAATATTTTAAAAACTTTCGAAGAAAATTTCTCACATAAACTAAATCCTGGTAAATTTATTGCTGAAAGTCGTATTTATCCTTCCGAGATACTTTTTCGAATTGGTTTTTTAGAATCTGGACGACTTTTTCAAGCCAACTTTGAAGCTTCAATAGAATATATTGGTATGGACGGCGCCACACAAGCTATTAACTTATGCATTGACTCGACAGCTTCAATGCTTGAGCAGTACTACGATTCTCAACAATTAATGGATATGCCTCGAGATTGGAAGGAATTTGATTTTGATAAAAAGAAAATTTATTTAAAATTTTCAACACTAAATACTCAACTTGAAGCCGAAGCAGATAAAATTTTAGGTGTATACGAAGATCATCTTATTCAAGAGCATGATGAAGATGAGTTAGCCAAAGAAGATAAGGAACTTCAGATTCGCTTAAAAGCCAAAGTTGCTGAAAAATCAAAAATTAAAAACACTGACATGAACGACGTAGATACGAATCAGGATTCTGGCAATTCAGAATTTAAACATTAGTTTATTCATGACCACTAGGAATTAATACTACATAAGCTGCAAATTTTTGAAATATCAATTGTTTACTTGTAGGAATAATTTTTTTTATTAATTTAAGCCAAAAAGGAGAAGGCATCTTGCGGTTTAACTTTTTAGATTCTTCATCTAAAAAAGTTATTTCATTTACTTCCCAGTTATTTTCATTAAAAAATGAAAACCAGTCTTTTGGATAAAATTGTATTGGTGCATTTTTCATTTGTTTTGTATAATTTTTTTTGCGGATTTCGTTTAAAAAAATTGGAGAAAAATAATCAACAATCCAGTACTTAAAAGTATTATTTTTTCTAAGATCATGACATAAATTCGCAACTTCTTGATTTTCTAAGTAAGTAATAACTCCTTCTGTTAATACCAATGTTTTTTTACTTTCAGCATTGATTTGTGAAAACAATTTATTTCGTTTCTCATAGTTAGTTAAATCTAAACTTATTCTTTCTAATTTACATTTAGGTGTTTCATTTTGTAAAAATTGATTTTTATAGTTAATCATTTCGGGAAAATCCACTTCAATCCAATGCAATGATGTAGGCAAATTTAAACGGTATGGCCTAGTATCAAGTCCCGCACCTAAATTTATAATTGTATCAACTCCACTTTTAATTAAATTTAAAATATAGCGATCAATTATACATGTTCTGATAATTACTAACCAAGATGTATACGTGGACCCCTTCATATTGCGAATTATTTTATGACTGTTTAAACCAACTAATTTTTCTGCAAAAGGATCGTTGAATAAAGCATCTGGTCGTTTTGATTCAATTGCCCTAAAAGCTGCAACCCAAAGCGCAGTATCTACTACATTATTGATTTCAAATTTAGACATTTCTCTTACTCTTTTCATAATCACAAATAGCATAATTGGCATTTTCAACTATGAAAGAATAGTCATGGTGCATGTATTACTACAAGCAATATTTTTGTATAAATGTTTTAATCATTGATTCGGTTAATGAATATTCAGTGCCAAATGATCCAAGTTCTCTATCTGATAAACTTATTAAGTAATCATTTTGACCTTGTGTTTTCATTATAAATTCTGGCTCTGTAAAATCTAAAATGTTTTCATTCTTGTTTGAATTTAATGAAATTAAATGCACTGAACCTTCTAAAGAGTCAGGTGATGAACCATGTCGATATGATTTAATTCTATAAACCAAGGCTGGTTTTTTTTCTAATTTGCGCTTAGCATCGATGATCTTGTCATATGCAGGACTGGAAAGATTAAATAAATTTTTTTCTTTTGCAGTAACTAAATTAAAAAGGGTCTGACTATGCAGATCAAATTCGTAAGATTGAACTGGTATTTTACTTTCTGTAAAATATTTAGAAACTTGTTTTGGAACTTGAATATTTTTACAATTTATAGAGGCAAAAGTTTGATCAATAAAAATAAATTGAAATATTAAAAATATGTTTTTCATTTTGAACTACCTCATTTATAACCAAATACCTACAATATTCATTCCAATTAATCACAATTAATTTAGATTATTGAAATTAATAAACTTTAAGTAAAAAATTAAAAGCTTCAATATGAGAATTTTGGATTAAAATGTTTAAATTAAACTTAAAAAAACAAAAAAAGTTACTTCTATAGATTTTTTGTGATCCTATGCAATTTTATTAATTGGTAATGAATCTGGTTTTGCTTTAGGAAGATTAAATATAAAATTACTATTTCCAGATTCCATTGAGTAAATTAAGGCACCGCCATGGTTTTCAATTATTTTTCTAGAAATACTTAATCCCAAACCGGTGCCATAACCAATTTCTTTGGTTGTAAAAAAAGGCTGAAATATTTTTTCTTGAATTTTGGGTAAAATTCCTGGACCACTATCTAAAACTTCAAATTTTACAAATTTTCCATTATCAGTTATTCTAATTTCAATCCATTTATTTTCAATCATATTTTCCAGTGCATCAAAAGCGTTATTAAATAAATTTAAGAGAACTTGCGAAATTTGAATTGCATTACAATAAACTAGTAATTTTTCTTCAATACTAACTCTAAAATCAATATTATGGTGTTGAAACTTAGCTCTACATAAGTCTAAAACTTCACTTACTAAAGTTTCCACATCGAGCAAATTAAAAGTTTCATTAGACGGAGTTTTCGAAAGATGCAGCATTGATTTAACTATTTTTTCAATTCTAATTGCTGTTGTTTCTATAGTCTTAACTTCATCACTAACATTCTTATTTATTTCTTTAGAATTTCTCAAAATTCTATTTAGAATTCCAATTCGGCCACGAATAATTGTTAGAGGATTATTTATTTCGTGAGCTATTCCTGCTGCCATTTCACCAAGTGCAGATAGTTTATCCGACTGAATCACATGGGACTGCATTTCTGCCAACTCTTGATGGGTTTTTTCAAGCTCTTTAGTATAAGCTTCTTTCTCTTCTTGATTCAATCTTAATTCTATTATATTTCCGATATTTAAAGAAGTAGCTTCTACAAGCTCTAAAAGTATATCAATCTTATTTAACTCACTATTGAAAAAAAATTCAAATATGTATTCTATTTCTCCTCGAATTTTAATGGGTACTGCAAAACCAGTTTTTATTGATTTATTATCTAGGAGGTATTTATTACGAGGGAAATTATTTTCTGTACTAATATTTTGTATCCAAATTGTTTTTCCACTATCCCAAACACGTCCAGGTAATCCAATTTTTTTTTCAAATTTCATTGAGCTTGATATGTTAATAAAATCCGAAATATTTAAATCTTTTTCAATATACCAAATATTCAAACTAGTCATAAATCGATTATCTTTATCACGTTTTAATACATGACCTACATTTATCCCAGTCATTTCACAAATGGATTGCAAAAAAATTTTCAACAATTCTTCAACATTCTTTTTTTGGGATGAAATTTCAACTATTGAACTCAATAATTTTTTAGTTGCAATATTTGCTAAATATAATTTAGAAGAAATCGATTCAGTAACTTTTTCAGCTTGCAATCGTGCTTTTTTTTCTCGTTCATAAGCACGTTTTAATACTTGTATTTGTTTATCATTATTACTTGAGTCGCTCATGATAAAAATTTTATCTCAATTCTACAATTAGGGTCACCTCTTAGGTAACACTGAGATTGACTTACTTCTATGGGAGTTTTGTAGTATTCAGATGCCCCATGAATCAAACCCTCTGCCAGTCTACATAATTGTCGAGTTGATTTATAAATCATAGTTAACTCATTTGAATTATTATTTTCAAAACTGAATTGTGGAGTCAAAGCATCTGGAAATAATTTTCGAACTTCAACGTGAATTACATCATGAATACTTAGTAAAAATTCTTTTAAACTTTTAACTTCAAAAAAAGTAGGATAGGTTTTAGACATTTCAATAAGCATGTATTTACCTAATTCAAATAGAATTTCATCATGTTTTAAATTAGATATTTCCGAAAATGTTTTTAAAATAGTTATAAACTCAGCGTCAGGATAAGTTTTTAAACTGGTATATACACCACCTGACTCTAGATTAGTTTTTTCTAAAACTTCATCTAAAACTTCTAAACCTTTTTTTTCTTCAATAAATTTAGAAAGTACTGAAAAAATAATCCCCTTCATCGAACTACTCACTTTCAATTCAATTATTTATTATTTAAACAATTGCTTATGAATATGTCTGATTTAAATTCAAAGCAATCAAACTTACTCTTAATCACTTAATCAGTTATTATGAAAATACAAACTTTAGTTTGGATTTTCATAATACGGGGTGATTGAAAATCGCCCCAAACAAACAAGAAAATAACGGCGCATGATTTTGTCTCGCATACAATCGCCAAGCGATCAGACTTAATCATGAGCAGTTATTTTATTCTATTAATTTTCTATTGATATGGTATCTAAAAAAGTTACATTATAAAAAATTTAAGAAAATTCAAGACTAAAGTCATTGGAGTATTATCTAAACTTTTAAAAGTTCTGTTTTAAATCTTTTTTAAAATCTTAAGGATCTACTTAAAAATTAAAAAAATTGTTTATTAAAATATAAATTCTACTTTGAGTTGATCAACTCACGCAAATATTTTCTCACTGCCTTGTCAAGAAATGAAAAATTTTTTTCTTCTAAAGTTAAACTATACCCAGTAGTATGGCCTTTGAGCCATACTACTTTTAAATTCACTTGATCTGATAATTTATAAAATTCTTTATAAAGATCTAAATTAGCTAATGGATTTCTTTTATTTTTACTAATAAAATTATTTGCCTCTAGCTTTTCACGACGCGATAAAAGACCTACAATACATTGACAATCAGTGTAGAGATAAACTTTAGACTGAAGAGGGCAATTTTCTAGGACATTTATTGCGCCACGAATCTCTCCACGAATATTATTTTTTTCAGTTAAATAACTTAGAGATATTTTATTTTCACACAAAGAAATATTTTTATGATTATCTGAATTATAAAAAATGGAATATCCACAAACTGCAATGTTGAACTCTTTACTAAAACTCGAATCCGTATAGGCATGAACTATATTTGACAAAATAATTTTCCTAACTTGTATTTATTAATCATAAATTTAAAAATTAAATTCAATATACGCAAATTTTCTCCTCGACAAAAAATTCTCACTTGTTTAACTAAATCACCTTTAGCAACTGATATAATTGGTATACAATTCAAAATTGTTATATCACAGATTTCTTTAACATTTATTTTTTTATCCTAATTTGAAGATTTTAAATAGCTTTCTTCAAATTCTATAAGAAATTTTTACTATACAAAGTGACTCATTTTGATTCTCTTTATTGTCATTTTCCCATTAAAATCAGTATTTTCAAGACCCTGAAAATGACATTCTTATTCAAAGTCTATAAAATAAATAAGGGGTAATATTAATTTAAGTCACTCACGAATTTCCTTATTTTTGCGTATTACTAAAGAAATATAGAAAAATAGTGGACGTCATTTTCTAACTCATAATTTATGAGCAAAAGTAATGTTACCGAATTTATAAAGAATGAATTATAATTTATAACTATAGACCAATTCTTCCTTCAGCATAACCACTTGTTACATATTGAGTAATTGCAGAACTATAATTGGTTACTCCATATGCTGCTCGTAAATCTGGATATCGATTCAAATAATTAACAGAGCTAAAGTTTACACTGGCTCTTCGTCCTTCATTAATACCGTGTAATAGCCAATGGATAGTCAATTGTGTGGTGTCAACTCCAATTGTCGCAAGATCAGCATTAAAACTCAAATAGGAATTTGCATTATAAACTAGAGGGTGAGTATAGATACTTCCTTGTCTTCCTTCCTTAAATCCATAGGTAATGTAATGAGCCATGGCTGAAGCATAGTTATTTGATCCAAAAGTTAAATCTGGTGAGAGAATTAAATAGTCTTGAGCTTTAAAATTTAATTGAGCTTGTCGTCCCTCTAATGCTCCATGCTGTATCCAATGCGCTGCCAGTTGAGATTCAGAATAAGAATTCAAATCAGGATTTAAAATTCTGTATATAACACTATTATAAATCAATGGATTTGAAATAATGGCACCTTGCCTTTGCTCGATTGTTCCTCCGTAGTTAATGTAGTGAGTTACAGCAGCTATATAGTTTGTAGATCCAAATGTTTGTCTTAAATCAGCATTTATTTTAAGATATTCATCGGCATTAAATCCAACATTTGCAATTCGCCCCTCGCTGACTCCATGAGATTTCCAATGTGCAATTAAATCTGCATCATTCATGATTGCAAGATCAGGATTGAGTTGACGATAAATACTAGGATTATAAACAAGAGGGTGTGCCAACAAAGTATCTTGATCTAATAAATTCGGAGGACCAAGGCTAGCGTAGTGGGCACCGTAGAGATTCAAAGCTCCAGATATAACAGTATTATTGTTGAAGTAAACTCCGTTGTTCAGTCCAATAAGTAATGAGGGACCTTCTCCAGCTGTTGTTGTATAGTAATCTGGATTAATATCAGCAGAAATGTGAACATTGGCATTTCGTGAATCCAATATATTATTATTTAAAAATAATGCTCCATTGCTTTTAACTCTAAAAATTCCATTAAAACTAGCAAATGTATTACTACGAATTATTGCATTAGGTGCCGCAAAATCCATATTAAATACCGAATCTCCTACTGCCAAACCTGAAATAGGTTGATTCAATGTTACACTAGTGACGTTATTGGAATATTTTCTCATAGAAATAATTCTCCCAAGTCCTCTAGGAAGTTGAGTAGTAGGTGAAACAACTTGCATAGATTGACCTAAAGCGAATAGTTTCAATCCAAAATCAGAAAATTGAAAAGTATAACATGTATCGGGATTAAAATATGATGAGTTTGCAAGAGAGCATAATATTAATCCACAAACATTTAAAAATTGGATATGGATAGCAAATCGTCCAGCAGGAGTACCCCGTCGGTATTCCCCTGTGGAGCGTAAAAAAATTGTA
>SXGU01297716.1_pt1 | contig 11298 bp, 9 predicted proteins | sample 3174531 | NCBI WGS metagenome assembly SXGU01 (sample SAMN11356863, study PRJNA531348) | freshwater metagenome | isolation source: freshwater sample F1-140 | place: China: Fuxian Lake, Yuxi | collected 2017-12-25
CAGGGCGGCGTCAGCCCCCCGGGTCGGGGTCGAATCGAAACTACCGGGGGGCTGACGCCGCCCCGCTCGCCTGGAATGCGTTCGCCAACAATACGTCTCACTCCGCCTTGATCACTTCGATTTTCAACTTACCGAGCGCTTGATAGGCCGGCAGAAACGTGCTGACCGGGAGTGGCGCGTCTTCATCCATCGCGGAGTCCGCCATCTTAAGATGTGCCGGACCGATGCCACCTTTGCCCAGCGTTCCGTCGAGCGGAATCCATTCGCCGGCGAGAAACGCTTCGGTCCACATGTGCCCGCCAAACGATTGCAGCGACTCGACGTAGACCAGACCGGCGGCGACGCGGGATGGAATCTTCTTGGCTCGCAGCAGTGCGGCCAGGAGGACGGCGTGTTCGGTGCAGTCCCCTTCCAGGCTCTGCGCGACTTCGGAGGCGGAGGCCATCGCAGTTGAAAAGTTCTTCTTCGAGATCTTGTCATGCACATATTTTTCGAGCCGCGTGGCGATGCGGCTGGGATCGGTCTCCACGCCCGTGGCGCGGTCGGCGTGTTCAATCACCGCTGGATCGCGCGTCTGCAAGAAGCGCGTCGGGGCCAGAAACTTGTCGTCGGTCCGAACCGGCCGCGAGTTGACCGGCGGGATCGGTTTCGCCGTCACGGTCAATTCGATCGCGGGGTCGGACTTGTCCTTGTCCGACAGGCGCTTGAGCTGCTGCGTCTCCCCCACGATGAAGAAGCGGTCGGGAGACTCTTCCTTCGTCGAGACGCGATAGACGATCCGCTTCTTGCGATGCGCGTCCACGATCGGTGGAGCGACCTTCACCAACGTGTTGATGGCCAGATCGAGTTCCGGGCCGGCGATTGTTTGCAGAGCGACATCACGCGGCACGTCGTAAGCCCGAAACACCAAGCCGGCCATTTCGGTTTCCATCAGCTTCGTCTGCCAGTTGGCATCGACGAACTGCTTCGACTTGTTCTCCGGGATCGCCGAGAAGCTGACCTGAACCCGCAGCAGCGACGCCTCTTTGCCATCGAACAACTTGACCTTCCGCTGCTCGTCCGCGGCGAAATGCTGTTGCGAGAACTTGTTGAACTCCGGCACATAGACTTTGAACGATTGCGACTCGCCCGCTTTGAGCGGCTTCTCGCGCAGCCGGCGATCGGGATACGCGGGGGACTTGGCATCCGCTTCCCAGGCGACGCGACGCTTGTCGGTGCGACCAGCCACGGTCGAAGTCAGTTCGAGTTCTGTCCCGTTGATGACACCGACTGTCGTCGAGTTTTGACTCGGCGGGTTCTTCATCTCGAATGAGAACCGGAGCAAGTCACCCGACTCAGTCTCTTCGGTTCGCGTCGTGGTCGTGATGCGCAACTTCTGGCCGAAACGATTGAGCGAGAAGAAGAGATCGCTTTCGCTGACGACGACCTTCCGCTTGTCGCGCAGTTCCACACGCTCGCGGCTGTATTGATAACCGGCTCGCTGATTGTCGATCTGAATGACTTGCCAAGATTCGGTGAGGGAAGCGTCTGCCGCTGGAGCCTTGGAAGTCTGTGCTTCGCACACAGCGGCCGAGAGCAGCGGCCAGAAACAGAGGATCGCCACCCGACCCCGGACGATTCGACCCCAGACATTCCAACTTCCGAACATTGGTGATTCTCCCTTCCGCATGATTCCTCGTCTTGGGATGCGAGGTAAAACCAGTTCGTAGTTCCGCCTTTAGGCGGCATCGGCATCCGGCACCGCCTAAAGGCGGAACTACGAACGAATTCTTGCCCGGCCCCTTAGCCGCGAAAGATGCCGTGGCCGGCGATCAGGCCGTCCTTCATGTAGATCTGGCGTTTGGCTTGCGCGGCGACTTCGTTCTCGTGAGTCACCATCAGGATCGTGCGGCCTTCGCTGTTGAGCCTTCTCAGCATCCCCATGATCTCTTCGCCGGTCTTGGAGTCGAGATTACCGGTCGGCTCGTCAGCCAGGATGATTTCCGGATCGTTGGCCAACGCCCGAGCGATAGCGAAGCGCTGCTGTTGTCAGCCGGAGAGTTGGTAGGGGCGGTGCTCGATGCGATCGCCCAATCCCACAAGCTCGCAGAGCTCCACGCAGCGAGCGATGTCCCGAGAGGACAGGGCCGGGCGGCCGGGACGGTAATGCAACGGAATCTGAACGTTCTCCAGGACCGTGTACTGCGGGATCAGATTGAACGACTGAAAAATGAACCCGATCAATTGATTCCGAATGTGCGAGAGATCGTCGTCGCTCAGTTCCGAGACGTGGTGCCCGCCGAGGATGTATTCACCGCTGGTGGGCCGGTCGAGTGCGCCGAGCAGGTTCAGCAACGTGCTCTTGCCACTGCCGGACGAACCCATGATCGCCAACCAATCCCCCTGCGGAAACTGCATGCTGACGCCACAAAGCGCCTTCACCACCACACCTCCTTTGAGGTGATAGTGCTTCTGTAAGTCGATGACTTCACCAGCGAGGGCCATGAGTGGGGATTCCTGATTAGGTGAGCGGCACGGCGCTAGCCGCCGGTCGTGCAGGCGTAACCGACTCCGAAATACCGGTGGCTAGCGCCATTTCGCTCAAAAATTCGGCTTGGTGGGCTTTGTCGTTTTGTTCGTGGGGGGCGGATCGTTTTTCTTTGGAGCTGTCTTGGAAGGATCGGGCTTCGTGGTCGATGGAACGGTCACTCGGCTGGGGGAAGAAACTGTCGACGACCAGCGTTCGATATCGAAGCCGATCGGCGTTTGATTTGGTCCCCAAGTCGCGGCGGGGCAATTGTTCGCGAGCAAGAAATCTCGCGGAGCCACTTTAGTCCGATGTGGCAACTTCGCCGCGAGCCTCACGTCGCCGTTGGCGGTGAGCGAATTCTTCACCTGCGTCTCTCCCCACGGCTTGCGCCAGTGGTTGTCGAACGATTGCGGTCCGGCCGCTGGAGTCTCGGCGGCGCGAATGAACTGTATCCACGGGGCCGTATAGCCGTTGCCGTGATCCCACCAAGCGATCTGCTGATTGGCCAGCACGAAATCGCGAGCGGACAGCAACACAGGAGACGCCGTCGCGCTGGACAAATCCGTCAGCGACAGCAGCGCGCAGTGTTGCAGAAAGACATTCAGCGGCCGAATAGTCTTCTCGGCTTCCTTGGTGCCGCGAACTTGGAACAGGAACTTGCCACCGGCTCCGAAGGTACACCAGCGCGCGTCGAGCGTCCCGCCGATCCTGGCATTGAAGCCTTGTACGTTGAGATCGAACAAGTCGCCGACCGACGCGAACAAGCTGTTCCGCAGCAGCAGCGTGCGATTCCGCAGATCCGCATCGAACAGTTTTCCGGAGGTCAGCAGCGCGCAGTCGGTGATCACACCGGAGTTCTTTTCTTGCGGCGAGTTGAGATCGCGCGGTTCGACTTCAATGCGCTTCCAGCGGATCAAGCCTTGAAACTTGGTGGTCCCTTCCAGCATCTGGCCGGTGACTTGGCAGCGGCGGAGCGCGAAGTTGCCGTCATGCACGGCGAGGAAATGGGCCGGCAATGGGGAACTCGATCCGTTCGGAAAATAGAACTGCCCATCGATCAGCTCCAGCGAACCGTTCTCGACAATGAACATGGCCTCGTCGTCTTTCATCTTGGACGACTTGCGCGGACTGAGGACGAGCGGGGCCTCGCCGTTGTTCCGAAACTCGATGCGTAACGATTTGTTTTTCACTTCGACCGGTGTCATCTCGGTGCTGCCTTGTCCGCTGACGATGACCACCGTGCCGCTGGGCCAATCATCCTGGCCGAGCACTCTGCCAAGATCTTGTGAGTTGGCATCGACTTCGATCCGTTTATTCTCTGCGAACGGTTCAATGCCAGTGATCGGATACGCGGCGCGATCGGCCAGCGCATCGGCTTGCGCGAGTGTCAGCGGAGTCGAGATCGCGAAATCGTTGACCGAGCAACCGGGCGTTTGGCCGTCGCTCCCTTTCAGCCCCAGATCGTTGGGCAAGCCGAGTTCATTCGCCGACAGCGCGGCGAAGTCTGCGGGAGGAGTCTTTGGCCAACTGATGGCTTGGAATTGCGAAGACTCCAGCGAAGGTTGATTGCGCCAGACGTCTTTCCAGGCGGCACCGTCGCGCACAACCTTAGTGTCCCCCAATTCCCCGAGGATCAACTTTTGCCAACCACAAACGGCGGAGGATTCGATCTGCCAGTTCAGGTTCGGATAGAGACTTTGGTCGTTGCCCGGCAACAGAGCCTGTTGCCAACCAGGCAAGGCCAACAACACCGGCACGGCTTGTGGAAGACTGACTCCGGCCAGCACCGAGTTGGCGATCAACACTTCGGTGGCTGGCGGCTTCGCGACATCCACGCCGGGCGAAAGTTCAAACGCGGTCCCCGCAGCCAGCACCGTGCAGGACAAGAACCGCAGGCTGCGCACCGTTGCCGAAGCCGAGCCGATTGCCTTCGGGCTATTCGCCGGCTTGAGCGACTTAGGTCCGGCTGGCTTCTTCTCATCGCCGGTGGAGGTAACGCTGGGCTTCACTCCACCGACGGCCGGTTTGGGCGGCAGAGTGACTTCAACCGGTTGTTCGCGATTGGTCAGGCTCAACAAGGGAGCGGAACCAGTCGCGAACACACAGCGACTGGCGACGAGATCCGACTTCGTTTGATCGAGATTGAATCCACCCAGTGCCGTGCCGCGCACGACGCTCTCGCGCACGAGCAATCTGGCGCGCGACGATTGCTTCGGATCGGTGCGCAGCACTTGCCCCTCGGCTCCGAACGCGAAGCTCTTGCCAGCGCGATTGCCCAGTAACGTGAACGAGCAGCGCACCACAGCAAGATCGCCGGAGCGCACCGAGACGAACGTCAGCGGATCGTTGTTCGCGAATTGCCGCGCGTAGACGAGCACTTGCAAACCCTCCAGCGTCAGCGCGCCGTTTGAGATTTGCAGCAGCGAGTCATACGGTTGATCCGGTTCGGCCACGAGGACTACCACCGGATTTGTGCCATTGGCTGCGCGAACCACGACCGTCGCGCGGTTTTGCAGTTGCATGGGACCAAGGAAGTACGGGCCATCGGTGATCAACTCCACGATGCCCCCCGCAGGCGGGAGTTCTTTGATCGCTTGCTCGATCGTCGCCACTTGCTCGAAGCCATTCGGAGCACCGCCGACAGCGACTCGTTTGAGATTCGCGGCGGCGGGCGAACCGGCTTCAGTGATCCATTCGGGGAGGTGTTTCACTTCCCCATCACGGCCCAGCGGTGCGATCGGAGGAAAGTACAACGCTCCGGACGGCGAAGGCACGGGGGAGTTGTCTTTTTGGGTTGTCGACTTCGAGGCATCCGGGATGTCAATCGGTTTCGGACCTTTGGAGATCCCCGGAGTCACCGGTTTGGGACCGATCTTCTTTTCTTCGCTGACTGAGGTGCTGGTCGTCGTGGTGGCCACTTCTTGGCCGCGATCGAATGGATTGGAACCTGGAGTCGTGGTGGTTCCGACGGCTCCTCCGTATTGCGAAGCGATGTAGCCCAGGCAACCAATGGCGGCGATCACGGCCGCTCCGATACCCAGCGGCTTCAGCGAGGCCAGATTGATGCCGCCCCACGCTGTCGGCATGCTCGTAGGCAACTTTTGAACGGGGATCTCCATCGTCGCGGCCGCCAGTTGTTTCGCTTCCTTCGCGGCGGGCTTTTTATACGACGCCTTCGGTGCGTCGTCTGAGTCGTCACGACCGTCGTCTTCTTCGGCCAGTCCGGCGAGGTCTTTTAGAGACATCGGGCCGCGCGTCAGGTTTTCGTTTTCCAAATCCTCCAGCAACTCGCTGGGGCTTTGATAACGGTCCTCCGGCTTGATCGCCATCAGCCGCTTGATCATCACCGAGATGTTTTCCGAAACCGATTCATTCTCATCGCGCACATCCGGCCGCGGTCCGCCGGAATGCGCATTGAGCTTGTTGAGCATGCTCCCTTCGGGGAACGGAGGGTGCCCGGTCAGCAAATGGAACCAAGTCGCCCCCAGCGAATACATGTCGCTGCGAATGTCCGCCGCCTTGCTGTTGCGAGCCTGCTCCGGCGACATGTAATCGACTGTGCCGACGGTCGTGCCAGCGCGGGTGATGTTGGTCTCCAGCGTTTCGTCCACGGAACGCGCCAGCCCCATGTCAGCCAGCTTCACGAGTCCATCTTTGCGAATCAGCAAGTTGGACGGCTTGATGTCGCGATGAACGATCTTCTGCTGATAAGCGTGCTGCAGCGCGAGCGTGATTTGGCGAATGACGTCCATCGCCCGCTTAGCCGGCATCGGTCCACGCTTGGCGACGACGGTGTGCGCGTCCGTGCCGTCCACGAATTCGAGCGCGATGTAGAGCAACCCATCCGCTTCGCCGGCGTCATGAATCGCGACGATGTTGTCGTGCTTGAGAGCGGCCGACGCCTGGGCCTCGGCCTTGAAGCGTTTGACGAGCGTGGGGTTCTCAGCCTTCTCTTTCGCAAGCACTTTCAGTGCGACCTGCCGCCGCAATTGCGTGTCGTTGGCGAGGAAGACAGTCCCCATGCCTCCCTGGCCGAGCTTCTTGATAATCGTGTAGCGGCCAAGCTGCTTAAGCCCATCCAACCCATGCCCCTTGGCAGTCGGAGCGGTCTTCGCGGCAGTACCGGCCGCCTGGGCCGTATTCGAAGCAGCAGGCTTCGCGCCCGCCGGCCGTTGCGGCGACGGATCGCGCGGCGCGGGCTTGCCGGATCCAGCCAACTTGGCAGCCATCGAATGACCTCGGAGAGGGGGGCGAATGTCGGTCGAACAAAGTGGTTACTCGACAGCCCGAAGTCTAGCTTGGTTCCGCCGATTTGCCACAACGGTCAAACGCCTTGGACTGCGGCAGCCTGCTGCCGCTTTCGATCTCCGGCAGCCTGCTGCCGAGAGTGACACTCGATTTGTGAGGCTTGTCCAACAGCGGGCTGTTGGACGGAAAGCGGCAGCGGGCTGTTGGACGGAAAGCGGCAGCGGGCTGCCGCAGTCCAAACAAAAGGGTAATCACCCGCCGGTGAAGCGGTGGCCGCAGAGTTGGCACAGGCGTTTGCCGGAGGGGATGCGGGCTTCGCATTGCGGGCAATGGCTGGAGATCTTCAAGCCGTCGGGATGGTATTCGCCGTCGGCGAGGCCGTCTTCCAGATCGACTTGCTGCTCCAGTTGCCGCAGATCGAGGTCGTTGATGATCCCTTTGTTCTTGAGCAACCGCAGCAGCGACTCGACGGTGAGGAATAAGTGCCCGACACGTGCGACCACTTCGTCTCGCTCACGCACTTCATTGAGTTCGCGATCCTGTGCGATCCGAGTCGCACGTTCGGGATCGTAGGACGACCTTAGCGGTTCCGAGAGATCGGCCGCATCGAGGTCCAACTCGTTCTCGTTCCAGAGCGGTGCCTGTTCTTCGAGTTCCTCCTGATCAAACTCTTCATCGTCGCCGGTCAGCAGCATTTTCAGGAGGCCCATCATTCGCCTTTTCGCTAGGGGATGCGCGGAGAATTCGGACAAGCCTAGGTCATGCGATGGCCGAGTCCAGCCGTAGGTCAGGTTTTCGAGCCTGACCCGAATGGGAAGAATCGAGCTGAACGCTCATCGGATCAGCCTGGAAAGGCTGACCTACGTGGGGTGTCGGCAGTGCCAGTCGGTTTGGCTTTGGTACGCCTGTGCGATCGCGAGCAGGCGATCTTCGGAGTACGCGCGGCCGACGAGTTGCAGGCCGGTCGGCAGGCCCGATTCGCCGAAGCCGTTCGGGATCGAGAGCGCGGGAATACCGGCGGCGTTGCCCGCTCCGCCGATTTGCGAGCCGGCCAATCCTTTGCGGTATTCGTCCCACGGTCGGTCGATGGGATACGCGACCGACGGCAACGTGGGGCTGATGACCGCGTCGAACGGTGACAGTGCGGCGTCCACTTCACGCTGGATGATCGCGCGGATGCGCATCGCGTTGATGTAGTCCTTGGCCGGGATCGTTAAGGCGGAGTACAGACCCCAGCGATCTTCTTCGGCGGTCATCTCCCAGACCTTGCCGCTCTTGGCGAGGTCTTCAAACGCGGCGGCCATCTCGCACGAAATGACGATCGAATTGACCGAGCCATACGGCAGATCGGGGAGCTTGAACTCGCTGAGCGTGGCGTAGCGTTCGAGGACTTTGCGGGATGCCTCGAAGTTGGCTTGGACTTCCGGTTGCACTTTCGTCACGGCGTCGTCGAGCACTCCGATGCGGAACGGACCGGTCGTTTGAGTGGACACGGAAGAAGGCTCGCGGATCGCGTTGAGTACGAAGCTGCAATCTTGAGCGGTGCGAGTCAGCGGCCCGATCTTGTCCATTGTCCAAGTCAGAGCCATCGCCCCTTTCGCGTTGACGAGTCCGTAGGTGGGCCGCAGGCCGGTCACCCCGCAGTAACCGGCGGGGGTCATGATCGAACCCCAGGTTTCAGTGCCGATCGAGAACGGCACCAGTCCCGCAGCGACAGCCGCGCCGGAACCGCTCGACGAACCGCCGGCCCACCGGGTCTTGTTCCAGGGATTCAGTCCCGGCCCGGTGAACGTCGCGTTCGCTTGCCGATAGCCGAGTGCTCCCGCGATTTCGACCATCGCCAGCTTCGCGGCCAGGACGGCTCCGGCCTCACGCAGTTTTTTGATGACTGCTGCGTCTTCGTCGAAGACCTGATCTTTGAACGGAGCCGCTCCCCAAGTTGTCGGGATGCCTTTGGTCGCCAGCAGGTCTTTCGCGCCGTAGGGGATGCCGTGCAGCGGGCCTCGATAACGGCCGGAACAGAGTTCTTGGTCCGCTTGCTGAGCCTCGGCCAAGGCACGCTCGCGAGTCACCGTCACGACAGCGTTCAGCTTCGGACCGAGTTGCTCCAGTCGGTCGAGAAAGAATCGAGTCAGCTCGACTGAGGTGAATTCGCGCGACCACAGACGGCGTCCAAGGTCGGCGACGGTCGCGAAGGCGAGGGAATCAGGAAGGTGCATGATTCCCGCTTCTGTATTTGGCTCGCCGTCATTCGTCAATCACGTCACACCCGGCTGCTGGCGGTCGTCAGATCTCGCCCTGCGGAAAAGCCGTTTGGGCCAGGCGACGAATGGATAAACCAATTGGCCGATTGAGCCTTGGCCCATCTGATCCCTGACTCCCAGAGGCACGGTGCAGAGTCCGGGCATCTGATACGTGCCGAAGGCTTGGTCAAAGACGGAGAACACCGTGGCAAAATTGCTGCCGGCACCTTCCACATCACGCGAGTGGTGCCAGCGGTGCATCACCGGGGAGACAAACAAAAACCTCAATGGTCCGTAGGTCCACGGCACATCCGCGTGAATGAACTGGCCGTAGTAGTGACGGGTCGCAAACACCACCGTGATCGACCACTGGGGAAAGCCCATGATCGAAAGGCAAGCAATGTCGATGATGGCTGTCGTCGCACGGTTGATGGGATGGAACCGCCACAGCGTGAGGAACGTCATCTGGGTATCGCTGTGGTGGATGGCGTGCGAGGGCCAAAGCAGCCGTGTTTGCTCCAAGCGGTGACGCCAGTAGGAAAAAAGTCGCCGAGGAATACGGCACCGAACGCGGTTCCCCAGGTGCCCACAGATTCCCAACGCGCAGGCGAGACGATGATCAGGTCCGACTCGCGCACCGTCCTTTGAACCACTTCGACCAGCAGCGCGATAAGCGGAGCGACGCAAACGGCGTCGAAGAAATACAGCGAGAGGTTGACCCGAATTTCCGCCGCCGCCCGCTTCCCGGCCGCGAGCGCCTCCTTGCCTTTGACGATGACCGCCAGCAAACAAAAGCAAACGGCGGCCAACAGCAAGACTAAGACGGCGTCCCACAGCGATTGGCCAGCCGAGACGATCGATTGAGTAATGAAGTCGAGCACACTGCCTCCTTGCGTGTGTCCGTGCCTGATTTGGATGAGCCACGAGGCTCCTACGCAGAGCACGAAACACTGGCTGGATATCGGCCCGGCGAAGTAGGTGTCAACAACAACTCGCCGGACGCCTTATTGGTGTCAGCGACGATCGAGATTTGGCCAATCGCGGGAGGTGAGAATTCAGGTTGAACGACCTGAAGAAAACTCCTCACTCCTGATTTGGTTCCGATTTCAACGGTTCTGCCGAAGTGATCCGCGAAAGGCACGAAGGTCGGGAAGCTCGTGGAAAACTTCGCAGACCTCTCGAAATGGCGAGCTAGAGTTCGCCAAGTCCACTGCGTCGGTAAGTCTCCCGCCGCTCCATTTCCGGAGGTATCGCATGTCGATCGTCAATCAGGCTGCACCAGCAAACTGTCAGGCTCGCCCGGCTGGGTGGGTCGCCCTCGAAATTCTGAGCAAGCTGCTGATGACTTGCTTGTTCTTGAGGTTCGCGATGATCAATGGCAGCAGTCTGGCGGTGGCGTTCCGGTTCAGCACGCTGCTGCTGATGGTGAAGCTGCTGCTCGACTCGTACTTCACCGTCATGCGCCGCTTTGCCAATGAGATTTCCACATCCCCCTACGACTGGCTGGTCGGGATCGCTGGGACTTACCTCGTGATGTTCTATGAGTCAGTCGATGGCCAGGACCACATCGTGCCGCAGTCGATTCAACTCGCGGGAATGGTGATGCAGATTTTGGCCCTGTGCTCGCTCAACACCAGCTTTGGGACCGTGGCAGCCAACCGGGGAGTCAAAACTCAGGGGCTCTACCGGTTTGTTCGGCATCCGCTCTATTCCGCTTACGTTGTCAGCTATCTCGGCTTCGTGATTAACCACCCAACGACGTGGAATTTGTCGCTGTATGCAGCTCAGTTCGTGTTCTTCTTTCTGCGAGCCCGAGCGGAAGAGCGGCTGCTACTCCGAAGCGAAGAGTACCGAGCGTACTCCTCACAGGTGCGTTGGAGATTGATCCCGTTCGTCGTGTGAGCTTGCCCAGAGCCATTTCATCAAGCGTATCCGGGGACCGCATGGAGACATGCGGTCCCCGTTTCGTTTTAGCCTGAGCACGCTAGTGCTCCGTCAACATTTGAAACGTGAGTTGTGAGCGGCAAGGCGCTAGCCGCCGGTGCGGGCGAATGACCGGCGGCTAGTGTCCTGAGTTGTTAATTCGTTGACAAACTTTGCCCGCGATTTGTCGGGATTTCGATGCGTTTTCAATGCAACGAACTTACAACTCAGGACACTAGCCCGCATTATTCATGCATCGGTCAGTGGCCAGTTTTTTCGGGTGCGCTGTGGATGGAGGCTGGTGGGGAGTCCGGAATGTCGGAGTCTGCGCGGAGGTTCCCCCTCCCCAAGCGTTGTTCAGCGGTGATGTCGGGG
>SXGU01424534.1_pt1 | contig 11296 bp, 8 predicted proteins | sample 3174531 | NCBI WGS metagenome assembly SXGU01 (sample SAMN11356863, study PRJNA531348) | freshwater metagenome | isolation source: freshwater sample F1-140 | place: China: Fuxian Lake, Yuxi | collected 2017-12-25
GGCTTGTGCGCGAGGTCGGCGAGCTGGTCGGCGCACAGACTGCGCAGCGCCGCGCGGTCCGGCATCTTCTCGGTGGCGACCTCGCCTAAATGGCGGGCGAGGAGCAGCACGGCGGGATCGGTCTCGAACGGCTTGCCGGCAATTCGGCAATCCTTCGCCGCGGCCTGGATGGCGTGGAGACAGGAGGCGACGCTGTCGAGGCCGCTCGGATCGAGAGCCTGGCGGTGGCGGAAGGGGACATCATAGGACATGGGCTTTGCTCCGAAATCGGGCGCGCCAGTGCGCCCGCCCGCGCTCCGCGAACCTCTTCTCCGGATGGGAAAATCTCGTCGTCTCCCTCGACACTGAATGAGGGTGGCCGGGAATCCGGGCGGCAATCCGTTCGGGCGTCTCGCACCATTCTCGCCAATCTCCTGTGAGTGATCCACCGCCCTTCCGGGAGGGATTCGTGGTGGCCGGTTCAGTGAGGCACCTTGGCTAGGCAGTTCGTCCGGGTTGATTGCGGCGGATAGTGGGGAGTGCCTGCATTTCCCTTTGGGCAATCCCTGTGGCCACTTTTCACTAAGTCCGGTGGCCGCCCTCAATCAGTATCGAGGATGAGATGCGGCGGAGGAGTGGACTCGCCCCGCCACCTGTGGCTGCCCATGGTCAAGCGGCCAGGAGCTCCTCGCTCTCGTCCACCATTCCGTGCTCCCGCGACATGGCGAGGAGATAGGCCGACGCTTCCTCGGCCTTCGCGGCTGCGGTGAGGATCGCACGGCTGTCGGCTTTCAGCACCTTGAGCCAGGATGCGAGATAGCTGGCATGGTCGTCGAGATGCGCGGCCGGCAGGCCTAGCTCGGCGCCGATCATCGCAGAGGCGAGTTCGGCGATCAGCTCCTCCATGGCATAGGCATGGCTGCCGAACCGGCCTGACAGGGAGCGGGCGAGCCGGCTCTCATGGCCGCTCCAGTGAGAGAGCTCGTGCGCGAGCGTCGAGCGATAATGGTCGCGATCGATGAACGCGGCGATCTCCGGCATGGTGATCTCGTCCCTCGACGGCGTGTAATAGGCCTCGCCACCTCCATGGCGCAGTCTGGCGGGGATGGCGGCGAAGAAGGCGTCGAGCATCCGGTCGCGCGCCGTGGGCTCCGGAAGGAGTTTCACGGCCGGTGCATAGCGCTCGGGAAGATCGTCGATCTGCGATGCATTGAAGACGGTGAAGCTCTTCAGCACGCGCCGCGTTTCGTCGGTCACGTCGCCGCTGACCTCGTCCTCGACGCTCTTGGAATAGCTTTTGTAGAAGATCGCGATCGTGCCGCGCTCGCCCTTGCGCACCTGTCCGCCCTGCAGCTGGGCTTGTCGGTAGGTGAGCCAGTAAGGCGAGGCGAAGCCCTGTGTGGCAGCCGCCATCCAGAGCCAGATCACATTGACGCCGCGATAGGGCGTCCCGCACGAGCGCAGCGGCCGCGAGACCGGACCGCCGGTCCAGGGCTGCCGCCACGGCCGGACGCCGGCCTCAAGCCGGTCGATGATCGCCTTGGTGATGGTGTCGGCCGGGCTCGGCCGGTCGCTGGGCCGGGTGCGTGGCATGGCATGTCTCCCTCTCATGGAAATCGAGCCGGTTCGGCTCGCCCCCGCGACAGCCGCCTCCGCTCTCCCGCGCCGGCGCAGAAAGAAGGGCGGCCTTCCGGTTGGGAAGGCCGCCCCCGCGAAGGCTCGCCTGGAGGAGACGTCAGGCGGCTTCGCTGTCCTCGTTCGGGAGTGGCGACATCTCCTGGTCCGGCTCGTTCGGATCGGACGTCGGGACCGTGTCGATCGCCGGTTCAGCTTCATCCGGGGTTGCCGCATCGGCCGGGCCGAACAGCATCGCCGTCGGCACCCAGACGCGCGCCGCATCCTTGACCTCGACCTCGCCAATGAAGTTGCCCGAGAAGATCTTCTCGCAGGTCTCGGCGAGCGCGGCCTTCTTCGACGATGCGTAGCGGGCGGCGAGTGCCGGCCCGCCGACATCTGCCAGTGCCTCGAACATGATCGGCTTTGCGACCCGATCGAAGAAATTGATCGCAGTCGGGCGCCACCAGGCCGCAACATCGATGCCGAGGAGACGGCCGAGATGGTCATGGAAACGGCAGGCGCTCGTGCCCTCGACGTTGAGGCTTGCCTCGAGCGTGCCGGCGACGGCATGGCCGAGCCAGGCGGCGCGCGCCTCCGGATCAAGTGCGCGGAATGCGTCGAACCGCTCGCCGAGGCTCTCCCCGCCCATCCAGGAACGATCGAGCGCCTCGCTGGCCTCGCCGCGGGTGATCGTCGCCGCTGCGTCCGGAGTCTTGAAACCGAGCACCGGCTCCTGCGGCGGCCGTGCCGAAAGCGACGAGCCGCTCCGTCCGGCGCCATAGCCGGGCTGGCGGTCGACCATCAGGAAGATGGCAAGGTCGAGCGCGAAATCGGGATCGGCCGCGACATGCGCAGCGAGGATGTCGCGCCGCTGGATCGCAAGCTCGTCGACGAGCCGCTGCGACAGCGTTCCGGGCTTTCGGGCCGTCGGTCGTTCGCCGCTCTCCCCGCTCTCGTTCGGCTCGCCGTCGGCGTCGGACTGGACCTTCTCGACATAAAGCACATTGTGCAGCTTCGGCTGGCCATCGGCCCCGAGGACCAGGAAAGCGCCGACCTGCGGAAGCAGCGCCTCGTCCACGACCGGCGCCTTTTCTGTGATCGCCTCGATAGCGCTTTCGACGGCGGCAAGCTCGGTTTCGGCGGCAGTGCGCTCTTCTTCGCTCGCCTCTTCGTCCTCCAGGACCGCCTCGTAGTCGGCGGCGGCGGTCTCGAGCTCGGCAAGCTTCGCCTCCTCCTCGCCGCTGAGCGGCGGCTGCTCGAGCGGGACGCGCTCCAGGCCTTCGGTGTGCTGCCAGCCGATGAACTGGTCGAGCGAGGGACGCACCCAGCCGAGGCCGATTTCGGACGCGGTCGCGGCCGCGGCGGCCTCCATCTTCTCGCTTGCGAGACGCTCCAGGATCGCGATGTCGAGCCAGCGGGTCGAAGCCTCGTCGGCGAACAGATCCCGTTCGATCCGACCGCCGGCTTCCAGATAGGCTTCCTCGCCGACGAAACGCGCGCGCGGATCGGAGGCGGCGACGGTTGCCTGCGTCATCATCCGGCGGACGCTGTCGGGATGGGCGGCGCCATAGCCCTTCGCCATCTGCTCGAACACATAGGCTTGCCGCTCGCGGTCGGGGGTGGTCGCATAAGCCTTCGCGACGTCGAGGCTGATCTCCCCATCGGCCAGAGCCTGGAATACGATCGGCGCCAATCCCGCGAGGCGAAGCCGGCCTTCGACGAACCGGACGGTCAGCCCGAAGCGGCGCGCCACGCCTTCGATGTCCGAGCCTTTCTCGATGAAGTGCTGGAAGGCGAGGCACTCGTCGGCCGGGTTCATCGCCAGCTTCTGGAAATTCTCGGCGAGGCTTGCCTCGGCGACGTTGGTGCCGATGTCGTCCAGGACGAGGCAGGGCACCTCATGATCTTTGGCGAGCTTGCCTTCGGCCATAAGCGCCTTCAGCGCGGCGAGCCTGCGGCCGCCGGCCTCGACGGCGTAGCTGCCGCGTGGCTTCTTGGCGGCGGTGACGATCAGATTCTGGAGGAGGCCGCGCGCCTCGACATCGGCGCGAAGCTGCGCGTCGGCGATTGGATCGGTCTGGCGGCGGACATTGCGCTTCGATGGGACAAGCTTGTTGAGCGGGATCGACTGGATCATGGTGCATCTCCTTGAGGACGAGCCGCGCGCCACGCGCACCCGGCTCAACCGATCTCCGCCTTCTCCCCTCTCCAGCGGGCGCGGTGTCAGCTCACCATTCGAAGATCGGCAGCGCGGGACAGATCTCCGCGTCCGCGTCGAAGAGGATGAAGTCGGCGCCCAGACCGCGGGCGTGGCGAATGACTTGCGCAAGATCGGCCGGAACAGCCGGATCGCAGGTCTCGTCCGCGTGGAGGAACCAGCCATAGGGCGTGCTGGCGGACCAGGGCTCGACCTGGCCAGACACGCGTCCGGCGATCTCGTCCAGATAGGCGCGGCCCTCGCCTGAAAGATGCGCAGTCGAGCAGTCGAAGAAGATCCGAAGCGGATAGGCGATGCTCATGGCAGATGTCCCCCGCCTTGCAGCGGTTCCGGCTGAAAGCCGAGGAGATCATCCGCCTGCGGTGACTGAGGCGTGTTGTCGATGAGCTCCGTTCCGAGCCAATCGGCGCAGTCCATCCAGCCGATGCTCCTGCAGCTTGAAAGGTCGATGAGCTGGGCGCCGCCGCCGAAGCCATCAAGTCGCGGTCGCGAGCAGGTGAGCGACCAGGCAAATCCCCAACGGCCCTGAAGATCGAAGGCTTCGGCGCAGGCCAGGACGAAGCGGATCACATGGTCCGGCTCGCCATAGCAGTCACTCGAAATCCATAACGTGGCTTCGCCGGACTCTGGAGCGGGCTCGGCTTCGAAGCCAATATCGATCCCCTCCTGCTCGTCGAGGTCGGCGGCAAGCTCGGCGCGGATTTCGAGGGCTCTCTCGATATTCGCGGGCGACCCGACGTCGAAGAGACATGAGAATTGGGTGAAATAATCGGCCATGACGGCCTCCTGTAAATGGCAGAGCCAAGGGCGAGCGTTGACTACGCTGCCCGGCGCCGGTCGGCGTTGACGCGGCAGCGCTCGCGCCAGGCGATGGCGTAGGGGCGGGTGGTCGGCGTGAGCATGTCGAGGATGTCCGCCGGGCAGTCGGACTCAACCGGTCCCATCCCTTCGTCCATGTCCTTGTAGCCGAAGACATAGCCTTCGGGATCGCGCGGATTGTGGTCGACGAGACAGACCAGCGCGAACACTTCGCGCGGGCTGTCCGGCCGGATCATCTCGACGGCGGCATAATAGACTTTGCCGCCGCGGAGCGACGAGCGAAGCACGCACGAGACGACCCCATTGCTCGAATAGGTGAACTGAGCGTCCAGATACTGGCGCGGACCGGAATGGCCATCGAACGATTGCATGTAAAGCCAGCCCATGATGGGTCTCCTTGATTGGAAAGGTGGACAAGCGAAGAGCCCGGCGCGCGGCCGGGCTCGTCAGAGTTCGTGGTGCGTGAAGCGATCAGGCGGCCTTGGCCGCGAACGGGTCGATCGAGCGCTCGATTGGCTGGGCTCTGCCCATCCAGGGCTCGGGGCGGATCGAACGCACCCAGTCCGCGAAGCTCGGGATGAAGCCGAGATCCTCCATCACATGCTGTTCGCCGATGAGCCGGACGGGCACGATGCGGCCGGAGGATATCGTGATCGTCGCGCCGAACAGCCTTTCAAGCATGAAGATGCCCTCGGCATGATGGCGAAGCGCGCGGTGGCGGAAGTCGGCCGTGATCGCCTTGGATTCGTCGAACCATTGATGGAGCGGAAGATAGTCCTGCGGCTCGCCGCCCCATTTCCGGACCGAGGAGAGGGCGTGATAATAGCAATGCGACATGGCGGCCTCCTCAAAGCTCGTAGGAGGAGGTGTCGACCTCGGTGTAGCGGCTGTTGTGGGTGTAGATGATCGCATTAGCGATCACGTCGAACACGAAGTCGCCATAGGCGCCGTCATTGTTCTCCCAGCCGGCGTGATGGCATTCGAGCAGGTCGTAGCAGATGTGTTCAATCGCCCGCGGAAGGTCCATGATCTCCGAGGTCACACCAGAGCCATCATGCAGAACTTGCCTCATCTCGACCTCGCCCGCCGGCGGTTCGAGCGTGGGTCCATCGAGGCCGATGATCGCGATTCCTTCGATCTGGCCGGAATCGCCGTAGCCATCGAACGTCACTTCAACGCCAGTTATGCCGAGCGGCCGCAAGGCATCGAACAGCGCATGCTTGTTGAACTCGGCCGTCGCCGGCGCGAGCGCGGCTCTGCGTTGCGCTTGCTCTTCGTATCGCGCGATCGCTGCGGCGAAATCGATGGGGACGGCAGTGGTGGGATCAGTGGACATGATCGGTCTCCTGCGCACCGGCTCGGCGACATGCCGGCCGGCACCCACGCCCCGCTCGCTCTCCTCTCAATCCGACGGTGTGGATCCGGTGGCCCTCATCAATGCGGTGCGGCGGGTCCGTTCAGGACCCGTTCCTCGAAGTCGGCTGTCCATGTTCGATCTTGAGCGACCACCGCTCCGTCCTCGCTCAGGCAATAAGCTTGGCGAGGATCTCGGCGGCGCGGTCGACCGGCACGAACAGCCGCGTCTGGTAGCGGATAATCTCGGTGAAGCAGCCGAGCGCCTTGTATTCCGGCAGGCGCGGTGGTTCGAAGCCAGTGAGCTCAAGCCTCTGAACTCCGCCGACGAGGGAGCGCTTCAGCTGCAGCGGTCCACCGGCCTTCAACGGGAGCGACCGTCCGGTACCAAGCACCGCGGCTGCGATTGCTTGCGGATCGAGGGCGGGTTCAAGGTCGAGCCCGAGCCGCGTGCCGAGCTCGGCGAGCGCGAGCGCAGGTATCTCGCGGCCGAGAAGCGAACGTCCTTCGGCATCGACGATCCGCAGCACCTGCACAAGGTCGTCGGGAAGCTTGTCCCAGACGGGCAGCAGCAGGCCGGTTGCGAGATGCAGCGTTTCCCGGCGAAGCGTTGCCATCGCCTCCTCGACCTCGGCGTTCCATGCGCGGGAGAAAGCTTCGGCTGACGCAGGCTCCCAGCTGGTATCGCCGAAGCTGTCGCGAGCCAGATGTTCACGCTTCAATGGGCGGATGAGCTCATAGCGGAGCAGCGGCACGCCTTCCTCCGTCATCAGGCTGCGGCCGTTGACGCGAAGCGCGGCGCGGCCGGAGCGCTGATTGACGAGCAGATGTCCATCGCTCCGGCTGGCCGAAAGCTTCAGCACCGCCTCGAGCCGCAACGGCCGAGCCCGCCGTTCGATCTCGATCTTCAGCAGATGGGTGTTGGCGCCGGTGCGTGCGTCCGTGCGGATCACGAGATCGTCGGCGATAGCGAACCGCTCGACGGCCAGCGTCTCGACACCGAGGTCGAGCGTGCCCGCTTCGCGTGCCGCGTCCACGCGCGCTTCGACCAGCGCCAGATATTCGTCGAAGATCGCATTCTGGAGGGCGATCGGAAGTGCCAGCAGGCGATTGAGCCAACGCTGGATCGGCGGCAGATCGTCGCGCAGGCCGCCGTCCTCAGCTTCGAGCCTGAGACCGGTACGCTTCTGGAAATCATCGAAGCAGATAGAGCTCAGCTTGGCCGCGTAGAGCAGCCGATACCAGGCGAGCAGCGCGTCCTTGGCATAGCTGCTTTCGAGATTGTCGGCGGGGTCGAACAGATTCTGGCCGCCCGTCTGGCGCTGGCCGCGGGTGAGCGCGCCCAGTGCGTCGAGACGCCGAGCGATCGTCGAGATGAAGCGGCGCTCGCCGCGCACGTCGCTCGTGACCGGGCGGAACAGGGGAGCGGAGGCCTGAGCACTTCGGTGGGTGCGGCCAAGCCCCTGGATCGCCGCGTCGGCGCGCCAGCCCGGCTCCAGAAGATAATGGATGCGCCGCGCCTGGTTCCTGGCCTGCAAGCAGGCATGATAGCTCCGACCGGTGCCGCCTGCATCGGAGAAAACGAGCAGGCGCTTCAGACCGTCCATGAACGCCCGCGCCTCGACAAGATTGGAGCGGGGGCTCCGCCGCTCCAGCCGCTGTTGACCGGCATTGTCGATGACGAGTCGGCGCGTCCGGCCCGTGACCTCGGCGACCTTGTCGCACCCAAAGTGACCGATCACTGTGTCGAGGGCCGTGCCGATCGGCGGCAGCGCGCAGAGCTGCTCGATGAGATCATCGCGCGCCTGGCATGCGGCGCGGCAATGGACCGGCCGGCCGTCCTCATCCGACATCGGCTCCGACCGGACATTGCCCTCGGCGTCCGTGAACACGCGCATCTGCCGGGTCGGGAAGGCGTTCATCAGATAGTCGATCACATATTCGCGTGGGCTGAGGTCGAGCTCCAGCGCCTCGCGCTCGTCGGGGGCAAGATCGGCAAGGCGCCGGTCGAGCATTGCCTCGGAGGTCGACACGAGCTGGACAACGGCGGCGTCGCCCCGGTCGAGATCGGCCTCCATCGCGGGGATCAGGCTGGGCAGCTTGGCCGAGAGCAGCAACTGCGCGAAGAAGCGCTGCTTGACGCCTTCGAACCGCGACAGCGCCGCCGACTTGGCGTTGGGGTTGAGCGTGGCGCCGCTGACCTGGTCGACAACGCGCGTCGCCTCCAGCGCGGCGGCGAGATTCTGATGGATGATCGCCCACGCGTCGGCATATGCGTCATAGATCTCGATCTGCGGTGGGGTCAGCTTGTGCTCGAGCAAATCATATTCGACGCCGGCGAAGGAGAGCGCTCGCGCCGTGTAGAGGCCGAGCGCCTTGAGGTCGCGTGCGCCGAGTTCCATCGCAGCAATGCCGCCCTTGCGGATGGCGGCAATGAACGCCTCCCGATCCGCGAACGCGGTCTCCGGCCCCCAGAGGCCGAGCCGGGCGGCGTACGAGAGGTTGGCGACGTCCGAGGCGCCGGTCGCCGAGGCGTAAAGAACGCGGGCGCGGGGAAGCAGATTCTGGAGGCGGAGGCCGGCAATGCCCTGTTCGGATCCCTTGACGCGGCCGCGCGATCCTTCACCGCCGGCGGCGTTTGCCATTGCATGCGCCTCGTCGAAGGCGATGACGCCGTCATATTCTTCGCCCGCCCAGTCGATGATCTGCTTGAGGCGCGTCGCATCCTCGCGCCCGGAGCGAAGCGTCGGATAGGTGACGAACAGGATGCCGGCATCGAGCGCGAGCGTAACCCCAAGCTTCCATTGCGAAAGCGGCTGGATGTCGAGCGGGAGGCCGCCCAGCGCGGTCCAGTCGCGGCGGGCATCTTCGAGCAGGGTCTCATTCTTGCTGAGCCAGATATGGCGCCGGCGGCCGCGGAGCCATTGATCGAGGATCACGCCGGCAACCTGCCGCCCCTTCCCCGCGCCGGTTCCGTCGCCGAGGAAATAGCCTTGGGCATAGATCGCGCCGTCCTCGACTGGCTTGAGTCCCGTCCCCTCATCGATCGGGCTGAAGCGCCCCGGCAGATCCTGTTCGAATGCTGCTCCCGCATAGACGAGCGTCTCCAGCTGGGCAGCAGAGAGGATTCCGTCACGGACGAGATGTGCGGGCAGATTGGGCGTGTGCTGGGGCTTGGGCGCAGCAATCGAGCCCATCGCGATGGATTCGACGAGCGGCGTCGGGTGCTCGGCCGCACCGGGAAGCCGCATCCGGCTCGCCCGCCACGGCAGGTATATCCCCACCTGCTCGGCTGCAGGAGCCGCCTCGTCGAGCGGCTCTACTTGGATTGCCTGCGCCGGCGAAGAAAGCGCCGCCGGGAGCGGAGCTGGCCGCGGGCGGGCTGGAACTGAGCCCGTTCCCCGGAACAGAGACAGCTTCGTACGCGGCTCAGCCGGGAGGGGCGGCAGCGGATCCGAAGTGCGCGGAGGCAGTGCGAGGATCGGGTCAATCATCGCACCGATGGCACTCGCCTCGAGCACGATCGCGGGGCGAGGATCAGCGATCTTGTCGAACACCACGAGGCGCAGCGCGATGCTCGTTCCATGCTTGGCGTAAAGCCCCGGCGCAAGCAGCGCATCGAGCCGAACGGTGATGGTGTCGCAGACGCCGGCAGCGAAGCGTGCGGCTTCGAACCTTGGCGGCATGATTGCGACCAGCCGGCCGCCCGCCCGCAGCCGTTTTGCCGCGGCCGCGAGGTGGCGCTCGGCGGCATGGGCATCCTCGCCGCGGCCCGTCGACCGCGCGAAGGGCGGGTTCATGAGGATGACGTCCGGCAACAGGTCCGGACCAAGCAGGTCATCGATAAGTTCGGCGTCATGGGCGGAGATCGCCGCGTCCGGAAACGCGTGGACAAGGCAGGCGCGACGGCGGGAATCGATCTCGTTGAGGGCGAGACGCGCCCCCGCCCGCGCTGCGGGCCAGGTGAGCAGTCCCGTTCCGGCTGATGGTTCAAGCATGAGCTCGCCGGCACGCAGCCCCGCGGCGAGAGCGGCGAGGAACGCAATTGGCGCGGGCGTCGAGAATTGCTGCAGCGCGACCTGATCCTCGCTTCGCGCGCTTTGGGTCGGAAGCGCTGCCGTCAGATCGACGAGTCGTGTAAGTGCCGTCCGCGGGTCGTGAGCATCGATGGGAAAGGCGGGATCGGCGAGGACCAGCACCTGGGCAAGCTCGAGCGCGTCATAGGCGTGGCGCATCGACCAGCCTGCGTTCGCGTCAGATGCGCCTGTGGCGCTCGTGAACAGCGCGCGCAGCATCCTGCTGTCGACCGTCTCACCGGCACGAAGCGCCTCCGCGATCGATAGCGCGACCGTGACGATTGGATCTGTGGGCGCGGCGGGGGCCGCAATGGCCAGGGCGGTCTGCATGAATCTGTCTCCCGCCCGGCGGGCGGGGATCGCCTCTGCCGGGTCAGCTTCGACCCGCAATCCTTTCCTCTCGGAGCTCCCTGGCTGACGTGGCAGCCGCCTGGTGGGACAGAACATCGTTCCAGTCGTCGCGGGCGCGGGGCGGATAGCGCGCTTCAATGGCGACCTGCTCGCCCAGGCGCGAGCGCACCAGCACCTCGGCGCGCCGGCCGCCGGCATCGTGGTCAAGGAAGAGGAGGAGCACCGACACGGAACTGGGCAGCGCGACATGGCGGAACCGCTCCGTTCCAAGCGCGGCCCAGCAGGGAATGCCGAACAGCTGCGCCGCGGACAGCGCGGTCTCGACGCCCTCGGCCAGTCCCAGCACATCGATGGCGGGCTGAAGTCGGACGGCGCCTGATCCCAGCCGTCCGAGCGCGCATTTAGCCGGGACAATCGCGGCAAGGCGGTTGGTCTTCCTGTCGAGAAAGGTTCGATGGACGCCAACCAGGCCGCTTTCGTCGCGAACTGCGGCGATCAGCGCAGGCGCGAATCGCGTGAGGGGCTTCCGGCCGTGAGGAGTGCGCGGGTGGAAGCGAAGTTCGCTCGAACTTTCGCTGATTCCGCGAACTGCGAGGTAGGTTTCGCCCGGGGAGCCGGCAAGCGGGCGAGCTTCGGACCAAAGCTGCGCAGCGGCGGCTCGCAATGCGCCGCGTCCGGCATCGGCGGCCTTGAGTTCAGAGGGCAGTGACCCGCCGGCCGGCAAGCGGAGCCGCCGGAGCGCAGCGAGGACCTGCACAGTCTCGCAGCCGGCAAAGCAGTGGAACAGCAGGCGCTTGGCGCCCGGCCTGACGCTGAGCGAAGGGGTGGAGTCCGCGTGGGCCGGGCAGCGGCACATGCCGCCGTTTCGGATCCAGTGGCCACC
>SXGU01531836.1_pt1 | contig 11295 bp, 8 predicted proteins | sample 3174531 | NCBI WGS metagenome assembly SXGU01 (sample SAMN11356863, study PRJNA531348) | freshwater metagenome | isolation source: freshwater sample F1-140 | place: China: Fuxian Lake, Yuxi | collected 2017-12-25
GACTTGAGCTTCCGCAGGCTGACGAGCGATCATCTCTTCCGTGATTCCCAGCGACATGCTCCCTCTGTCGCGAAAATCTCGAATTCACACCAGACCATTTTCAACAACTCATCGCCCCGGATCGTGAAGGCTTACGCGCTGAGTGACCGAACTCTGACGAGTTCGGCTACGAATCCTCTGGCTACGAGTTGCTCGTTCGCCAGCGTCATCTCGGTCTGCGGATCGGTGCCGGCTCCGTTGGCCGACAACAACATCGTCTCCGGAATTCCAGCGCCCGAAGCCACTCTCGTTCCCAGCGGACTTGCCGATGTGACTTGGCTCACCTCTTCACCGCTGATCTGCCGCAGAAACCTTTGCAGCTCGTTGCTGCTGCCCGATTCACCGCTGACCGCGGCAACGTTGACCGTCACCGACTGACCCGCGCGGCAGCGTTCCAAGTCCGCGATGACCTCGGCCATCGTCTGGTAACGATCCGCCGTCCGCTTGGCGATCATCTTGTGGAAGATGGCGTCGAGTGCTTTGAGCGGAATGGCGCTAGCCACCGATGTCGCGGAATTGGTATCTCGATGCGAAAAACCGGCGGCTAGCGCCGTGCCGCTCACGTCCACCAACGACGGAATCGCCGCGTCGCGATGCGCGAGCAGTTTCTTCATCATTGTCTCGCCGCCGTACACGGCGCGGCCGGTCAGCAAGTAAAACAGCGAGCAGCCCAGCGAATAAATGTCCGCCCGCGCATCGGCGTGCCGAGTGTCCTCCGCCTGCTCCGGGGACATGTAATCGACCGTCCCCATGATTGTGCCCGACTGAGTCAGCCTCGCCCCTTCAACGCCGGCCGCATCCGACAGTCCGCTTTCCAGCCAAGCCAGACCCATGTCCAGAATCTTCACCGTCCCATGCTTATCGAGCAGCAAGTTCGCCGGCTTGATGTCCCGATGAATCACTCCCTCGCCATGTGCGTGAGCCAACCCACGCGCCGCTTAGATAATGCACTCGATCGCCTGTTCGACCGAAATCGGCCCGTGCTTCTTCACTAACTGCGACAGATCGTCCCCTTTGACGTACTCCATGACCAGGAAGTGCGTCCCCTTGGCCTCATCGGCATCGAAGGCCGTGACGATGTTCGGATGCGTGAGCTTCGCGGCCGTCTGCACTTCCCGATGAAACCGCTTGACCGCATCCGGCGACTTCGCCGCCGCCGGAGACATCACCTTCAGTGCGACGACTCGCGCCATGCGTTTGTGCTGAGCCTTCAGCACCACCCCCATGCCGCCCTGACCGAGCTTGTCGAGGATGACGTAGTTGCCCAGCGTTAGCGAATTTCCTTTGCCGGCATAAAGCTGCTCGGCTTGAAACTTGGTCAGCTTTTTCAACCGGACCAATTCACGAGCCAACGTCTCTCCGTCGTCGGGCCGCTTCTCGACCGGCACGGCCGCGATCCAATCACGCAGTTCGTCCTCCGACATCACGCCGGACGACGTCAATCGCTGAGTGAATTACTCGACGGTCAACGGCATGGACGACTCCCGCTCGAAGTGGCGGCGGATGATAACGCGAGCGTCGTCAGGCAACATCGCCTTGGCCAGCTCAGTCGCGGGAGTCCGCCGCGGCAGAAGCGACGTAGGCGAGCCGCTCCCGCGACTCGCATTCGGACACGCGGGTTCGGTTTATTTTGTAAGACGCTCTAAATCTGCGAGTACGACGTGGGTGTCAGTAGCTTGTTGGTGATCTTTGAGACGATCTTCTCGTCTTCGTATTCGGGGATCGCGCGCAGCTTTTTCCAATCGGGGTCGCCGCCGAATTTGCCCCAGGCAGCGGTGCGAGCTTTGTCGTCGTCGAAGGCAAGCAGGTACGTCAGGTTGGGCATTCGCGTGCCCGCGATCGCTTCACCGAAGAAGACCGGGTTGAGGCCGACTTTCCGGAAGATGGCGATCTCCCCTTGGTTGAACATCTCGATCTTCTTCTGGCCGGCGGCCTCGTTGTGGCTTTCGTAGATGCGGAGGTTGTACATCTGCGGCTTGCCGGCCGGCTTCTCGACCTTGGGCATCGTCTCGAACGCGCGAAACAATGAACTCTCGACGCGGTCGTAAATCGGGTCGGTGGCTTGGACGGCGAGATACTCGGCGGCGGCTTTCTGGTACTCGGAGTCGGACGCCAGCTTTGCGGAGACCGCAGCCCATTGCTCGGAGTTATCGTAAGGAACCAGGACGTAATAAATCGCCGGCCGTCCCGCAGGCAGGTTCTCGGAATACACGCCGACCGATTTCGCTCCCAACCGATTGAGCGTGGGAATCAGTGCCTGCTCCGCCCACGCATCGAACAGCTTCTGCTTGTCCGGCTTGAGCAGGTAGGTTCGCAATTCGATCACTTGCCGCCCCCTCACCTCTTCAGCCGCCGAACTCATCGCCGACAACGAGGCCAAGCTGGCTCCAGCAATCGTCGAACTCAAAAACGTGCGTCGCTTCATCGCTCGGTCTCCAAAGAAAAGAGTTGAAAAGAATCAATGCGGCGGAGCCGCAACGTAGACGAGTCACTCCGTGACTCGAAAGCTCCAGTCACGGAGTGACTGGTTTACTTTCCGAAATGGAAATGAAATGGCATCCGACATCACTTGCCCTGCATTCCATCCGATTGGATCTGGCACTTCGGCAACGCAGCCTTCAACTCGTCGATGCCGGCGGCGGTGACTTCGGTGCGGCGCAGGTCGAGCGATTCCAGGTTCGTCAGGACGGCCAGTGGTTTGATGCTGGCGTCGGTCAGACCGCTGCCGGCCAGAGACAGCCGCTTGAGCCGCTTCAGCTCGACGAGATTTTCGGCAGCGAGTTCGACCAGGTTCGGGTGGCTGAGCGACAGGTCGATCAACTCCGGCTGGCCGGTCAGATGAGGCAGGCCCGTGCCGCGAATGTCGTTGCCGTCGAGCACCAGCCGTTTCAGCGTCGGCAGCTTCGGCAGTTGGGCCAGCGTGGCGTCGTTGAGTCCCGTGTTGGCGAGGGTCAGTTCCTGCAAGCCGTGGATGGGGACCAGAAAGCTGTAGTCCAGCCCGGTGATGCCCGACAGGTCGATGCTTTCCAGCCGGCCGAACTTCGGAAACTTCAGCAAGGACAACTGCGGCCGCAGTAGATCAAGCGGTTTGGTGACACCAGCGAGTGAGACACGGCGGACCTGGAAGTAGTCGCCAGGCAAGTCGGTCGCGACCTTGATGGGGCGCAACTCCGGCTTGTCGAGCGAGCCGATCTCGACGGTTCCACCCAGGGCCAGCACGCTTTCAGCCACGCTGCGATTTGGCTCGAACCAGAAGATCTTGCAGTTCGGCAGGGCGGTCTTGAGCTGCTCGTGGCCGCGGAGGGAGATCCGCGTGTTGCGAAGATCGGTCTCTGCCGCTGCCAAGCTCAGCAGACCTGCCAGATCGGGCAGCCCGGCATCGCTCACCCGTGTCGTGTTCAGATAAAGGTTCGTGATGTTCTTGCGATCCTTGAAGTGAGCCAGCCCCGCATCGCTCACTTTTGTTTCGGACAGATCAAGCCCAGTGATGTTCTTGCATTCCTTGAAATAGGCCAGCCCCACATCGGTCACCTAGGTACTGCGCAGTTCAAGCCCTGTGAGGCTCTGGTAATCCTGGAAGATGGCCAGCCCGGCGTCGGTCACCTGGGTGCTGTTCAAATCAAGGCCCGTGAGGTTCTTGCAATCCTGGAAGTGAGCCAGTCCCGCATCGGTGATCTTCTGACCGTTCAGCTCAAGGATCGTGAGGTTCTGTAATCCTTGAAGTGCGCCAGTCCCGCATCGCTCACGAAGTTCAGATAAAGGCTCGTGAGGTTCTTGCACCCCTGGAAGTTGGCCAGCCCGGTATCGCTCACCTGCGTCAAGTACAGATTAAGACTCGTGAGGTTCTTGCAATCCTTGAAGTGCGTCATCCCCGCGTCGTTCACCAGCGGACCGCTCAAAGAAACGACCGTGAGTTCAAACGCATCGCGGGGCAGCTCGCCGACAGCCGCGATCGGCCGTTCCTGACCGTTCTCTTTGATACTGATGGTGCCGCCGATCGACAGCACATACTCGGCGGCGCGGCGGTCGGGGTTGGCGGTCGATGTCGCGGCGGTTGGTTCCGGTCGCGCATCGATCTTGGTGAGCTTGGTCATGCTCTTGAGGATGTGCGCGTTGCGGCGAGCGATCAGTTCGCGGCAGGTCAGGGACTCCAGCGGCGTCGAGTTCAGCGGCGACAGGTCGAGCCAGTGCGGGCCACCGTTGATCGTCAGCCTCTTCAACCCCGTGAGCGCTCGCAGCGGAGTGATGTCCACGACCTTGTCGTTAATTGTCAGCGTGACCTCGACGATCGCTCCGTCCGCGACCGTGGGCTTGAACCCGACGCCGGTCTGCTTCAGTTCCTGGAAGCGGCGCGCGATCGCCGTCACCTGCTCATCGGGCGGCAGCTTGGCCGTCGCCGTAGCGAACTCGTCGGCCGACTGTTTACGCGCGGTGTAGACCTCCCAGAACTTCCCCTGCTGTATGCCTTGAGTGATGATCGTGGTCGCGGCCAGCGACCGGACTACCTTTTCGTCCGGTTCATGGAACAGCGGCACATCAAGATCCATCGAGCTGAGCGAGAGTCCTGACAATGGAGCCAGACTCGAAACACTTGTGCGGCTGAAAGAGAGAGACTTCAACGGTGCCCCGGCAACCGGGACCAAGTCCGTCACAACGGTGTCATTGCAGTTCAAATCCGTGAGCGGCATTCCGGTCAGAAGTGTCAGATCGGAAACCGCGGACTCGCTAAGTCCTAACCACTGTAGCGGCATGCCGGACAGTGGCTTGAGGTCCGCGACGCGCGTCTTTGCGAGTTCCAGCTTCGTGAGCGGCATGCCCGCCAGTGGCGAAAGGTCACGAACGTCCGTTCCTCCGAGACCCAGGCTTGTCAGCGACATCCCCTTGAGTGGCGAGAGGTCCGACACACGACACCCGAAACATTCGAGATTCGTCAGGGGCAATTTGGCCAATGGCGATAGGTCGAAGACTTTCGTACCGCGGCAGTCCAATAAAACCAATGGCATTCCCGCCAACGGCTTCAGGTCGAAGACTTCACTGCAATTCCACAGACTTAGCGTCGTCAATGGCATGCCCGCCAAAGGGGAGAGGTCGCTCAATTTGGAATTGAAAATGAGCAACAATGTCGACAGCGGCATTCCGGATATTGGTGTGAGGTCCACAACGACAGTGGAGTTCAGTTTCAGTTCCTTCCACTTTAAGCCTGCCAAGGGCGACAAGTCCTTAAGCTGTCTCCCACCTAATTGGCAAGATTCGAGATTCGGCCATGCTCGGAGAGGCCAAACTTCCGTGCCGACTTCCCCTAGATCAAAGGTCGCGCTGACGACTTTTCCGACATCGATCTTCGTCGTGGATTTTGCAGGGGCGAAGCTCGGATTGACCTCGCTCAACTTCTTCTTGACCGCTTCCACTTGCTCTTCGACCGACAGCTTCGCCACCGCCTCCAAGAACGCCTGCTGCTGAGCCGTCGGCCGCCAAACCGGAGCGACGGGTGAGCCGCCGCCGACGGATACCCACTTCGCCCCGACGATCTTGCCGTGATGGTTGTTGCCGGAGGAGTCGATGAGCTTGTCGCCCTGACCTTCGTCGAAGTGGTAGAGAGCCAGCGTGTCGGCATCGGGCTCGAATCGCGATTGCGGCGTGAACTCCAGCACTTCGCCTTTCGGTCCCGTATATCGGGACGTCGCGGAAATTCGGACCTCATCGAGTACTACCGGCCCAGCTCCCCCCAAGGTCAAACCAGGAGACGTGTCGGCCGAACCGAGCCCACCGCTGCCGGAACTGACTAATTTGCCATCGACGTAAAGTCGGGATTGGCCACCAACTTTGACGAAGGCCACATGGACTCATTGTCCAATCCAAGGTTTCGCGAAATTTGCTCCTTAGCGGTTAGTTTTACCATCAGTTGTGAGACTCCAACTGCGGCCGCGATTGCAAAACAGGCGATTTCCACTAAGCGAGAGCACGTCGATGTCCTTGTCAGACTGCTCCTCGATTTTGATAGAAGCTTCGATTGTCAACGACTTCTTGGGATCGAAATTGAGGGATTCGCCCCGAACCGTGTCCCCGTCGTTGAACCGCAATGCGTAATCGTTCGCAGTCGCCGATTTCGATTCACTCGGCAGCTTGCCCTTGGGACTCTCTTTGTGTCCGAGCAGCGTCTTACCCTGCATGGCTCGGACACGGCGGCCGACTCGTTCGACTTTGATCGGGACGTTCTCTCCCTTGGTCACCTCGAACGGATCCGTGTCGAACGCGAGGTCGTCTCGTTGGATGTGCAACACATGCTCGCCCAGCGCCAGCCGGATCTCTTCGTCGGCCACTCCCTTCACGACGCGGCCTGTCTCGCCAATGGTCACTTCCGTGAGGTCGTCTGTGATCTCCAGATGCAGCGTGCCCGACTTGCCGCGCACGACGAACACGATCCCCAGCAACACCACCACCGCCGCAACCACCGAGACCAGAACCGCCGTTCGCGACTTCTTCCCGCTGCCCGTGCCAGCTTTCGACAACCGGAGCCGCTCCGATTGCTCGATGGTCAGCGACTGCTCGTTGCGCGGATCAGTCCCGCCTTCACCCGCCGATGAGATCATCGTCTCGGCCTCGCCCGACGAAGGTGAAACGACCGTCCCCTTCGAGCCAGCCGGAGCCGCACTCGTCGCGGTCGAACCCTCTCCACTGCTGATCTGCTGCAAGAACTGTTGCAGCTCGTTGCCGCTCCCCGCACTCAGCCCGCTCGTCGAGGTGTCCGCACTCCGCTCGAACGCCACCGTTGACGAACCACCGGAGAGACAACGCTCCAGCTCAGCAATCACCTGCGTCATCGTCTGCGGCCGATCCTCCGGCTTCTTCGCGACCATGCGGCGGAAGACCGCGTCGAGCGAGTCGTAGGTTGGGACTCCGTCCCGACCCGCCGCCACGCTAGGGGGGTCGGGACGGAGTCCCAACCTACTTTGCTCTTCCACGATTGACGGAATCGGCGTGTTCTGGTGCGCCATCAGCTTCTTCATGATCGTGTCGCCGTCGAACACGACCTTGCCGGTCAGCAAGTAGTACAGCGAACAACCCAGCGAATAGATGTCGCTCCGCGCATCCGCGTGCTTGGTGTCCATCGCCTGTTCGGGGGACATGTAATCGACCGTCCCCATGATCGTGCCGGTGTTCGTCAGCCCCGCCCCTTCCGAACTGCCGCCGACCGCTCCCTCGATTCGAGCTAGACCCATATCGAGGATCTTGATCGTCCCCTCGCGATCCAGCAGCAGGTTGGCGGGCTTGATGTCGCGATGGACCACGCCGCGCTTGTGAGCGTACTCCAGACCTCGCGCCGCCTGGATGATGCACCGCACCGCCTGATCGACGGGGAAGGGGCCGTTCTTCTTCACCAGCACCGAAAGGTCGCTCCCCTCGACGAATTCCATCACCAGGAAGTGCGTCCCCTTGGCCTCATCGGCATCATCGGTGGCAACCACATTGGGATGCCGTAATTTCGCCGCCGCCTCAACCTCACGGTGAAACCGCTTCAACGCATCCGCCGACTTGACCGCCGCTGGCGACATCACCTTGAGTGCCACCAACCGCTTCAATCGCTTGTGCTCGGCCTTGAGCACCACACCCATGCCCCCCTGGCCGAGCTTGTCGAGGATGACGTAATTCCCCAGCGTCAGCGCCTTGCCTTTGCCAGCGTAAATCTGCTCGGCCTGAAACTTGGTCAGCTTCTTCTGCCGGACTAACTCGCGAGCGAATTGCTCGCCGTCCAACGCCGGCTGGTCGGCGGACCATTGTCCAATGAGCTCGCTCGTCTCAGCCTCGGTGAGCAAGCTGGACTCGACAATCCGATTGACCAAGTCTTTAAGAGAGAGAGCCATCGTGAGACCGTCTTAACGATTCCAACTCGATACACCAGCACGACGCGTGAAAGAGTAATGTTTTCCGACATCGTTCACGACGCGCGAATGGTTTTTCGGGGGATGACCACTCGCTTGCGCGCCGTGCTGATGATCACGTCGCAACATGCGTGACGTGGTTGATTTCCGGGCCATCGCCTTGGGAGTTGTGGCCGACGAGCCAGAACTGGTAGGTGACGCCGGAGGTCAGTGGGCCGAGTTCGACGAGGGAAACGGTGGTGGTTACGGAGCTGATCGCTGCTTCGTGTAACCATTCAACGCTTGCCTTCTGGAATGCGACCGCGACAACATCTCGCCCGTCGGTCTGACTGATCGTCGGCCGTAGCGTCTTCCGTTCGACGTCGAGTTCCCGGAGGTGTCCCGTGATGAAACTGCGCTCCTGGTATGCACTGTCTCTGCTGACGACCACGTTGATCGCCACCGTGGCTGCGGACGACAAAGCCGAACCACGCACCTACGCCAACAAACTGACGCCGCTCAAAGATCCGCCGCCGTTGCTGGCCGACTATCCGGAATTCGTCGAGCCCGTTCGCGAACTGCGCCGCTTTGAGGCTCCCATCCTCGTCAACGAACCGGACGCCAATCTCTCGGTCCGAGCGTGGCGGTTTTCGTACAACGCGCGCGGCATCGTCGAAATGCCGAATCGTCTGCAAGCCAAAGCCACCGCCGTCATCATGGTCCATCCGTGGGGCATCGACGACGGTCAAGGCTGGAACACGCCCGAACCCGCCGGAGTCTGCGACTTCTGCACGCCAGACAAAAACCACCTCGCGGCGAGGCACACGCATGAGGTCATCAATCCCTTCTTGAAGAAGGCTCGCGGCAAAGTCCCGCTCGTGATGTACAGCCTCCCCGGCGGCGAAGACTCAATCCGCAAGAAGCTGTATCGCTCGCTGCGAGCGAAGCCGAGCGATGTGGATCGCAAGCAAGGCGAGAAGGAACTCACCGCCAAACTGAAGAGCTTTGAATACAAAGGGCAACCGCTCGTCGAAACGATTTCACTGTCGGCTGAGAACCCGGTGCGAGATTACTTCCGCCAGTTCCCCGGCCTCGACGCCAGCGCGAAGTACAACAATGAAGGTTTCTGGCAACAGCCGATCCCGGTCACGAAGGACATCGATGTCGATTCGAACGACGTCGTGATCTACGACTTGGAAGGTTACGAGCCGCTCAAGAAATTCCTGAAAGCGAACGGCATCCGCCACGTCCTTCTGACCGGTTACGCCACCGACATGTGCTTCTGCAAAACGACGGCTGGCTACGAGAATCTGTCGAAAGACTTCAACGTGTTCCTCGTCGGTGACGCCTCGCTCGCCACGTTCCCCGCCAACAACACACCGCGTTTCGCGACCAACGCCCACTTGTCGTTCGCGTCACTCAATCAGTTGGTCACGCAGATTTCGTGGATCAAGTTTGAAAAGTAAACACCGCCCATGCCTGCATTTACTCATCATCTGTTTGTCTGCTGCAATCAACGTGCTCCTGGTCACACGCGCGGTTGTTGCGATCCCGATGGTTCCGAAGCCTTGCGAAATGCATTTAAGGCAGAGGTCAAATCACGCGGACTTGGCCCGCTCGTTCGAGCCAACTCCGCCGGCTGTCTCGATCAGTGCGAGCATGGGCCGTGTGTCGCGATTTACCCGCAAGGGATCTTCTACGGTCACGTCAAAATCGACGATGTTCCTCGCATCATTGAAGAAACGGTCTTGCACAATCGAGTTCTGGACGATTTGCTCATCAGCCCCGACTGCCTCAACAATCCCAATTGCGAGCACCGGCGATCGTAGCGCACGCGGCTCGCGTGCGATTGAGAGAAGTTGCCACGAATCCTTACCGAGGAATCGCACGCGAACCGCGTGCGCTACGATCCCGCCAGGAGAAGACCGATGAGTTGCTCACACACGAATCACGGTTCGCATCCAGTGTTCTCCCGCCGAGCGGCACTGCAAGCCGGATCGCTGGGGCTGATGGGTTTGGGGTTGGCCGACGTGCTGCGGATGCGCAGTCTTGCTGCGGGGCCTCAAGTGGTGACTCCAGTGAAGTCCGTTTTGTTCGTGTTTTTGACCGGAGGCTTATCGCACCAGGATAGCTGGGATTTGAAACCGGATGCGCCGGCGGAAGTGCGAGGTGAATTCAATCCGATCCCGACGCGCACACCCGGCTATTTTGTCTGCGAGCACTTGCCGAAGTTGGCTCAGCGAACCGACCAGTACGCCATCATTCGTTCGATTAGCACGGATAGCAGCGGGCATGGCGAAGCGTGTCATGCGCTGTTAGCCGGGCGGCTCGATATTCCGCCAGGGTTCAATATCAACGTCGTGCCGAGTCCGCTGGAATGGCCGTCGATCCCGTCGCAGGTCATGCACGCGACACGACCTCGCAACAATGTTCCGGCGGCGGTCGTGCTGCCGCAGCCCAGCGTCAACGAAGCCAACAGTGTCCGGCCCGGCCAATATGCCGGGCGGCTCGGATCGAAGTGGGAGTCGTGGCATATCGACATCGCCGCTCCGTGTGCGTTGGGCAACGGCGCGTGTCCGCATTGTTTTCGATTTGACACTGAGGATTATCAGCACGGGTCACCGACGATCTTCGACACGCCGATGCTGACACTGCCGGAAGGTGGCTCGCTGCGATTAAACGACCGAGTCGGCTTGCTGGCTGAGATCGAGCGTCAGCAGCGCAATCTCGAAAGAACGGCAGACGCGGATCGCATCGACCGCCAGCGGATGCAGGCGCTGTCGGTGCTCGCGGAACCGAAGACGCGCTCCGCGTTCGATGTCGAGCAGGCCGATCCGGCGATCCTCGCTAAATACGGTAAGAACAAGTTCGGCCTTTCGTTGCTGATGGCTCGGCGACTGATTGAGGCCGGCGTCGGGCTCGTGCAGGTGAACCTCGGCAAGAATTCGTCGTGGGACACGCACCGTCGTAACTTCCTCAACCTGCGAGACAACCTGTTGCCGTACTTCGATCAGTCCATCTCCGCGCTGTTGGACGATCTGGCCGAGACGGGCTTGTTGAAGTCCACGCTCGTGATCGTGATGGGCGAGTTCGGCCGTACTCCGAAGATCAATAAGGACGCCGGCCGCGATCACTGGAATCCGGCGAACTCCGCGCTGTTCGCCGGAGCCGGTGTGCGGGGTGGCAATGTCATTGGAGCGACCGACAAGCTGGCCGCGTATCCGATTGCCGACAAGATGACTCCAGAGAATGTTGCGGCGACGATCTACAACACGCTCGGCGTCCCGCGCAACGCCGACTGGCACGACATCGACGGCCGCCCGTTCGAGCTGTATCGCGCCGAGCCGATCTTCGAGCTATTTTGATCGGACAACGAGTGTCGCATTCCGGCTCCCTC
>SXGU01189217.1_pt1 | contig 11293 bp, 6 predicted proteins | sample 3174531 | NCBI WGS metagenome assembly SXGU01 (sample SAMN11356863, study PRJNA531348) | freshwater metagenome | isolation source: freshwater sample F1-140 | place: China: Fuxian Lake, Yuxi | collected 2017-12-25
CGAAATTTTCGATTGGAGCGAAAGCAATTCCAACGCAAAATTTTTGTGGAAGTTTTTCTTTTGACTCGCTAATTGTTGCTCCATTTAAGTTTTGAGCAAAGAATCCAAATGCCAAATTTTCAGAGATATTTGTTCTTAAACCAAAATCAATTGAAAACGTTTTATCGTTTCCGTAATTTTTTATTGAGAGAAAATGATAGTTTAAATTTGTGCCAAAATTTATGCCTTCAATAGAATTGGAATAAGAAAATGTTGGAGTAATTTCTTTGTACAAGTCAAATCCCAACTGATGAAATTTTAATGAAAGATTTCCATAATTTGTTTTTGTTGCAACAGTTGCTGATGAATTTGTAAGTTCATTAAATCCAAAAATTTGTGGAGAATAAGTGAGTATAATTTTTGTATTCTGTATTTCAGAAAAATTTGAAATTTCATTTTTTAAAGAGACATATCCTGCTCCAAAAATAATTGCTCTTGCACTTAAGTTTTTTATTTCAAACGCAGAATATGTTTGAAGAAAGTAGAAAAGAAACATCAAAAGAAATTTTTTCATTCTTTTTTTATTTCTTAAAGTTAAAAAATTTTTTCAATGTTTTACGTCACTTGCAAATAATTTTCCTTTCAAAAATTCCTTTTCTTTCATTATAGAAAAAATTACGGGAGTTACAAATAAAACATGGATTGCTGATGTAATAATTCCCCCAACCATTGGTGCAGCAATTGGTTTCATTATATCGCTTCCAGTTCCACTGCTCCACATAATTGGCAAAAGTCCAAGTAAATTTGTTGCGACAGTCATAATTTTTGGACGAAGTCGTAAAACCGCTCCTTCAACAGTTGCTTTATTTATTGTGTCAATTGAAATTTCATTTGACAAAATATATTTATTCAATGCTTCATGAAGATAAATTACCATCACAACTCCAGTTTCAACTGCAACTCCGTAAAGTGCAATAAAACCAATCCAAACAGCAACTGAAAAATTATATCCTAAAAAATAAATTAAATAAATTCCGCCAATCAAAGCAAACGGAACAGAAAGCATAACAAGTGCTGCTTCCAAAAATGATTTGAAAATGAAATACAACATTACATAAATAATAAAAAACACAATGGGAATAATTAGTTGAAGTCGATCTTTTGCACGAATTTGATTTTCATATTGTCCGCTCCAAGAAATGTAATATCCATTTGGAAGATTTAATTTGTGATTTAATTTTTCTTTTGCAGCATTTACAAAGTTTCCCATATCTCGTCCTCTTACATTTAAAAATACAACTGAACGCAACATTCCGTTTTCACTTGCAATCATTGATGGAGATGAGGTTTGAGTAATATTTGCCAAAAGCGAAAGTGGAATAAATTTGTAATTTCTATTTTGAGAAATGGTTTGTTGTGATTGAACCGTTTCAAAATTTTGAGAACTCATTGAACTCATATTATCAGAAGTTTGCATTTGTGATAGTGCAGAATATGATGGCCTTTGTTCATTCATTTTTGTGTTCATATTTGGAATTGGAATCAAAAGATTTTTTAAAGCATCAATATTATCACGGAAATCTTTTTCAAATCTTACACGAATAGGAAATCTTTTTCTTCCTTCAATTGCTGTTGAAATATTTTCTCCTCCAATTGCCATTTCAATTGCATCTAAAATTATGGATGAATTTATTCCATAATTTAAAATTGCCTCTTCTTTTAAATCAATATTTACAATATCTCCACCAATTGTTCTTTCAGCATAAATATCACTTGCTCCATCAATTTTTTTCAAAATTTTTTCTATATCAATTGAAATTTTTTCAAGTGTATCTAAATTATCTCCAAAAACTTTTACACCCAAATCAGTTCTCACTCCAGTCGAAAGCATATTGATTCTATTGATAATTGGTTGTGTCCATCCATTTCTAACTCCAGGAATTTGGAGTTTGGAATCAAGTTCAGCAATAATTTTTTCTTTTGTCATATTATTTCGCCATTCGCTTTTTGGTTTCAAAAGAATTATTGTTTCAATCATACTAATTGGTGCATTATCCGTTGAAGTTTCTGCTCTACCAACTTTTCCAAGAACTTGACTTACTTCTGGAAATTCTTTTATAATTTTATCTTGAACTTGAAGAATTCTTTTTGCTTCTGTGATTGAAATATTGGGAAGCGTTACGGGCATAAATAAAATACTTCCTTCATCAAGTGATGGCATAAATTCACTTCCAATTTGATTGAACATTGGAATTGTCAAAATGAGTGCAAGTAAATTTATTGCAAGTGTTGTCTTTCTAAATTTGAGTGCAAATTTTAAAAGTGGTTCATACAATTTCATCAAAATTTTAGAGAGTGGATTTTTTTCTTCTGAACGAAATTTTCCTCTCATAAGCATTGTCATTAGCATTGGAACAAGTGTAATTGAAATTATTGCTGATGCTGCAAGTGCAAATGTTTTTGTCCAAGCAAGTGGATGAAAAAGTTTTCCTTCTTGGCCTTCTAAAAAAAATACGGGAAGAAATGAAACTACAATTATTGCAAGTGAAAAGAAAATTGCTTTTCCAACTTGTTTTGCGGAACGAATTGAAATTTCTGTGTAATCAATTGATTCTCCAAGAAGTTCTGCGTGAGCAATATTGCGATATGCATTTTCAACTAATACAATTGAAGAATCAACTAATACACCAATTGCAATTGCAAGTCCTCCAAGAGACATAATGTTAGAAGTTATTCCAAAATGCTTCATCAAAATAAATGAAATTAAAATTGAAACGGGAATCTCAATCAAAATTCTGAGTGCACTTCTGAAGTGAAAAATAAAAAGCATTACAATAATGCTTACAATTATTGCTTCTTCTACAAGTGCGTTTTTCAAAGTATTGATTGTCTTCTCAATTAAATCAGATCTGTCGTATGCAGTTTTAATTTCAACTCCACTCGGAAGTCCTTTTGCTATCTCTTCGATTTTTCCTTTTACTCTTTTAATAACATCTTTTGGATTTTCACCATATCGCATAACAACGATTCCACCAACAGCTTCGCCGTCTCCATTTTTATCTAAAAGCCCAAGTCGTAAATCATTTCCAAATTGAATTGTTGCAATATCTTTCAAAAAAATTTTTCCATCATTTGAAACTTTCACAACTATGTTTTCAATATCAGAAATTGATTTGATATAACTTTCTCCTCTCACATATATTTGCAAATTGTTTTGTTCCAATATTTTTCCACCAACCTCTTTATTGGAACTTTGAATTGCATTTATCACATCCATAAAATGAATGTCATAAAAAGCAAGTTTTTGTGGATTTAAATCAACTTGATATTGTTTTACAAACCCACCGATACTTGCAACTTCTGAAACTCCATTTACAGATGTCAATTGATAACGAATATACCAATCTTGAATTGCTCGAAGTTCGGCTAAATCATAATTTTTCCCTTCAACTGTATACCAAAAAATATGACCAACACCAGTTCCATCAGGACCAAGTGTAGGAACAATTCCTTTTGGAAGAAATGAAGAAGCATAATTTAATTTTTCTAAAACTCTACTTCTTGCCCAATAAATATCTACATCATCTTCAAATATTACAAAGATAAATGACATCCCAAACATTGATTGTCCGCGAACTGCTTTTACTTTTGGAAGTCCTTGCAAATTTGTGGAAAGCGGATATGTAATTTGTTCTTCAATGATTTTTGGAGATTGTCCCATCCATTCTGTGAATACAATTACTTGATTATCAGATAAGTCGGGAATTGCATCTACGGGAGTATTATATAAAGCCCAAATTCCCCAAAGAATTAAAAGTGAGTAGATAAGAAAAATTACAAATTTATTTCTTGCAGAATAATCAATTATTTTTTCAATCATAATTTTTTCTCCTAATGATTTTTATGTGAAGAACCAGTTTGAAGTTGACTTTCTGAATCCAGTAAGTATCCTCCAGAAATTACAACAGTTTCATTTTCTTCAATGCCGTTTAAAATTTGAATATGTTCACCAACTTTCTCACCAACTTCCACAATTTTAGAAGTGAAAATCCCTTTTTCTTTTTCCACCCAAACAATATTTTTTCCTCCCGTTGAAATTACTGAACTAAAAGGAATAACTAATGTTTCTTTCAAATCAACTTTTATTTTGCAATTTAAAAACATTCCAATTTTTAATTTCTCATTTGGATTTTTAAATTCAACTCTCGCATTTAGTGTGTTTGAATTTTCATCTATGATTGGAGAAATAAAAACTATTTTTCCCGTAAATTTTTCGGTGTAGATTTCACTTGTTGTTTCAACTATTTGACCAATTTTTATATGGGAAATATCATTTGCAAAAATATTTAAATTGAGCCACACATTTGATAAATTTGCAACTTCAAAAATTTCTGTTCCACTGTTGACATAACTTTGAACTTCCACATTTTTTTTTGTAATTGTTCCACTGATTGGAGAATAAAATGTAATAATTTCTTTTGGAGTTTTAGAATTTTCTAAATTAGAAATTTGATTTTCAGTAAGACCAGAAAATAAAAGTTTTTCTTTTAGCATTTCATAAATTTTTTGCGAATTTGAAAGATCAGTTTCCATGTTTTTTGTTTCTTTAAATGAATTTAGAGCAATTAAAAAATCTTTTTGGAGAGCAAACATTTCCAAACTAAAAATATCTGCAATAGGAGTTCCGTGATTAATTTTTTCTCCTTCAAAATGTGAATACAAATTTTCAATTCTTCCTGAAAATCGTGAAGTAATTTTTTTCAAAGTTGTTGTTGCAACTTCAATTTTTCCAAATGATAAAATTTCTTTTTGCAATTTCATTTTTGTTGCTGCAATTGTAGAAACATTTGCCAACACTTGTTTGGATGGAGAAATTATTACATTTTCCAAAGAAGTTTTTGTGTCTTCTGAAATTTCAACTTCTTCAACTTTTTTTACCAAATCCATATTGCAAACGGGACAAACTCCCATATTTTCACTAACAACAGTTGGATGCATTGGACAAGTATAAATTTCTTTTTTGGTTTTTGTTTCTGCGTGATTTTGATGGTCGTTATTATTTTTACAACTAAAATTGTAAGACGCAATAAAAATTGCAAAAATAAAAATATATGTTTTTGAAAATATTTTTTTCATAATAAAAATTATTTTTTTAATGTTTTAAAATTTACTAAACAACATTCAAGTTCAAGTTCTGCAACGGATTGTTCAAAGTTCATTCTTATCATAAAATAATCCATCGTATGTTCTAAATACATTTTATGAGAATCAAGAAGTTTCATAAAATCTAATTTTGAGTTTTGATAAGCAATAAGTTGTATATCTATGAGTTGTCTATATTTGGGTAAAATATTTTCTTGAAAATTTTCAAATTGTGATTTATAGGAAAGCATTTTAAAATATAAACTTCTAATTTTTTCTCTTGTCATTATCAAATCATTTTGTTGCATTTTTTCTGACATTTTCAAAGAGAATTTTTCCTCTTCAATTTTAGCATATTTTTTTTCAATTGTCCACGGAACAAATGGAAGCGAAATTCCAACACTAAATTGCCACCCACTGAAATTATCCATCGGAATACGATTGTATCCCAATCCAATTTTAAAATCGGGATAAAGTTCATTTTGAGCCATTTCAATCATTGTTTTTCCAATTTCTATATTTACTGAATCATGTTTTAACATAAAACTATTTGATTTTGTGATTTCAAAAATTTCTTCAAGTCCCATATCAAAACTTATTTCTTCTGAAATTGTAGCAAACCCCAAAGTATCTTTTTCATTTCTATTTAAAAGAGAAGAAAGCATTGATTTCATTGAGATTTCTTGCTCACGAAGTGCTAATAATTTATTATCCAATTTAGCAATTTCAATTTCTGTGTTTAAAACATTTTGTAATGACGATTGAGAAGATGAGAGTTTTTCTTTTTCAGAAGATAAAATTTTTTCCAACACGGTTTTTGTTTCGCGATTTAAAAATATGTTTTGCTGCACAAACCAAAGTTCAAAATACGCTGTTTTAACTTTGTAAATTATTTCGTTTACTTTTTCAAAATAATAGTGTCCAGAATGTTCTAAATTGTATTTTTGAAGTTGTGTCATTGTTTCAATTTTTTTTGGAAGATGAAACATTTGCATCAATTCAATTTTTATTATTCCATCCGAAATGTTAAATCCCGGAATTTGTTCTTGCATAAATTGAATTTCAGGAGATGGAAAGAAAATTTTTTCTTGCTCAACTTTTTTTTCAGACATTTTTATTTCAAAATCTTTTGCTTTAAGTTCGGAATTTTTTTGAAGTGCTTCTTCAATTAAAATATCCAAATTTAAAATTTGTGAATCTGAAATTGTAATTTCACTCACTTGTTCTTGCGAAAAAAGATTGACGAAAAAATAAAACGGAAAAAATAAAACGAAAATTTTTTTCATAACTAAAACTTAATGATTGATAAAAAAATATGTTTGCAATTTTTAAAAATTGCAAAAAAAAGTTTGAAAAAAACTAAATCAGAAGTGAGGAATAAAGAATAAATTTTTCTTTAGTAAAAAAATGGAGTGGATGAAATATTGGACGATAAAAAATTGGCTGTTTTAAATTTGAGGTTGTGTGTTTTGATGAAACGAAAGAATCTAATTCATATTTATTTTTGATATCGAGTTGGAATGGATTTAATTTTCCTACTAAAAACTTTACAGCACAATTAAAATTTGTATTTGAATTTTTTTTTTCTTTCTTATAACAGCAATTTTCAAGTTTTTGTGAGCAGCAGTTTTTACTCATAATACATTTTTTTACTATCATTGTAAATCCACTTGATGAAAATACAAATAGCAAAATTATGAGTTTAAGTAGAAATTCATTTTGAAAAACTTTTTTCATTTCAAATTGTAAAACAAATGTTTTGCGGAAAAAATTCCCAAACTTGTTGTGAAATATAAGAATTTATTGTAAAACTTTTACAATTGTTTTGTCCGTAAATGCGTTCTTTATTAGTTTGTGAAATTCATTATATTTCACAAATTTTTTAGAAATATGCACAATAATATAAATAGAATAATTGCTTTTTTTGTCTTTTTGGTTTCGTTGTATTTTTATTGGATGACGCTTCCACCAACAGTTACATTTTGGGATGTTGGAGAATTTTGTGCAGCGGGATATTTATTACAAGTTCCGCATCCTCCGGGAGCACCACTGTTTTTGCTTTTTCTTCGTCTTGCATCAATGATTCCAATATCAGAAGATATTGCTGTAAGAATGCATTTCTTTTCTTCGTTTGTAAGTGCAATTTCAGTTGGTTTCACATATTTAATCATCGTAAGAATTATAGAAATTTTTAGAGGAAAATCTTCTGAAATTTTAGACAAACTTATAGTTTATTCATCTGCCGTGATTGGGGCTTTTTCCCTTGCGTTTTCATTTTCATATTGGTTTAATGCCGTTGAAGCAGAAGTTTATGCAACGGGTTCATTATTTGCAACATTAATTATTTGGCTTGCTTTTGTGTGGTATGAAAAATCAAATGAACAACATAACGAATCGTATTTATTTTTGATTGCATATTTAGTTGGAATTTCAGCGGGAATTCATCTTGGAGCAGTTTTGATGTTATTTGGAGTTTTGACACTTTACTTTTTTAGAAAAGCTGAGATTATTACACATTCAAAAAATATTGGAATTATACTTGGTTCGCTTGCACTTGCGGGGTTTTCATTTATGCTTCTTGGTTCAACGGAAGCATTTGGATGGATTGGAGTTTTGATTTTAATTGCATTTGTTTTTGTGCTTGCAAATTATGTATCAATGAAGTCATTTATCATTTTTGTTGTTTCAAGTGTTGCAATTTTTTTCAGTATTTATGCAGGAATTATACTTGGTCTTCCAAAAATTTTAGTAAATAAAAGTGGAATTTTTATTACTGGTTTATCAATAATTATTGCATTATTTTGTATTTATCACTCAGTAGTAAATAAAAAGAAATTTTTGCATTTGATTTCTGTTTCGTTTGTTTTGATATTGATTGGATATTCAACTTACTCGCTTGTGATAATTCGTTCAAATGTTCCAAATATGCCGATGAATGAAAATCAACCTGATGATTTGAATGGACTTGTAAGATACATAAGTAGAGAGCAGTATGGCGAACAACCAAAATTTATGCCGCGAAGATGGAGTCAAGAATCACATCAACAAGGAATTTATGAAAACTATAAAAGTGATTTTGATTTTATGTGGAAGTACCAAATTGATAATATGTTCAATAGATATTTAGAGTGGAATTTTATTGGTCGCGAAGGTGATTATCAAGATGGTGGCGTAAAGTGGGGAATTACATTTGGGCTTCCGTTTTTCATTGGACTTTTTGGATTGTTTTATCACTTTAAAAAAGATTGGAAAACTGCAACAACAATTTTTACTTTGTTTTTGGTTTCTGGAGTTATACTTGCTCTATATCAAAATCAACAGCAACCTCAACCGAGAGAAAGAGATTATTTTTATACAGAAGCATTTTTTGTATTTTCAATTTGGATTGGAATTGGCGTAATGGGAATTATTGATTATTCAATTTTACTTTTCAAAGAAAAAAGTTTTGTTAGTGTTTCACTTCCTATTGCGTTTTGTTTATTTGTTGTTCCATTCAATATGGCAAAGATGAATTTGAAACAAAGCAGTCGTGCGGGAAATTATGTTGCGTGGGATTATTCTTACAATATTTTGCAATCTTGTCCAAAGGATGCGCTTCTTGTTACAAATGGAGATAATGATACATTTCCACTTTGGTATTTGCAAGACGTAGAGGGAATTAGAACAGATGTAAGAATTGTAAATTTAAGTTTGGTAAATACTGATTGGTATATTAAACAACTCAAAAATAATACTCCACACGGAGCAAAGAAAGTTAAAATAAGTTTTTCTGATGAAGAAATTGAGCAACTTCAACCACAGTATATAAATAAAAGTCAATCAATTCCTGTTTCAAATGAAATTGTAAAAAAGTTTGCGAAAAACTTTCATCAACCATTTCAAGTTGATTCTTCAATAATAAAAAATGGAGAAATAAATTTTGAAATGAGTCAATCAATTCCTGCTCAACCAAATGGAAACAATGTTGCTGTAAGAGTTCAAGATGTTATGATGCGTAACATTATAGTTGCGAATAATTGGGAACGACCAATTATTTTTGCTGTAACTTGTTCTCCCGATAGTAAAATTGGTTTAGACAAATATCTTTGGTATCAAGGTTTGGGATGGGAATTAAAACCTCTTAGTATTCCTAATGGAGATGAAGGAATTGATCTTGAAATGTTGCGAAAACGGTTGATGACAGAAATTAAAACTTCAAGCAAAGAACCACAGTTTGGATATTTATACAGGAATTTAAATAACAAAGAAGTTACATACGAAGAAAATCAAAAACGTATGTTGCAAAATTATAGAACCGCATTTTTGCGTCTTGCAATTGAAGAAGAAAGCATAGACAATTTGGATGGAGCAAAAAGAGCCGTTCAAAAAATGGAAAAAGTTATGCCAAGAAATGTAATTGAAATGGATTGGCGACTTATGAGTGATGTAAAAAGAATTTTGGATAGAATAGGAGAAATAAATCTTTCAAAAAATTACAAGCAAGAAATTGAAAAAAAATGTTTTGAATTGATTGAAGAAGGAAAAGGTTTAGAAGATGGAAATTATAGTGCAATTAGAGTTTTGCTTTCAATGTATGTTGAAGATAAAGAGTATAAAAAAGGAATTGCACTTTTGAAAAATGTAAAACTCAAATATCCTTCTGAAAGTCAGCAATTTGATGCTTTTATAAAGCAGTTGGAACAAAAACAATAATTTTTTGAAACTCCTTGTTTTCAATTGGCAAGATATAAAAAACCCGTTTGGTGGAGGAGCAGAAGTTCATCTTCATGAAATTTTTTCTCGTGTTGCAAAATTGGGATTTGATGTTACTCTTTTTTGTTCTTCGTTTAAAGGAGCAAAAAGCGAAGAAGAGATTGATGGAATAAAAATCATTCGCAGAGGAAGTAGAAGTTTTTTCAATTTTTTTGTTCCAATTTATTACAACAAAATTTTTCGCTCGCAAAAATTTGATGTTATTATTGATGACATCAATAAAATCCCTTTCTTTACACCACTTTTTGTAAAACAACCAATCATAGGAATTGTGCATCATCTATTTGGGAAAAGTATTTTTCACGAAACAAATTTTCTTTTTGCAAGTTATGTTTCAATTGCCGAAAAACTTCTTCCGCAAGTTTATGGAAAAACAAAAATTGCTGCTGTTTCAGAAAGCACAAAAAATGAATTACAAAAAATTGGTTTCAAAAATGAAAATATTTTTTTGCTTCCCAATTGTGTGGACAATAAAAAATACAAATTAGGAAAACAAAAAAATAGCAATGCAATTACAATTGGATTTCTTGGAAGATTGAAAAAATATAAAAGTATAGATATTGCTTTAAAAGCATTTGCGATTGTAAAAGAAAAAATTCCAAATACAAAATTTTTGATTGTTGGAGATGGCGATTACAAATTTGAATTAGAAAAAATTGCATTGCAACTGAACATTTCCAATTCAGTTGAGTTTAAAGGATTTGTAAGTGAAGAAGAAAAAGTTGAGTTGCTTCAAAGTATGCATCTTGTAATTCAACCATCAATGAAAGAAGGTTGGGGATTGACAATTATTGAAGCAAACGCTTGTGGCACAATTGCAATTGCATCAAATGTGGAAGGATTACGCGAATCCGTTCTTCACGAAAAAACAGGATTACTTTTTGAATATGGAAATGTAGACGAACTTGCAGAAAAAATAATTTTTGTTTTACAAAATGAAAATGTGAGAATAGAGTTTGAAAAAAATGCAATTGAGTTTGCAAAAAAATTTGATTGGGAAAACTCTGCAAAAAGTTTAGTTGAAAAAATTTACGAATTGAAAAAATAAATTTTTTATTTTTGTAAAAAAATTATTGGGACACAAAAAACTTCGTTCCCAATTTTTAACGACTATAACTAAAAACTTATTTTATCAAAATCATTTTCTTCATTTCGGAAAAATTATTTGTTGTGAGTTTGTAAAAATAAATTCCACTATTCAAATTATTTGCATCAAAATCAATCTCGTAATATCCCGCATTTTGGTTTTCATTCACAAGTGTTTTTATTTCTCGTCCTAAAATGTCGTAAATTTTTAACAATACAAATCCACTTTTTGCAATTTCATATTTTATTTTTGTTTTCGGATTAAATGGGTTTGGATAATTTTGCGAAAGTAAAAATTCTGTTGGTAAATTTCCTTGATATGAATTCAACCACA
>SXGU01134739.1_pt1 | contig 11291 bp, 13 predicted proteins | sample 3174531 | NCBI WGS metagenome assembly SXGU01 (sample SAMN11356863, study PRJNA531348) | freshwater metagenome | isolation source: freshwater sample F1-140 | place: China: Fuxian Lake, Yuxi | collected 2017-12-25
GCTGCCTCGCTGTGGTGGCCGCGTTGAACTGGTCTCCGCTGACCCTGCTCGTCGACACCGCGCTGGGCTGGCCCAACATCGCCATCGGTCTCAGTCAGGTGGCCTTGGTCGCCTCGGCCACCGGAAGCTGCGTGATGATCACCTCTGTCGCCTCGACCCGGCAGCCCGAAGTGACCCGACGGCGTGCCGTCATGCAGTACTGCCTCGGGGCGCTGATCGCGGCGGTGGCCCTGGCGTTCTTCCTGGCCGGGGAGCGCCAGCCGGAGATGGCGCCTCGGGAATATCTGGCGCGCAATCTCGGCTCCGCGAATACGGCTCTGCACTGGCTGGTTCCCCTGCTGTACGTGTTGTTGGCCCTGACCCTGGTGTCGTGGGTCGGTATGCGCCTATCCAACCCCAGCCGCCGCGGGCGGGCGCTGTTCATTTTCACCATCGGCAGCGCCCTGATCGTGGGGGCGAGCGCATTCCTCGTGATACGCGCCGTAGGCTCCACAGCTCTTGTCAGTGTCGGGACCGCGGCGACACTGTTGGTGAGCGCCATGGCCGTCGTCGCGGTTGGCTCGCTGCTACCCGCGGTCGAGGATTGGGTCGGTGCGCGACGTGAACTCCACCTGATCGGGCCGCTGCGCCGGGAGATGGCGCTCCGCCACCGGGATATCGGCATCGGAGTCAGGCCCCGCGGCCCGCTGGTTTTCCGCGTGGCCGAACAACTTTCGTTGATTTCGGATGCCCTCTACCTGGAGGCCATGCATCTGGAGGCCGCGCACCTGGAGGCCGGGCACCCTAAGACGCCCGAGGAGAATCCGGAACCCGGTGTCACCACATCTGAGCAGGCGCTGGCCGTCGCTCGCTGGATACACGCCGACGCGGCCGCCGCTTTTCCTGGCCGGGGGTGGCTCCGGCAGCCGTTGAGTTGCTCCGACCGGGACTGGATCTTGGAAATCGCGCGCCAGTACCGCGGCCTCGCCGCCGACAGTCGGAGTCCGAGCTGAGGCCGCCTAGGCGTCCAAATGCTCCCGGCGCCGCAGTTCGTCGACCTTCTCCACGACGTCCCGTTGCGCTTCTGGCGACAGGCCGACCGTCCGGGCGGCGATCCGACGGACGCCGTCGTCGCGCATGCTAGCCAGGAAGGTGAGTTCGGCGTCCAACTTCTCGTAGTAGGCGTCGTCGGTGAAGTACTCGGGCTTGATCCGGAAGAAGTTGGCCAGCGCGGTCATGGTTGTGGCAGACGGGTTGGTTCGGTTGCCGGACCGCAGTTGCGAGAGGTACGGCGCCGACATCGTGATGCCCTCAGCCTTGAGCGCGCCGATCACCTCTGCCGACGTGTGAGGGCCGCGGCCCGGGGGGTACACCGTTTCGAACAGCCTGTTGAGCCGGGCTGAAAATGTGGTGCTCATCGAATGTGACCTCCAGAGTGCGAACAGAAGAGCTAAATAGGTCCCCTACGTGTTTGCTGATCAATGTAGCGGGTCGTGAACAAAACGCCAAGCGCAAACTCCTTCCCAAGGCCTTCGGGTTCGGTTTTGTGCGGTATCGCCGGGGGTGTTGATGGTGGGACGATCCCGGATCGGAACCCAAAAAGCTGTGCTTAAGCTGAGAAAAGCGCGTTCGATCAGGGTGCGGGCGCCGTTTTGCGCTCCCCATTCGCGATGCCCGGGGATGCGTCGCTATTCGTCCGCGGGGCAACCGACTTTCCCGCCCGGCCTACTGCCGTTTGCTGTTTGCTGGAAACCTTCAGGCAACCTTAAGTCTGTTATCAGGCTGGCGAGACGCTTGGTTCACGCGGCGAGCAGCATGGCCAGGATGGCGGTGTCCGGGTGACTGATCGGGTCCACTCCGACCCGGCTGACCATCCCGGTGACCGTGCCGTCCGCCTCTGCTTCCACCCATGCGGCGCGGTGTTCCAGGCCGAGGTGGGGAAGACCGGGCAGCAGCAGGCATCCCGATGCTGCGCCCGAGCACTCCGGAAGTGACGGGGTGGTTTCCGATGGCGGATGCAACATGATCAACGCGGGGGGTTGTTTTCCGGCGAAATATCCGGGCGCGATCGCCGTCTTGCCCACCACCGTGCCTTCGGCGAGCACCAACCCCACCGTTCCGGGCTGTGGGCGTTCCGGCAACTCCTCGCGCACTCCGAAAATCGTTGTCGTGGAGAGCAGGCCAGGCAACGAGGCAACGCGCACCGCAACCATCAGCAGTTGAGCCCACTCTTTGGTGGAGTTTGGCCAGCGACCCAAGACCACGAAGCCCTTCAGGGCACCACCGGAATGGAAGGGCGCGATCTCAACCGCACGTTCTGGATTGCTCTCCATCTCGCCTCCGCGACCGGTTCACACCCAGCATGAACTAAGCGACGGCCGGCACACAGCGCGACACGAGTGCCACGGCGAGAAAGATTCGTCGGCTTTCAGCCGAAGATGAGTCCCTTGGTTTGGGAGGTCGCTGCAGCGAAGCGATTTTGCACGTCTGCCCAATTCACCACGTTCCAGAACGCTTTGACGTAGTCGGCCTTGACGTGTTTGTACTGCAGGTAGAAAGCGTGTTCCCACATGTCCACCTGCAGAAGCGGGATAATGCCCAGTGGCACGTTCGCCTGCTGGTCATAGAGTTGGAACGTGAGGAGCCGGCCGCCGAGGCTGTCGTAGCCGAGTACCGCCCAGCCCGAGCCCTGCAGGCCGTTTGCCGCTGCGGTGAACTGAGCCCGGAACTTGTCGAACGAGCCGAATGCATCGTCGATCGCGGCTGCAAGTTCGCCGGTGGGTTTGTCGCCCCCGTTGGGGGACAGGTTCTTCCACCAGATGCAGTGGTTGACGTGGCCGCCGAGGTGGAAACCGAGGTTCTTCTCGTTGAGGAAGATGGCGGAATGGTCGTCGTTCGCGCGCGCCTCCGCCAGTTTGGCGACCGCGGCGTTGGCCCCCGCCACGTATGCGGCGTGATGCTTGCTGTGGTGCAGTTCGTTGATCTCCCCTGAGATGTGGGGCTCCAGCGCCCCGTAATCCCAGTCCAATTCCGGCAAGGTGTAGTCAGCCACGAGATTCCTTAGTGGTTGTGCGGTGTGATCCGGGCATCACCTTGCTCTATGACCGCGCACTCCGCAAGGAGCCGTCAGCGACGTCAGGACCTCACGGGCGCGTTTCGAGCCGCTGTCCCGGTTTAGAACAAGACGACGAGGGCGAGAATGCCGAGCAGAACAAGCGCGATCGCGCCCGCCCGCATGGCGGCCACCAGGTAGGACCGACTGGCTGCCGATGAGCCCACGGCCGATGATGAGGCAAGCGCCGACCATGACGACTGGGCAGCGGAGCCCGCATCGAGTGGCTGAAACGTCATCGCAACCCCCTGGCCTGAATGTTCAACTGAGCGCCTCGGTATGGGCCAGTGAAATTAATCACAACGCCAGGCGAGATCGCGATCATAGCCCGCGATCGGCCGGCCATCAATCCGTTCCGGTGGGGTCCGGGTCGGTGAGGTTCAGGTGCCGGCGCGCGCATCGGCGTGTCCACCGGTGAGTCGCGGACCGGCGGCGGGCCGTTAGCGTGCCAACACAATTCGCGGACTGGTTCCGAGCCTGTTGATCGGCATCGGAACCGAGGCCGGGTTATCCACAGACCCATAGCGCACTGTTCCGGATAAGACCTGTTCAGTGGCCAGCTGGCGATAAGACAGGGTGTGGATAGTCCTGTGGAGATTGTGGATAGGCCGGATTGCTGGAAGCCAATCCCGGTTCATTCGGCACTGTGTGCCACTTTCGCACCCCGGCAGGCTGAGACGGTCGTCTGGGCGCCGGGATGGCCGGCGGCGTCGCTATAGGCTGAGACCGTGATTCAGGTGTGTTCCCGGTGCGCCGCGCGGTGGAACGTGCGAGACACCCAACGGGTGTGGTGCCCGCGCTGCAACGGTGCCCTGCTGCCGCCGCCACCCTCGATGGATCGGCCCCCGGCCGTTCCGGTAAACCGGGATCGGCATCGGGCCCAACGCGAGGCGGTCGAGACGCGCACGGGCTTTCGGTGGATTGCGGTTCGGCCCGGACCGCCACCGCCACCACGGGCCCGCCGCCAGTCGCTCGGCCCGACTCCGCGCTATCAGAGCATTCCGCGCTGGGGTCTTTACGACCGTCCCGCGGCGGGTATTCCGCTGGCAGCCCAGGTGCCGCGGAAAAGCGCGTCGGACACTGCGGTGCGGGCCACCTTGCTGGCCTCGGCGGCGGTGTTCAGCCTCGCCGCACTGGTGCACATCCTGCGGTATCTGCTGCTGCTCATCAATCGAACGACGCTCCTGCCGCCTCTGGTGGCCAACGGCATTTTGTTGATGGGCGTGCTGGCCAGCCTGGCGGCGATGGTCGCGGTCATCGTCACAGCCGCCACGATGACGTCGTGGTTGGTCGGGCGGCGTGCCGCAGTGTTCAGGTTTCTCGGCCACGACGACCCGCGATCGGAGTGGGAGTTGTGGGCCGGCTGCATGATTCCCGTCGCGAACCTTGTATGGGCACCGGTCTTTTTGATTGAGTTGGCCCGTGCCGAGCAGTCCGAAGCGCGGCTGCGCGGCCCCATCGTGGTGTGGTGGGTTGCGTGGATCTTCTCCACCGCAATTTCCGCGTGGGCGATGTGGACCAGTTCGGCTACCGAAGCGCAGGGGGTCGCCGACAACACAGTGACCGTGATCATCGCCTACCTGGCGGGTTTGGCGGTTCTGCTGCTGTTGTGGCGGGTGTTCAACACCTTTGTCCGCAAGTCGGTGGAACGCCCGCTACACCGCTGGGTGATCGTCCCGGCAGATCAGGCCGACGTGGAACCCCAGAATGAATCGACTCCGGACGATCTTCCCGGTGATGTTCCCGACGATGCCGAGCTCGAACCGGATCTGCAGGCCGGGCAGCGGGAGCCGGTGGCGTAGTTCATGTCTCAGTCTGCCGCGGCGCGGGGGAAACACCGCCCGTTCGTGGTGGCTCACCGCGGTGCGTCGGCCGACCGTCCCGAACACACCCGTGCCGCATATGATCTGGCGCTCCGGGAGGGTGCCGACGGGGTCGAGTGCGACGTACGACTGACCCTCGACGGGCACCTGGTGTGCGTTCACGACAGACGCGTTGATCGCACCTCGACGGGAACAGGTCTGGTCAGTGATATGACGTTGGCCGAATTGCAGCAATTCGACTGGGGCGCTTGGCATGCCAGTCGTGATCACGGAGTCGACTCCGATGACACCGGCCTGCTCACCCTCGACGAGTTGCTGACAATGGTGCTGGACTGGGAACGGCCGGTGAAGATCTTCATCGAGACCAAACATCCGGTGCGCTACGGCGCCTTGGTGGAAAGCAAGGTCTTGGAGTTGCTCAACCGCTACGGCATCGCCTCTCCGGCGTCGGCGGATCTGTCCCGCGCGGTGGTGATGTCCTTCTCAGCCGCGGCCGTGTGGCGTATCCGCCGATCGGCCCCGATGCTTCCCACCGTCCTGCTCGGGGAGACCTCGCGGTACCTCGGCGGCGGCGCGGCGACCACCGTCGGCGCGACGGCGGTCGGCCCGTCCATTGCCACCTTGCGCGAGCATCCCGATCTGGTGGACCGGGCCGCCGCACAGGGCCGGGCGATGTACTGCTGGACCGTCGATCATTACGAGGATGTTGAGTTTTGCCGGGACATCGGAGTGGGCTGGATCGCGACCAACCATCCGGGCCGGACCAGGGCCTGGCTGCACACAGGATTGCGCGATACCGACCGGGAGGACGTTCCCCGGGATCCGTCCTGAGGTGATGGGATCTGGGCGCGCCGATCACGGCTGGGCGTCGAGCACCGACTGGGGGATCGGTGAATCGCTGCGCAGGGCGTCGAATAGTGCGCCGGCGGCCGCGGAGTCCCAGACCACGACCGAACCCGAGTCATTGTCGGTGAACTCACCGATCGGCACGGTGACCGCGGTACCCACTGTGCGCAATGCCCAGCCCAGTTGGGCCAGGTTCCAGACATGCCCATCTCGGTCGACGCTCAGTGCTGCCGCCATCGCGTGCGATGTGCGGTACCACCGCCAAGGGTTGAGCCATACGGCCGGGCTCTCCGCGCGGCGCAGCATCGCCGACACGAAGTCCCGTTGGTGGCTCATCCGATCGAGATCCGACCGAGGTGTCGATCGGCTGCGCACATAGCCGAGCGCGTTGCGTCCGTCGAGCCTCTGGCAGCCGGCCGGCAGGTCGATGCCGGCCAGTGGGTCGGCGATGGGCTCAGGCAGACACATCTGAACCCCGCCGAGGGCGTCGACGACGCCGCCGAAACCTGCGAATCCGACCTCGACGTAGTGGTCGAGGGCGATACCGGTGTTCAGCTCAACGGTCTGCGCTAGGAGGGCCGGGCCACCCTGGGCGAACGCGGTGTTGATCTTGTCCGCTCCGTAGCCCGGGATGTCGACATAGGAGTCGCGCGGGATGGAGACCAGTGTCGGCGGCTGAACTGAGTTGATTGCCGGAACATGCACCAGCAGGATGCTGTCGGTGTGCCCGTTGCCGATGTCCCCGCCGGTAGACAACTCGATCTGCTGCTGCGGGGTGAGTTCGGCGCGGCTGTCGGATCCAACCAGTAGCCAGTTGGTACCGCTGGCGGGCGCAGGGCGATCGGGGTACGCGCTGAACACATCGATCCGTCGCAACGATGACTCGATCCAAATCGCTGTGGTCAGCATCGCGGTGATCGCGACAAGACCGATAGCCAAGGCGCTCAGTGCAATTCGTCTGCCCCACCGCGCCTTCTTTTTGGCGGCAACTCGACCCGACCGCGGGGGCCGCGGGGCGATTGAGCTCCGAGGGGTTCGGGCGGGTTGATTTATCCGGGCGGGTCGGGCGGTCTGGGCGGGTCCGGCCGGTCGCGCGGGCCGTTTGGCCCCGGTCGGCCGCGCCCGCGGTACTGGTGCGGCTGGTGGCGGTGGCGGTGGTGGCTGCGGTGCGGGTGATGGCGGCGCGGCTCGTGGTGGTGTGGCTCCTGCTCGTGGTGGTGTGGGTGCGGGTCCTGGTCGATAGCGCGATTGGGGAGGAGGTGATGGTGGTCGCGGACCGGGCACTGGCCGAAGCGGGCGGGGCGGTCCGGGCAGCCGCGGGGCCGGACGGACGGTTGCCGGGTCGCGCCGGATGACCGGTGCGGGCTCACGCGCGGGCGGCTGACGTGGCCGATGCGGCTGACGCGGGATGGGTTCTGTCGGCGGATCCGTCCCCGGCGGTGGTTGGCCGTTCAACGCGGCTGTTCTTTCAACGTAGCCAGTCCAGATGGCCGGCCGCCAGTGTGTACCCGACGAATGCCACGGTGTTGATGAGTCCGTGTGCGATCACCAGCGGCCAGAGCCGACCGGTTCGGCACCAGGCGTAGCCGAACACCAGGCCCATCACCACATTGCCGAGGCCGGCACCGAAGCCTTGGTAGAGGTGGTACGCACCGCGCAAGATGCTCGACGCCAGTACCGCCTGGCCCGATGTCATGCCGAGCTGGCGCAGGCGGGTGATCAGATACCCCACCACGACCACCTCTTCGGCAAATCCGTTGGCGAACGCCGCCAACACGAGCATCGGGATCCGCCACCACGAACTATCCAGGGCCGCAGGCTCTACCTCCGCGTTCAAGCCCATCGTGCGGGCGGCCAGATAGAGCGCGAGTCCAGGAATCCCGATGAGCGCCGCCAAGCCCATCCCGCCCGGAATGTCGGTGCGCCAACGTAACCGGCCCAAACCGATGTCGGCTGGCCTGATGCCGCTTCGCCACAGCAGGTAGAGAGCCAACGCTCCCCACGCCACCAACTGACCGACCGAGACCACATTCAGGCCGAGGTTGATCAGGTCGAAGCGGGACTGGTTGGGATTCAGTCGCACCCGATAGCCGGGCAGCCCGGAGAGAACCGCGTCAGCGAGTCGAAAAACGGCAATGAGCGCGCTGACGCCGAAGGTCACGGCCAGCATGACCCCGACCTCGATTCGCAGGGTCCGGCGATCGGTGATCAGGAACTCGCCGCGGGTGGCGTTCACCGAAGCAACGGTAGTGCCTTGCGTGCCGCAGGTTCCTGAGCCGCGGGCGCTGTCTTCGGCAGACGATAGTGTTGAGACGTGTCACGCATCTCCTACCTCGGCCCGGAGGGGACCTTCACCGAAGCCGCACTGCTGGCGATGGCCGCCGCGGGAATGGTGCCGGGTGGGGGCGACGTGCGGCCCGAACCGGCGGAAAGTACGCCAGCCGCGCTGGAGGCCGTCCGTTCCGGCGCCACCGACTTCGCCTGCGTTCCGATCGAGAACTCAATCGAAGGCAGCGTGCTTCCCACCCTGGATAGTCTGGCCGCCGGTTCGCCACTGCAGATCTATGCCGAACTGACTCTGGATGTGTCCTTCAGCATCGTCACCCGGCCGGGGATAACAGCCGAACAGGTGCGACGCGTGGCGGCGTTCCCCGTCGCCGCGGCGCAGGTGCGACGCTGGCTGGCCGCACATCTCCCCGATGCAGAGTTGGTGCCGGCGCATTCAAACGCGGCGGCGGCACTCGATGTCGTCGCCGGCCGTGCCGATGCCGGCGTCAGCACCGCGCTGGCGGCCCAGCGTTACGAGTTGTCCTCACTGGCCGACAGCGTCGTCGATGAGCCCAACGCCCGCACCCGCTTCGTACTCGTGGGAAAAACCGGTGCCCCGCCGGCACGCACGGGTGCGGACCGCACTTCAGTGGTGCTGCGGATCGACAGCGCCCCCGGAGCCCTGGTGTCGGCGATGAGTGAGTTCGGCATCCGCGACATCGACCTGACCCGCATCGAGTCCAGGCCCACCCGCACCGGCCTGGGCACGTACGTGTTCTTTCTCGACTGCGTTGGTCATATCGACGACAGCGCGGTCGCCGAGGCACTCAAGGCGCTGTACCGCCGTTGCGCGGAGGTCCGCTACCTCGGATCCTGGCCGACCGGCGCCGCGGCAGGGGCGTTGCCGCCCCAACTCGACGAGGCTGGTCGGTGGCTGGACCACTTACGCGACGGCAGGCCATGAGCGGACGGCTGATCCTCGTCCGGCACGGCCAGTCGCACGCGAACCTCGAACGTCGGCTCGACACCCGGCCACCGGGAGCCGAACTCACCGAGGCCGGCCGCGAACAGGCGCGTGAGTTCGCTCGGTCCCGGCGCAATCCCCCCGGCTTACTTCTGCACTCGATCGCGCGACGGGCGGCGCAGACCGCAGGTGAGATCAGCGCCGAGTTCGCCATGGCCGCAAGTGAAGTCGGCGGGATACACGAGGTACAGGCCGGCGATCTTGAGGATCGCACTGACGACGACGCCATCGCGCAGTTCACCGCCGTCTATCAGCGGTGGTGCGAGGGCGAACTTGACGCTGCGATGCCCGGTGGGGAGAGCGGCAGCGACGTGCTTGATCGCTATGTGCCGGTGCTCACCGATCTACGACTGCGTTACCTCGACGACCCCGACTGGCCAAGCGACATCGTGGTGGTCAGTCACGGCGCAGCGATCCGCCTTGCCGCCGCGACACTGGCCGGAGTCCAGAGCGGCTTCGTCCTCGACCACCATTTGGCCAACACCGAGACGGTGGTATTGGCGCCGGTCACCGAGGGACGCTGGAGTTGCGTTCGGTGGGGGTCGAGGGTCCCGCCGTTCTATCCCGAACACGATGGGCACGCGGTCGCAGATGCGCTGCAGTCCACCGACCCGATGGGGTGATCGGGGTGGCAGGCGGCAGTGACGGTGAGAACACCACCCCCGACGGCGTTCCCCGGCGGGCGTGCGCGGGGTGCGGATCGACGGTTCCGGCCGGGATGTTCTGCGGATGCTGCGGGGCCGAACTCGACAGACCCGGGGATCGGTTACACCTGTTGCGTCCGCGGGTCTTCGTAGTCGCTCCCGGTGAACACGTCGCCATGCCCACGATCATGAGTTCGGTGTTTCCGCATCTGCCTAAGGCCTCCCGCGTTCCGTTCCGGATCGGGATGGCGCTATTGCTGATCGGCTTGGTCGGCGGTGCGCTGTTGCGGATCGTCGGACCGTTAGTCGTTATCGCGGCACTGGGCGTTCCGCTGCTGTTCGTCCTTTATCTGTGGCAGTCGGGATTGATGCGGGATGTGCCCGGGCACGCCCTGGTGACCGCGACAACGTTGGGTGCCGGGCTTGGTGTCACCTGGGTGCTCGTTACCGGCGGTATGATCGCTCGGTCGTATGACATCCCGATTTCCGCTGGATTTGTGCTCGAAAATCTGCTGGGAATAGGTCTGATCGTCTCGGTGGGCGGGGCGGTGCTGATGGTGCTCCCTGCTGTCGTAGTCCGGCTGTTCAGTGCCCGGAGCCAACAGTCGTCGCGGGAATCCTTGGATGGTTTTGTGATCGGGGCGCTAGGCGCACTCGCATTCACCGGGGCGGCGACCACAACCCGCCTTGCGCCGCAGTTCGTTTCGGGGTTGATCGACAGCGTGCGCCCGCTGCGTTTGCTTGTGGAGGCAATGCTCTACGGCGTCGCTGCTCCACTGACGGCCGCCGCCACCGGTGGACTGGTCGGGATCCTGCTGTGGTTCCGGCCCGGGCACCGGGCCGGCGAACACCGCGCACTCGTGCGCGCCGGACTCGTGGTTTTCTGCGGCTTCGTCGCGGCGGTCTACACCGGCCTCTGGGCGATCGACGCCATCCGGTTGGCGAAGTGGCCGCAACTTGCTCTACATCTGCTGATGACAGCCGCCGCGCTGTTCGCAGTGCGGATCTGTGTGCAACTGGCTTTGCTGCATGAGGAACCCGATCCGTCCGACGGTGAACCGGTGCTGTGTGCGCACTGCGATCGGGTGGTTCCAGATATGGCGTTTTGTCCGGCCTGTGGCGTAGCTGCGCGGGCGTCATCGCGCCAATCGCGCCGGTTGCGCAGGCAGTCCCCGCCGGTGCGGCAGGGCGGAACATTAGGCCCCGACGTATAGTTGAACCATCAGGTGCTCGAATAGTCGGGCATGGGAGGCAGGGGAAACAATGATGAAGACAACACTTTTGGCCAGACGGTTCGCACTCGTCACCGGCGCGGTCGCCATCGTCGGAATGGGTGCGCTCTCGGCGTGCGCAACCGAGAAGGAGAAGCCGGCCGAGACCACGAAGTCGCCGGAGTCCAGTGCCCCGGCCACGCCGTCCAACGCGCCGGCACCCACCGAAAAAGCTGTAGGCCCCGGCGGGAACAACTCCTTCTCACCGACGTACAAGGCACCGGCGGCGCCGAGTCTGCGGCCCGTGCCGGGCAACGTCATTCCGGTTCAACCGAACTAAGCGCGCGGTATCCGGCGCGTAGCGGTGCCTCAGCCGATGCGGCA
>SXGU01375447.1_pt1 | contig 11291 bp, 11 predicted proteins | sample 3174531 | NCBI WGS metagenome assembly SXGU01 (sample SAMN11356863, study PRJNA531348) | freshwater metagenome | isolation source: freshwater sample F1-140 | place: China: Fuxian Lake, Yuxi | collected 2017-12-25
CCGGCCGCGGCCAGTACATTGACCTCTCGCAGCGCGAGGCGACGATCAACTGGACCGCGGAGTCCGTCCTCGCCTATCAGATGTCCGGCCAGGATCCGGCGTGGATCGGGAACCGCGACGATTACATGGCCCCCTCCGGGACGTATCGCTGCACGGGTGAGGATTCGTGGATCGCCATGGCCGTCGGATCTGACGCGGAGTGGCGCGGACTCTGCACCGCCATCGCCCGCGAAGACCTGCTGGCCGACTACCCCACCTATGAACGGCGCACGCAGCATCACGATGCCATCGACACCGCGATCGGCGCGTGGACGGCACAACGCGCCGCCGACGACGCCATGACGATCCTCCAGCAGCATGGCGTCGCCGCCGGTGTCTGTTCGGACAACCGGCGAGTGGTCCACGATCCCCATTTGGAGGTGCGTGGCTTCTGGCCGGAGGTACAGCACAGCACCGCTGGCCCGCACATCCTCGCCGGGGAGGCATGGCAGTACAGCCGCACGCAGTCCGCGATCTACGCCGCCGCGCCCGCCCTGGGAGAGCACACCGACTACGTCCTGCGCAGGATTCTCGGCAAGAGCGACGAGGAGATCGCGAAGCTGCACGCGGCGGGGGTGCTGGAAAACACGCCAGAGGCGATCCTCCAGCAGCGCGCCCGGTCCGGCACGGCGTAACGCACGGAGCGCCCCTCGCCAGCCTACCGCAGCCCGGGTGGCCCCTCGCCGCGCATCGGTGGCAGACCGTCGGTCGTCGGCAGCGCCTGCGTCCGCCAGACGGCGACGCGGCTGAGGTAGGCGAGGTGCGTCCGGCGCGCCCGGAGAAACAGCACTCCGAACGCGGCGATCGCGGCGAGCCCGAGGACCCCGCCTGCGGCCATCGACCAGAGCCGGGCATCCCCGCTCACGCCGGCGAGCGGCACGAATCCGCGCAACACCACCGCTCCGGTCAGCGCAGCTGCCAGCACCACGCCGCGCCAGCGGCGAGGTGGCCGCGCGAATCGCTCGCTCGCGAACTCCGGCAGGATCAGTTGCGCCATCGCCACGATCCCCTGGGTGATCACCCCCAGCGCGAAGATATGACGGATCGCGTCGAGGCGGGCGCTTGAGATCACACCGCCGCGCACGAGCGCCTCAATGCCGCTTCCGCAGAGCAACAGCCCGGTGAGCGTGAGCATTGCCAGCGTTGCGCGCAGTGGCCAGGCCAGAGGCTGCGACGCGACAGCGAACCGCGTCTCGCGTCGCCACCACCCGAAGGTGCTCATCAGCAACAACATCGCGACACCGACAAGCGTCTGCCCCGCCGCAACCGCCCGTTGGGCATCGACGTCCCCGATCGCCAGCAAGCTACCGCCGGCCCAGAACAGCAGGCCACCCTGAAGGGACGCGAACACCGCGTGCCCCATCCGTGCCGATGGTTGTGGCATCCCGAAGAACGACGGGAAGGAGCGCAGCCCCACGCCAGCAAAGACACCGAACAGGAAGCCGAAGAACTGGATCGACACCAACAGTCCATCTCGGTCGGAGCGGAGGACGCTCGCACCGTCGAGCGCGAGTTGTGAGAACCAAACAACTCCGAGGGCGGCCTGCGCCACGAGCCATACCATGCCCGAACACATGAGCAGGGCATTGGGCATCCCCTTGGGGATCGACGGTCGCAAGGTCAGAGCGACCGATCCGGCGTACATTGCTGCGCCGGCGAACTCCAGCGCGGCCCCAATCGCCATGAGCGACGCAAACGGCATGTGCGACGCGAACGGCTGACCGACCCCTCGGGCGAACAGCCCTGCTAATAAGCACCAGAACGCACCATCCACGAGCGCGGGATGCGCCAGATGGCCGCTCCCGAATCGGGGCGCGAGTTTGGTCGCTACACCAAGGACAAACAGGCCAGCGAAGCCCGCGACCTGCAGGTGTCCATGGACCTGCGCGGCGGCCAACCATGACACGTCCATGTGTCCGAGCACGGCCTGCACCGGAAGCCAGACGGCCAGCGCGAAGCCACCGAGCGTGGCGAACAGCAGGCCCGCATAGACGAACCGAATGTGACTGTCGGCGCCGATGTCGGGAGCGGATGTCGGTACGGAAGCTGGTCGCGCGTCCCGTGCCATCGGATCCCCCGGACTACGAGCGAGCGGATCGCCTGCTGGCACGCACCTTCATGTTGCTGTCGCGCATGCCGAGTCGTGCCACTGGCTCGATGTGGGCAGACTGACGAGGGCGGACGGGCCGGTTCTGGATCGCCTCATCCGCGGCGGCTAATGCTGCGAGCGTGGTATGCCCCAGTTCGGCCGCAAGCGCATCACGCGCACGCCCCCACGTCTCATGAAGTGGGCAGGTTTCATCCCAATCGCACGGACCGCCACGCAGGACACAGCGAGGCGACTCCAGCGGCCCCTCGGCGACCTCGATGACCTCCAGCACGGTGATCGAGGCGGGGTTGCGGGCGAGCGTGTACCCCCCTTCAGGCCCCGCTGTGGCGACCAGCAGACCGCCACGCACGAGCGGGGCAAGCAGTTGCGGGAGGTAGCGGACGGGGATGTCCATGACCGTGGCGATCTCCCGCGCCTTCCGCCGCCCCTCTCCGAAGTGCCGAGCGAGGTCGATCACCGCGCGGACGGAGTAGTCACCTCGGCGCTCCAGCGCAATCTGCATACATTGCTCCGAATGTTAAGTCAGTGACTTGACGATACGAAAGGACGATACCACCATGCGATTGTGTAGTGCAGCACTACACAATAGTGACTAAGGTCCCCCAGCCAAGTGCCCCCCGGCACTGATCGCTGACGGAGTGCGCAGCGAGCATCAGGACGGACGAAAACAACGGGCGGCGACCCGCCCGAGTCAGAGACACACCGCTGGCACTGCCGGCGCAGGAAGGACGAATGGACATGCCCATGAAGCACTGGGGCCGGACGCTCGCCACCGCCGGATTGCTGGCCTCGGCGGTGCTGTTGGCCGCCTGCAGTTCAGGCGGCGACTCGAAGGAGAACGGCGACGGCGGCTCTGGAATGAAGGCGTCGTCGAGCAAGGGGAAGGCGCAGACCGTCGCTATCACGATGAAGGACAACACCAAACAGAATCGAGGCGACGACTAACCCGTCCAGGCCCCGGAGCGCGTATCGAGACGCACGGCCGCCTTCTTATGTCCCCCCCCCAACACGAGGGCGCCCTCCCCTGGGCGCCCTCCTTTTTGCCATGGGGCGGGAGCTTACGAAGACCGGCGGAGTGTGTCCTGGTGCGCCGTGACCTGCACCACCAGCAGGTTGGGACGCTGCTCGGCTGCCGTCTGGATCTGTTCCGTCGTACGGTTGTGCAAGATGCGTGCCCACCAGTGCCGCGGCCGGAATTCCGGCACGAGGACGAGCACCGGATCACGGGGGTCGACGCCGACTCGGTCGATGTAGGCCAACAGCGGCCCCACGAACGTGCGGTAGGGGGACTCCACCACCACCAGCGGCACGTCCGGCACGAGGCGGGCCCAGCGTGCCTGGAACGCTTCGATGTCCTCGTGGCCCTCGCGGGCGATATGCACCCCGGTGACGTTCGAGGAAATCCGGCGGGCGTACTGCACCGCGCGCCATGAGACGCGGTTCAGGTCACGCACTGTTACGACCACCGGCTCCGAGCCCAGCCCCGCGGGGCGCGTGAGGGGGCGGGCGTCCTCATCTGACATCAGGGAGATGCGCGCCACCTCGGCGTAATGGGCGTGGATATTGTGCAACAACCAGACCATCACCGGGACCAAGAGCAGGACGACCCAGGCTCCGTGCGTGAACTTCGTCCCGGCGACGACCAGCGTCACGACGCCGGTCATCGCGGCGCCGATGCCGTTCACCGTGGCGGCGCGCCACCAGCCCGGTTCCCCGCCTGTCCGCCAGTGCCGGAACATGCCGACCTGCGACAGCGTGAACGCCATGAACACGCCAATCGCGTACAGCGGGATGAGCCGGTGTGTGTCCGCGTTGAACAGCACGATGACCACGCCCGACACCAGCGTAAGCACGATGATCCCCGTCACATAGGTCAATCGGTCGCCGATGTAGGCGAATTGACGGGGCATGTACCGGTCCTCGGCCAGGATCGAGGCCAGACGCGGGAACCCGTTGTATGCCGTATTCGCCGCAAGTATCAGCACGAAGGCCGTCGTCGCCTGGAGGAAGTAATACGGGATGCTCCCGTTCCCAAAAATCGTCCGGCCGATCTGCGAGATCACGGACTCGTCATGGACCGGGACGACGCCCAGCCGCCACGCGAGGAACGTCGCGCCTACGAAGAAGAAGGCAAGGATGGCGCCCATAATCGCCATCGTGATCCGGGCGTTCCGTGGAGACGGCTCCTGGAACGCCGTCACCCCATTGGCGATCGCCTCGACGCCCGTCAGCGCTGTGGATCCGGACGCGAACGCGCGAAGGACCAGCAACAGCCCCACGGCGGCGGTCGCCTCCAGCTGGCCTGACGGTGCGGCAGTGGCCGTGAGCGTGGCGCCGCCGATGCCGATCGCCAGCCGCGCTAGCCCAACGACGATCAACGCCCCGAACGAGAAAATGAACAGGTATGTCGGGACCGCGAACACCGTCCCCGACTCGCGCACCCCGCGGAGGTTTCCCAGCGTCAGCAGGATGAGCGACACGATCGCGATCTCGACACGAAAATCCGCAAGGCCCGGCAGCGCCGAAATGACCGCCAGGGACCCCGCCGAGATGCTCACCGCCACGGTCAGGATGTAGTCCGTGAGCAGCGCCGCCGCGGCGATCAAGCCCGCCCACGGCCCGATGTTCTCGCTCGACACCGAGTACGCGCCGCCGCCCTTCGGATAGGCGCGCACCGTCTGCATGTAAGACATCGTGACCATCGCCAGCAGGACGGCGATCCCGATCGAGATCGGGAGTCCCAGGCTCAACGCCACGGCGCCTGCCGTCACCAACACCAGCAGGATCTCCTCCGTCGCGTACGCCGACGAGGAGAGCGCGTCGGACGCGAAGATCGCCAGGGCGCGCACCTTGTTCAGCCGTTCGCCGGACTCGCGCTCCGTGGAGAGCGGCGGGCCGAACAGCGCGTTGCGCACCCGGCGCGCCCACTCGCCACCCTGGGTCGTCGGGCGATCCGCCGCCTCGGTGGCCACGAGGCGCCCGTCATCGGCGGGCCGGAGGGCACGCCCGATCCGGACGCGACGCGACCCCACGCGGCTGCCGGGGATCATCCGGCCGGCGCGGGTCACAGGCCGAGGACTGGATGTCTCTTCCCCTGGGGAGGGGTCTCCGTCGCTGGGAGCCGTCATGGCACCTCCGGCGCCACAGGGCGCATCACCCGATCAGACTCTGCCCGTGCCCAGACCGCAAGCGACGTCTAGGTTAACGGTCGTCCCCGCCGCGCGTACATCACAACCTTCGACCGCTAGGGAGGAACGTCTGGTGAGTTATGAACTGCTGCTGATGGGTCACGTCACCGCCGCCGTGTTGTGGGTGGGCGGCTCGATCGGGCTCATCCTGATGGCGCTCCGCCTGAGGCGTGCCAGTCCCGGCGCGCAGATGGGGGACTACGCGAAGAATCTGGAATGGTTCGGGAAGTTCTACTTCACTCCACTTTCCCTGCTCGTCCTGCTCTTCGGCATCCTGCTCGTCCGGAACATGGACAACGTGACGGTCACGGATTTCTTCATCCAGTACGGCCTCACCGCCATCGTCATCACCATCGCCGTCGGCGCCGGTTTCTTGGGGCCGCAGTCCGGCAAACTCGCGCAGTTGATCGAGGCGGAGGGCGCCGAGGCCGCCGAAGTGCAGGCGTTGCTCACTCGCATCCTGCTCGTCGCACGCTTCGATAGACTAATGCTGCTCTCCGTCGTCGTCGTGATGGCCCTGAAGCCGTTCAGCTAGCTGCTTATCCCGCAAACTGGGAAGCGATCGTCGCGACCCAGAGCGCGAGGCCGTTCGCGAACCAGACCCAGGAGGCATAGCGCACCCCGCGCGCGGCCGTGGCGCTCGCGCCGCGTTCTGTCCCTGCGATGCGTCGCGCGCCGCTGAGCCATGCTCGGCCACTGGCCCGCTCCACCGCAGCGGCCAGCACGCCCAGGGCCAGGAGCGGAAGCGCGACCACGGCCGCGAAGATCGCGATCCATGCGTACACCGCGAGCGGATACCGGGTACCCGCGGACGCGAGGACGAACAACCCGCTCACGAAGAGCGACCAGCCGTATATAGCCAGCGCTGGCGTCGCTACCGCGGTGACGCGTCGCACTGTCCCGACTCGACCTGTTTCGCCCTGCTCGATCACCGCTAACTCCTGCCTGCGCTGGTGATCCTCGGCAGGAATCGGGAACGCCATACGAGCGTTCACCCGGATTTCACACGGCGAATCGAGCCCATACGTCTGACTTCACGTTATGTCTAATCGCTGCCTACGTAGCGAAATGGTGGCGCGCGGCGCTACCTGCATACCGCGATGAACGGCGTGCCCGAGGCGACACTGACAGGGAAACCCGCGTTCACGAACGACGGCGCACCCGCCAGATACCCTGCCTGCGCCCCGCCGGTCACGAGCCAGATCGAGGCCGCTGAACAGCCGCGCTGGGAGAGCCCGGCGATCACCCCATCCGCCGTGCCGCTGCCGCCCGTCTGGAGCAGCGCTACACCCGATGCCGGCACGCTGCCCGTGATCGCGACCGCCGCCACCGGCGGCGGCACCACCACCTCGCTGTCGTCCACGGAACCGAAGGCCAGCTCCCAGTAGTACGTGAACGTGGCGCCCGATCGCACGACGAGGGCTATCCCCACGACGGTCGGGTCGGCGGCCAGGTTGTTCACGCGGTGCGGAGGGGAGTCCATCCACCCCTGCACGACCTCGCGCCCCGTCGCCTGTCCGGCGGCGATGTTTTCCCGGATCGAGGAGTTCGGCGTGTACCCGAAGGAGGTGAATCGCGGCCGGATGTCCCGACCCTGGGAGTCAGTGTGCGACAGGCTGGTCGGCGTCGAATTGCCAACCATGTCGTTCGCCATCCACTCGGACGCCGCCTGGAGCGTCGGCGAAACCTTGAGCGCGTTCAACCCTCGGCTGGTGCGCTCTACGTTCAGCTGGCCTAGCGCCGCCTGCTCTTCCCGGTCCAGCGTCACCGCCGCTGAAGCGTGCGCGGGGACGGAGGCCAGCGCGACGGCAGCGAACGCGCTCAGCGCGATGACCGCCCATACCGCATGCACCGTCGCGCACCTCACCGCTCGCATCTGGCTCCCCCTCGCTCGCGCCCGGCGTCACCTGAGGCAACGAACCTGGCCGGTACGCGTTCGCCGCGACGACACCAGAATCACCGGGAGTTAGCATCCCACAGGAACGGAAAGGCCCGCTCGTGATTCTTCCGCCCTCCGCGCGTCCCGGCCGCGTCCGTCTGGGCGGCATGCGGATTGGCGTCGTCTCCGACACGCACGCGCAGGGCGACGGCTGGGACTCGCCACCGGAGTTGCTCCACGCCCTGCGTGGCGTCGACCTCATCCTCCACTGCGGCGACCTCGACGCGCTCGGCGTGCTCGACCACCTCGAAACCGTCGCACCCGTCCTCGCGGTGCGCGGCTACCCCGACCCGCACGAGGACGGCGACCGGTTGGCGGAGATGCTCCGCGTCGTCGAAGTGGAGGGCGTGCGGATCGGCATGGTGCATGACCCGCGCTGGCCGCTCCCGCTGACCTTCACCCACACCCTCGGCTTCCCGCCCGGCCCGGTCCAGGATCACCTGCGGCCACGCTTCGGCACCGAGGTCGACGTCGTCTGCTTCGGCGACACGCACGACGAGTACATCGGCTGGTACCAGGGCGTGCTGTTCCTCAACCCCGGCAGCCCCAGCCGTCCCGGCATGCGCCATGCGCCAGACGACGTGGGCACGTTCGCGATCCTCGATGTCCACCAGGGCGTCGTGGCCGCCGAACTGCACAAGCTGCGACGCGGCCAGCACCTCGATTAGTGCGCATCCGGCGGCTTCCTCGTGTCACGAGGCGCCCGTAGAGTGAGCTTCATGACCACAAACGAGGGCATCACGCCCCCCAACACCTCCTTTCACCGCGACGGCGACTTCTACCTCCCCACCGCCCGCACACGCGGGCCGTGGGCTCCGGACTCGCTGCACGGCCGCGTCATCGCCGGCCTGCTGCGGTCCGCAGGGGAACGCCGTCACCTCGACCCCGCGTTCCAGGTCTCGCGCCTCACGGTGGACATGTTCCGCATTGCCCCCATGCGCCCTGTCACCGTGGTCACCAGCGTCGTGCGCGATGGCAACCGCATCCGCGTTGCGGATGCCTCTCTGCGCCTCGAAGACGGCATGGAGATCGCGCGGGCCAGCATCGTGATGCTCCGCCGCGCCCCGGCCCCGGAGGGCAACGTCTGGGCACCGCCGGCATGGGACGTCCCGCACCCCGACACGCTGCCCCTGCCGCCTCCGCCGCCCGCGCAATTCGGCCCGGCGGCGTGGGAGACGCGCTCGATCACCGGACAGATGGCGTTCGCCAATAGCGGGCCGCCCGTGCAGAAGCGTGCGTGGATCCGTGACAACGCCAACTTCGTCGACGACGAACGCCCCAGCCCGCTGGTCCGCTCCGCGCTGGTGTCCGACTTCGCCAACCCGTTCGCCAACTCCGGCGACCGAGGGCTGAACTACGTGAACGCGGACGCCTCGCTCTACCTGCACCGCGACCCCGTGGGGGACTGGATCGGGATGGAAGTCGCCACGCACCACGCATCGGAGGGCATCGCCATCGGCGAATGCGTGGTGTACGACCTGGACGGCCCGGTCGGGCGGTCAACCGTCTGCGCGGTGGCGAACCAGCGGCGTCCGTAACCGCTATCCTGCTCGCATGACGCCTCGACGGCGGGGGCCGAGAGGGCGACCGTGCCGCGGACCGCTGTCCCACGCGTGACCACCACCGACCACCGCACACTGCTGTGCGCGGTCGGCGTGATTGAGTACCGCCTCGTCCGCAGCAACCGGCGCCGGCGCACCATCGAGATCACGATCGAACCGGACGGCGTCCGTGTCTCCACGCCGATGCGCATCCCCAACGCCGAAATCGAGGCCGCCGTCCGCGAGCGCGAGGCGTGGATCCGCCGCCACCTCGCCACACCACGCGAAACCCCACGCGTCGCCACATACGAAGACGGCGAACCGCTGACGTTCCTCGGCCGGCCGACACCGCTGCTCGTGAGCGAACGGCCGGGACGCGCTCGGGCCGCGCTCGATTTCTTCAACCTGCGCGTCTCCGTGCCGCCCCACCTGGAGACCGAGCGTCGTCAGGCCACCGTCCGTACCGCCGTGCTTGCCTGGTACCGCGAGCGCGCGGCAGAAGTCATCCCACTGCGCGTGGAGGGCTGGGCGAAGGCGATGGGGTGCCAGCCCAGCCGCGTCGTCGTGAAGGAACAGAAACAGCGGTGGGGCTCCTGCGGGCCGGACGGCGTCCTGCGCTTCAACTGGCGCCTCGTCCTCGGCGCGCCCGCGCTCCTCGACTACGTCGTAGTGCATGAACTCGCCCACCTCTGGCACCCGCACCACGGCCCCGCCTTCTGGCGCGCCGTCGCGCGGACGATGCCGGATTACCGCGAACGGCGAAGCCGTCTGCGCGAGTGGGGCCGCACGCTCGCGATCTAGCCTCGCTCCCCATCGGCGTTGCGCGCCCCGAAATAGAACCCGGTCACCGTACCCGCCTCCAGCGCGAGCGCGCCGAGGAGCGCGAGGCCGCTGTCCACCTCGCCGCGCGCCAGAAGCCAGACCGCGCCCGCCACGTGGCCCGCGAGGAAAGCTGCGACGATCGCCAGCGCGAGGTAGGCTCGCACCGTCCCGCTCGGGCGGCCCATGGGTGTCCCGGCCATTCGCTCGCTCCTTCCGTCCGGAGCCGAGGCTACCTAGGCGAAGCGCAACAGCCGAGACGGAAACGGCGCTCGTACGGCCAGCAAACGATGTGCCGCCAGTGGCACAAATCTCACGCGTGCGTTAGGGTGAGGGTGAGGCGTCCGGTACGTCCTCAGGAGGTCATGCCGCCATGCGCGTTCTCGTCCGGCTGCTCCGGTTCACCTTTCCTTACAAGCGCCAGGTGGTGTTGACCGTCGGTTCGATGATCGGCGCCAGCCTGTTCGCGCTGGCGGTTCCCACCATCGTGGGTCAGACCCTGGACACCGCACTGAAGGCGCAGCAAGACGGCCATGTCGCATGGGAACCGCTCCTGAGGGCAGCGCTGTTGATCCTGGGCGCCGCCAGCCTGCGCGGACTGTTCGCGTACACGCAGCAGTACTTCGGCGAGAATCTCTCGCAGTCCGTCGCCTACTCCATCCGCAACGCGATCTACAACCGGCTGCAGCGGCTTTCCTTCGCCTACCACGACCAGGCCGAGATCGGCCAGATCATGTCGCGCGCCACCCAGGACGTCGAAGGCGTCCGGATGTATGTGAACTTCGGCATCGTCCGCGTCGGGTACATCGTGATCCTGCTTGGTGTGGCCCTCTACCTGATGCTCCGCTCGAACGTGACGCTGGCCATGGTCTCCTGGGGCTTCCTCCCGATCATCGCCGTGGTGTCTACCGTGATGAGCATGCGGCTCCGCCCGCTATGGCTGGCCGTGCAGGATAGCCAGGGCCGCCTGAGTACCGCGCTCCAGGAAAGCCTCTCCGGCGTCCGCGTGGTAAAGGCGTTCAGCCGCGAGGAGTTCGAGAGCCAGAAGTTCGAGGTGGAGGCGAAGAGCCAGTTCACCTGGTCCTACGCGACCAACCGGATCCAGGCGATCAACCAGCCGTTGCTCACGGCGCTCAACGCCGCCGCCCTCGTTGCCACGATCTGGATCGGCGGCCGGCAGGTCGCCAGCGGCGAACTGACGACCGGACAACTGACCGCGTTCCTTGGCTACCTCTACCTACTTGCGCAGCCCGTCCGGATGCTCGGCATGATCGCAAACATCCTGAGCCGCACGGTGAGCGCCGGTGAGCGCATCTTCGAGATCCTCGACGCCGAAAGCGCCGTGAAGGAGAAGCCGGACGCCACCGTCCTCCCCCGCGTCAGCGGGCGCGTCGAGTTCGACCACGTCGCCTTTGGCTACAAGGCGTCGAACCCGATCATCCGCGACGTAGACCTTGTCGCCGCACCCGGCCAGATCTTCGCCCTGGTCGGCCCCACCGGATCCGGCAAGTCCACGCTCGTGAACCTGATGCCGAGGTTCTACGACGTCACGGGGGGCGCCGTACGCGTGGACGGCGTCGACGTGCGCGACGCCACCATCGCCTCGCTCCGCCGGAACATCGGCATCGTGCAGCAGGATGTCTTCCTGTTCATCG
>SXGU01568080.1_pt1 | contig 11290 bp, 10 predicted proteins | sample 3174531 | NCBI WGS metagenome assembly SXGU01 (sample SAMN11356863, study PRJNA531348) | freshwater metagenome | isolation source: freshwater sample F1-140 | place: China: Fuxian Lake, Yuxi | collected 2017-12-25
CGCCGGTCTACATCTTCGCGGCGGACGCGCTCGCCGAGTTGCCCGCCTTTCTGAACGTCGCCCCGGATACCGATGCACCGGGCAACTTTGTCGGCTGGCTCGCCCGGAGAGGACTCGTCTGGGCGCATCGCATGGCCGGCGAGCGCTTCGACGTCGGCACGCCCGAGAGCTGGGCGGCAGCCCCGGCCTGGCTGGCACGGAGTCACGCTTGAAGGAAGATGGATGCGCTGCGACGTGCCACAGCAGTGCCATCTTGAGCTGCAGCGCCCGCGCGGAGTCGCGCTTGAAGATGGATGCGCTGCGACAGCCGTTGCTTGCGACATTCGCCGCCTTGGCATAGCCCGCCCGGCAGACACTCGACCCGATTGGCGCGGGCGGGACCGGGCGCTCGGGCGTTCGGGCCGCGCATCGAAAGAGAGTCCGAGCGGGCGGGAGAACGGTGAGTCAACGCACTTCGATTCGGATCGACGACCTCAGGGAACCCAGGCTTGGCGAGATGCAAAAAGCTGCGCTCGACTGGGCCGCGAGCCAGGAGATCCGCTTCGAGGAGAAGGAACTTCTGGCCGAGGCCGCCCAGCGGACCGGTCTCTCTGATTTCGGAAGAGACGCTTTCCGGCCACGGCTCCGGGCCCAGCTTGCCGCGATCGAGGGCGACCCCGGCCTCACGGGCCTCGGCCGGCTGATCTTGCGCCGGCGTCTGGTCGGGCTCCTCGTCGCGCGGCTCAGGCTCGAGGACTTTCTCGGGCGCTACCCCGAGGCGCTGGCGATCGAGCTCGAGCCGCCCATCGTCGTGGTCGGGCTGCCGCGCTCGGGCACCACCCATCTGGTCAACCTGATAGCCGCCGACCGGCGCTTCCGCGCCCTGCCCTGGTGGGAATGTCAGGAGCCGTTTCCCGCACCCGGAGAGGGGCCGGGGCCCGACGGCCTGGACCGCCGCTTTGCTCGCGCACTCGCAAACTACGAGGCCGAGACAGCGATGGCGCCGATCACCCGAGCCATGCACGACCGCCGTCCCGAAGCGATCGAGGAGGAGTGCGAGCTGCTCGATCTCGACTTCGCCGGCTACACGCTCGAATGGCACGCCCGCGTGCCGGGCTGGCGGGACTATTACTTTGGGATCGACCAGGACGCGTCCTACGCCTACCTGGTGCGGATCCTGAAGGCGCTGACCTTCCTGCGCGGGCCGCGTCGCTGGGTGCTCAAGACGCCGCAGCACCTCGAGTGGCTCGGGCCGCTGCGCCGCACTTTCCCCGAGGCGACGTTCGCTTTCACGCTGCGCGACCCGGTCGCGGTGCTCCAGTCGGCGATCACGATGCTGGGCTATGGCGATCGGGTGCGCCGTCACGAGGTCGGGTTGGGCGAACTCGCGACCTACTGGACCGACCGGGTCGAACGACTGCTGCGTGCCTTCGTCCGCGACCGCGACCAATTCGCGGGTGAGAATGCCATCGACGTCGAGTTCCATGAGTTCATGCGCGATGACGTCGCGATGGTGGCGCGTATCTATGCGATGGCGGGGATGGAGATGACCCGCCCGGCACGGCGTGAGCTCGACGCCTACATGGAGGCGCACCCACGCGGGGCGCACGGCCAGATCGTCTATGATCTCGAAGGTGATTTTGGACTGAAACCCGCCGCGGTGCGCGAGCGCTTCGCGTTCTACTTCGAGCGCTTCCCCGGGGTTCGGCCGGAGGTTTGAGAACGATGCAGCAAGTCAGGATTCATGGACCTGCCGACGTGCGACTCGACGAGGTCGAGGCACCGTGCCCGGGGCCGCGCGATGCCGTCGTGCGGATCGCGGCCTGCGGCGTTTGCGGCAGCGATCTCAAGTACATCGAACTCGGTGGTCTGGCCGGACCCGGCCCTGCCCCCATGCCCCTCGGCCACGAGGCCGCCGGTATTGTCGAGTGGGTCGGTGCCGAGGTTTCGGATCTGACCGTGGGCCAGCGCGTGGTGATCCATCCCGGTGATGATCAACTCGGTCGCATCGGCAACGGTGGCGCCGAGGGCGCGCTGGCGCCGCGGCTGCTCGTTCGCGAGGCGGCACGCGGCGGTCGGCTCTTCGATGTTCCCGAGGGCCTGCCGCTCGACGTCGCCGCGTTCGCCGAGCCCCTCGCGGTCGGGATGCATGCCGTCGAGCAGGCCGACGTGGTCGCCGGCGACAAGGTGGTCGTCTTCGGCTGCGGTTCGATCGGGCTCGCGGCAGTGGCGACGCTCCTCGATCGGGGCGCCCGGGACGTAATTGCGGTCGATCTCTCGCAGCGTCGGCGCGAGCTGGCACTCGAACTGGGCGTCCGCGCTGCACTGGATCCGGCGACTGACGATATCTGGGCCCAACTGGCCGCCCTGCACGGGACGGTGCCATCGATGTTCGGCCCGATGCCGGCGGCGTGCGCTTACATCGAGGCCTCGGGGGCGTCGGCGCTGATCGGTCAGATCATCGACCATGCCGCGCCGCACGCACGGCTCGCGGTCGTGGCCCTGCATTACGCACCGATCCCGACGAGCTTCCTCATGATTCTCATCAAGCAGCTCACGATCCGCGGCGCGATGGAATACCCTGCGCGCTTCGAGGATGCGCTCGATCTCCTGAGCCGGCGCGACATCTCGCCGATCATCACGCACCGCTTCCCCCTCGAGCGTTTCAATGAGGGACTGGCGCTGCTCAAGGGTTCGCGCGACTGCGGCAAGGTGATGATCACGCTGAGCGACGACGCTTAGGAGTGCTGCACGGCGCAGGCGGCGCGCTCGGCGGCCATGCTGCGTGATCGACCGGCGCTACGGCCGCCAGAACATCGACGCCGCGCGGCAGTCGTGCTGCACCGCGGCAGGGATGCAGCAGGGGGGCTGTCGGTGCGCACCGGTTTGGTTGACCTGCGGTCGCGAGACGCGCTAGCGCTAGCCGGTGCCCGAGATGCCACCGCTCTATCGCTCGCGGCCGGGCGCGCACGAGATCAAGCCGGCCTCGGCCGAGCGCGCGACCGAGGTCGGACCCGACATCTGGGTCTCGCCGGGCCTGTCGAACGCCTATCTCATCCGGACGCCGGCCGGGCGAGTGATCGTCAACACCGGTATGGGTTTCGAGGCGGGCGTTCATCGGGCCAACTTCGACGCTGTCGATTCCGGCCCGGTACGTTGGATCGTTCTGACCCAGGGCCATTACGATCACGTCGGCGGGGTCGATACCTTCCGCGAGCCGGCGACACAGGTGGTGGCGCACGCGAATTTCGGAATCTGGCGCGACGACAACGAGCGGCTCGAAGCCTTCCGCTCGCGTAACGCGGCGTTCGCCTGGCTCCATGCCATCATGGCGGCGCTCGAACATGCCAAGCGTCGCTCCGCCGGAGACCTGCCGGCGCAATCACGACCCGAGCCGACAGCGACCTTTGCGGACACGCTGCACTTCGTCTGCGGCGGCCGGAGCTTCGATCTTCTCTCGACGCCTGGCGGCGAGACCACCGACTCGATCGTGGTCTGGCTGCCGGCAGATCGCATCTGTCTCTGCGGCAACGTCTTTGGCGCGCTGTTCGGCCACATTCCGAATCTCGTGACGATGCGGGGCGACCGCTATCGCGATGCCCTGCAGGTCGCGGACTCGATCGAACGGGTGCGCCAACTCGAGCCCGAGTGCCTGCTCACGGGTCATTTTGAGCCTATCCGCGGCCGCGAGCTGATTCAGCGCGAGCTCGTGCGCCTGCGCGACGCCGTCCTCTTCCTGCATGACGAGACCGTCAAGGGCATGAATGCTGGACGTGACGTCCACACCCTGATGCGTACGATCGAGCTGCCGCCGGAACTCGACGTAGGGCAGGGCTACGGCAAGGTGGCGTGGAACGTGCGGGCCATCTGGGAGAACTACGCCGGCTGGTTCCACCATCGCTCGACGAGCGAACTCTACCCCGTGCCGCCCGCAGCGGCGTTTGCGGATCTGGTCGAGTTGGCCGGGGCCGAGGCCCTGGTGACGCGCGCACGGCGCCACCTGGAGGCGGGCGAGACGGTGGAAGCACTGCAGCTGAGCGAGATCGTGCTGTCGGTCGACAACGCGCACGTAGACGCGCGGGTGGTCGCGCTCGGGGCACACGAGGCGCTGCTCGCAAGGAGCGTTAACTTTTGGGAGACGGCATGGCTCAGACGGCAGATCGAGCGCCTGCGGGCATGAGCGCGCCCGGGGATACGACCGCGGCGCCGCGTGGGCAGGCGTGTTTCGATTTTGCGGGCGCGCGCGTTCTGGTCACCGGCGGTACGAGCGGCATCGGCCACGCGATTGCATGTTCCTTCGCCGCGGCAGGAGCGCAGGTCGTCGTGACCGGTACGCGGGCGTCGCATACGGAATATAAGACCGACCTCCAGGGTCTCGAGTACCGCCGTGCGCGGATGACGGAGGGTGACGAGTTGGCCGCTCTGGGCGCGTCCTTCAAGGAGTTGGACGTGCTGGTCAACAACGCCGGCGCCAACCTGCCCGGCGGCCGCGACGAGTGGCAGCCCGAGGTCTTCGCCGAGGCGCTGGCGATCAATCTCGGCGGCGCTTTCCGCCTGACCCAGGCCTGCCACACCGCACTGCGGGCGAGCCGGCTCGGGGGTGGGGCGAGCGTCGTCAATCTGGTGTCGATGTCGGCCTGGCGGGCGGTGCCGCTCGTGCCGGGCTATGGCGCAGCCAAGGCCGGGCTGCTGCAGCTCACCCGCAATCTGGCCATGCTCTGGGCCAGCGACGGTATCCGCGTCAATGCAATCGCGCCCGGCCTGATCCTGACCCCGATGACCGAGATCGTTGCCGCAATCCCGGCGCTCGAGGCCGAGCAGATGGCGCATATTCCGATGCGGCGTTTCGGGCGGCCCGAAGAGGTCGCACCAGCGGTGCTCTTTCTCGCGAGCGAGCAGGCGAGCTACGTCACCGGCCACGCCTTCGCGATCGACGGCGGCTACCTGACGGTCTGACCTTGCCGGGCGCCGCTCTGTTGGCGCGGGCGGAGGCGGCGCGCTCCCGCCGAGTCCAGCCGCGTCGATCCGAGGACGCGATCTCTGCGCGCCCGGTGTCGATCGTCGCAACCGCTGCCAGATGGCGCCGGCTGGCGGTCCTCGACCGCGTTTGGGATACGTATCTCGACGCGAGGCGCCTCAGCCGGGCCGGAGATTTGCAGCCGCCCGCCGAGGAGGCTCAGACACGCCCGCACGATCGCCGTTCGGAAGCGGTTGCTGAGGAGATCGGGACGTTGTGCCCGGCGGGATACAGGCTGGTGAGCAGCGGTGGCACTCGCCATGCCGACCACCAGTTCCGTGCCCTCGACGCGGGTCTCGACTACAAGCGCGCTGGTCGCCTGGTCGGCAAGGTCGGCTGCGAGGTGGAAGAGTGCGCGCTCGAGTAGCCGTGCATCGGTGTGGATTGCAGTGGGGCCTCCATGGACAGGGATCTTGACCGACCGGAATGGCGCGTCGCGTGCGCCTTTGCGCTGCGCACGGGGCAAGGCGCCAACGACTCGCGCGAGGAGAGGCTCGAGCGGCGTCTCTTGCCACGCCAGATCGACCCGGCCGCCGCCAGCGTCGCCGAGAAAGAGCAGATCCTCGACCAACCGGCAGAGATGGCGCGACTGGTCGGTGGCGCGGGCCAGAAGGTGACGTTGGTCGTCACTCATCGACGCACAGTTGTCGTCGAGCATCTCGAGGTGGCCCATGACGGCGGCGAGCGGTGTGCGTAACTCGTGCGAAACGAGGCCGAAGAAAGCATCGTGGTCGCTCCTCGCCAGTGCGGCCAGGTCGGGCTCTGCAGTCGCAGGCCGCGGCGTGTCGGCGTGCGCGCTTGCCACGCAGTACGCCCCTGAGCTTGCCGGGTGGAGCGAGTCGATCTGCGCGAACCTCGGTGAGATGCGCTTGACGGACACAGGGGGGAGCCCATCGGCGCGCACGGCGGCGGCCGCACTCGCGCCGAGTACCGCACCGGCGATCGCGGCCAGATTCTCGAGAGCGCGTTGGTCCGCCGGCGACCAGCGGCGCGGTACGATGTCGGTCGTGACCAGGGCTCCGATGAGGGCGCCGTCGTGGCGCAGAGGGATTCCCGCCGCGTAGTCGACGCCGGCACGACGCGGCGGGCGGATACGGTGACCCGGTCCGGGCGGAGCCCAGAGCACGAGTCCGGTGCGGGTGATCGCGTCCTGCAAAAGAGCGAGCAGGTCGACCGGGCCGCCTGCGGCCTCGTCGGCGAAGCGCTCGCTCTGGCTGAAGCTGCCCACGATGCGGACGCCCTGGGTGTTGGCGAGCATCCCGATGGCCGCATGTTCGAAGCCAAGCCGTGCCACGAGATCGGCGGCGAGGTGGCGTGCCTGCTCCTCGATGGGGCGGTTGGCGCGCTGTGCCACGGCTCCGGCGAGAGCCAGGTGCTCGGCCATGCTCTCCCGTTCCCGCTCGCGTTCAGCGGCGAGGCATCGCGCTCGCTCGGGCGTCACCCGGGGATCTCTCCCCGCATGATTTCGGGAGACCGGAGAGCAGCCGCACGCAGGGCTCGCCCGGGTGTCACCCGCGCATCTCGCCAAGAAGGGTTTCGAGCGGCTCCGCCACTTCGAAGACAGCTGAGCGGAACTCGAAGGGATCGCCCAGCTCGCGCGAGAGCGTGTCGAAGTCGTCGGGCCAGGGAGCCACACCGAGATCAGAGCCATCGGCACGCTCGATGTGCCTGAGCCAGTTCTCGGCCAGTGCGACGACACCGGGTGTTGTCGCGGGGCTGCGGTCGGTGGGTGCGTGGTGGTGCGCGATCGCGGCCACCGCCGACGCGGGCAGCCGCCACGCCTCCGCGAGCCAGGCGCCGGCTTGATCGTGGCCGACATCAAGTATCTCGCGTTCGCGAGCTGGATCGTCGCCGGCGGTGGAGAGCAGGAGGGCAGCGTGCTCGGGATGGCGGAGCAGCAACACGGCGCGGCCGATGTCGTGCAGGAGGCCGGCCGTGAAGGCCTCGTCGGAGCCGAGCTTGCCGGTGCGGCGTGCGATCAGGCGAGCGGCAGCACCGACACGGACTGCGTGCCGCCAGAGCAGGCGCAGCTCGGCCGCTCGATGCGGTAGAATATTGTGCCAGACACCAACGGCAATGGCGAGGCTCTCGATCTTGCTCCACCCGAGCGCCATCACCGCGCGCGAGACGCTGCTGACGCCGCTACGCGGTCCGTAGAAAGCGCTGTTGGCAGCGCGCAGCACACGCGCGGCCAGTGCGTGGTCGGCCTCGACCACGGTGGCGAGCTCGCGCGGCGTCGCGCTCTCGGAGTGCAGCAGCTCGAAGAGATGGGTCAGCGTCGGGGCCAGCGCGGGCAGGTCGCGCGTCGCCAGAATCTCGGCACGCATCCGTGCCGCCCGCTGTGCCCGTCCGTCTTCCATGAGCGCCGGGCCCGCCGGCCGTGCGGCGCACACCGCTTGCGGGGGGCCCGTCCGGCCATCGGCCGCTCGCGCTCCACTCTTGAGAAGTCGCCGCGGCTCTTCGCCGACAAGGCTGGCCCGCCGGCGCGGGGGGCTCAGACCCGGATCGTGGCCCAGGCCCCGGTGTGGAAGCGCCAGCCCTTGAGCAGCGCCCGCATCACGTAGTCGCCGATCAACGTCGCCCAGAGCCACGCGAGCCCGAGCGAACCGATCGACACGACCAGCCACGAGAGCCCAAGGCGCACGCCATAGAAGGTGATCAGCACCGTCAACAATGGAAAACGGGTGTCGCCCGCGCCGCGCAGGGCGCCGCCCAAGGTCGAGTCGAGTGCCATGAAGGGCTGCGCGATTCCGAGCATGACAATGAAGGACACCGTGTTGGCGACCACCGTCGGGTTGTTCACGAAGACGCGCGCGATTGGTTCCGCCTCGAGGGTGATCAGGATTCCGGCAGCAGTCATCAGCACGACCGCCATGGCGCTGGCGAGCCAGCCGGCACGCCGGGCGTGGTCGGGCTGGTTCGCGCCCAGGCTCTGACCGACCAGTGCCGAGGCCGCCGCCGCGAAGCCAAAGCCCGGCAGGAACGACAAGGCTAGTATACGGACGCCGATGAAGTAAGCCGCGACGGCGTCGGTGCCGTAGCGCACAGCGAAGACCAGGTAGATGAAGAACCCGATCTGCATCAGCGCCTGCTCGAGGGCGGTGGGCGTACCGATCTTGAGCACGCGCCGGATGGTCTCGCGGTGCGGTCTGAGATCGTGGGTGTAGAGGCCGAGCCTCAGCCGGTGGCTCATCATGAGGCCGAGCGCGATCGCGGCACCGGTGGTGAAGGCGAGGGTGGTGGCGAGCGCCGAGCCGCGTACGCCGAGCGCCGGGAAGCCGAGATGGCCGAAGATCAGGATCCAATTCAGGATCACGTTGACGATATTGACGATGACGCTGATCGCAAGCGGGGTGCGGGTGTCGCCGGCGCCGCGCAGGGCCGAGCCGATCACGAAGAGAACGCTGCCCGGCACCGCCGAGAGCAGGACCAGGCGCGTGAAGGCCGCGCCCTGCCGGGCGACGGCGGGTTCGACGCCGAAGGCCTCCACCAGCGCGGGCGCGAGCAAGGCAATCGGCACCACGACGGCGGTGGCGAGTGCCGCGGCGGTGACGATGGACTGCCCGGTGACAGCCGAGGCTTCGCGTGACTCGCCCGCACCGATGTGGCGGGCGACGATCGCGAGCGCCCCCGTGCCGACCGCCGACATCACGATCGAGACGGCGTTCAGAATCTGGCCACCGGTACCGACGGCCGCGACCGCCGTTGCGCCGAGCTGGGACACCATCACCATATCGACGAGTGCCACCAGTGACTCCGAGAGCATGGCCAGGATCACCGGCCAGGCGAGGCCCCAGACCGCGCGCGACGCGTCCCGCCGGGGCGTGCCCAGCACCGCGTCGTCGGCCATGGGCAGGGGAATGATCTCGCTATCGGGGGTCATGGGAGAGCGGGTCTTTCAATTTTGGATTTAACGAAGGTCCTGACGCAGCCTTGCCGGCAACCAAACGCTCGCGGCCAGCGTCCGGGTTGCGCGCGGCTGGGTCCAGCCAAGGCCCCGGGGGCCGTCTCCACGCCCGTGACTCCCTAGCGCGCGCCCGCGCGTGGCGCGACGTCGCATGCGCGCGCGGGCCGTGGGTGCAAACCTATCGGGTCTGGAAGCCGCTGTAGGAGGTGATCTCCCCGAGCAGCACACGAGCGATCAGGCGGTCTCACCGAGGCTGCCTCCGCCCGACCAAGAATGCCGTCCGCCCGGACCAAGCCCCCCGTTACGTAGCCCTGCCCGCAGCGTATTCTTGAGTGGGAGACGGAACGAAATCCAGAGAAGGAGGACACACCATGAGAGCGTCGGCATTTGTAGGGTTGGCTGCAGCGGCACTGGTCGCGGCGACTCCGTTGGTCGGATTCGCCGGTCCCGGCGGCGCGCGGCGTGGACTGGACGAGCGCGCGCTGGGTGCGATGCGCAAGCAGCATCAGGCCGAGCCCCACGCGCTCACCGGGACGGCCGAGACGGAGGCTGAGACGGCGACCGGGAAGCCCGCCGGGGGCCACTGGCACCCGAGCCGTGTCGGCAAGCAGGGCGGCAAGACTTCGCATCTGGTCGTGCGGCCCATGGAGGGCTCCATGGAGTCCATGAAGGGAACGGACTGAGCTGTAGGCCCTCGGCTCGCTACGGACCTGCGGTCTCAGCGCGATGCGGCTGACGTGATCGCCTCCAAGGGGCGATCACGCGTTGCGAGCCGTCGAGCCGATCGGTCTCACTGCGAGACGACTGACGTTACCCCGTCCAGTAGACATCTGCGTGACGTGGGGCGATCGTCTCAGCGCGATGCGGTCGCCTCCAGCAGGCGGATGCGGTCTTCGAGCGCGGCACGGGTCGCGCAGCCCGGAACCATTCGAGCGTGCACCTTCCGGAGCATGTCGACCATGGCTTGACCGGGAATGCGGCGCGCTTCGAGAAGATCGAGGCCGAACAGATCGGCTCGGTGCTCGGCCGCCAGGGAGCCGGCGCGGCTGGCAAGTCCCGCGAAGCCCGGCGCCGCGCTGCTCAGGGCCTCCGCTTCGAGATGACCGATTTCGTGCGCCAGAGCAGCCGTGATTTCGTCGTCATCGAGCGCGTCCACCAGACCACTTGTCAGAAAAATTTCGCCGCTAGGCCAGGCGAAGGCGGACAGGCTAGGCGCCGCGAGCACCCGCAGACGCAGCCGAGGCTCGCGGCGCTCGCGTGTCACGGCTTGCCAGGCGACGCGAGCGCGCGGGGCGACATCTACGTCGGCCACGATCCCACCTTGTTCCTGGATCCAGCGCTCGGGTGCGCGTGCGAGGCGCTTGGCGCCGAGATGACACCCGCCCAGACCGACCAGAACGGCCAAGCCCAGGATCAGAAGCAAAGCGTGTCGCACGGGGCCGGGTTGAGCAAGTTTCCTGCCCCATTCGGAACCGAAGGATCACGTGGTCGGGACGGTCGGTCTCTGGACAGATTCGTGGCAGGTGCCCATCAACGCAGCAGGCAAGACTTGCTCTCTCGATGTCGTCCGCCGCCGTGTCGGCGTTCCGCCGGACCTGCCTCGCCTCATGGACCTTCGCCGGAAGAGCCATGCCGGCCACTTCGTCCAGTTGGTGGACCAGGCCGACGGCGCGCGCAGGCCCGCCCCGCGGGCGATCGGGGGAGGCGCGGGCCTCCGGTCGAATCACAAATTCGGGCGCAACCACGCTTCCGCAACGCCCACATCGACGCCGCGTCGGCGCGCCCAGTCCTCGAGTTGCTCGCGGTCGATGCGGCCGACGTCGAAGTACGTGGCCTCGGGCGCGTGCAGGTAGAGTCCGCTCACCGAGGCCGCTGGCGTCATGGCAAAGCTTTCGGTCAGGTCCATGCCGATTCCGCGCGCCGCGAGCAGCTCGAAGAGGATCGGCTTCTCGGCGTGGCTCGGGCAAGCCGGGTAGCCGAAGGCCGGGCGGATGCCGCGGTAGCGCTCGGCGATCAGCTCGACGTTGCTGAACGACTCGGTCGGCGCGTACCAGATGCGGCGCACGTCGGCGTGCAGTTTTTCGGCGAAGGCCTCGGCCAGCCGGTCAGCCTAGGCCTTCACCATGATCGACTGGTAGTCGTCGTGCTCGGCCTCGAACGAGCGCGCGAGCGCGTCACAGCCGATGCCAGCGGTCACAGCGAAGCCGCCGAGGAAGTCGACGCGACCGCTCGATACCGGCGCCACGAAATCGGCCAGTGAGCGCCAGGTCTTCTGTTCGGCGTGGCGGGTCGCCTGTTGCCGCAGCATCGGGAAGCGCGCCCGTTCGGTCGTCCCGGTCTCGTCGCTCCACACGACGATGTCGTCGCCGTCGGCGTTGGCCGGCCAG
>SXGU01491037.1_pt1 | contig 11286 bp, 9 predicted proteins | sample 3174531 | NCBI WGS metagenome assembly SXGU01 (sample SAMN11356863, study PRJNA531348) | freshwater metagenome | isolation source: freshwater sample F1-140 | place: China: Fuxian Lake, Yuxi | collected 2017-12-25
CTATGAAGACTTTCGTGTCTGCTCAAGCACTGATGTCACGTCGATCGATGCCTTGGCTTTCGGAATTTTATCCTTCGGAGGAACAACGGGGGATGTTTGCTTTTTGTCGATGGACTTCAGAGCCGGAGAAGGAGAGATTGGCTGCGGCTGGTCGGCCTCCGTCCGCTGCAGTTGCATCTCCGTCTTCAGCTTCTGAATGCACTCGATGACCTGCAGCTGAAAATTCCCGTACTTCTTGATTTTGAACCCCGATGCCCGCGCATGACCCCCGCCCCCGAAGAGCCGACTGGCGACGCGGTTCACGTCGATGGAAACGGATGAACGCATGCTTGCTTTCAAACCCCCTTCTTCGATCTCGGTGAAAAGCACGTGCACATCTGCATCGGGAATGGTCGAGATAAGCTCATCCAAGAGCCCCGCAGTTTCCTTGGACGTCGCTCCCATTTCCGTCAGATCTTCATGGCTGACGGCAGCCCACACGATGCCCGTTTCCGTATCGATCTGAATGCGATTTAAAGCTCGACCCCAAATTTTTAAGGTCGATAAAGGCTTCGTCTTGTAGATGTGCTGTATGATCTCCTGCTGCCTGGCACCGAGGTCGAGAAGCTGCGCTGCGACTTCCAGCGATCGTGGCGTCGTATTCGGATTCTGGAAACTGCGCGTATCGGTGATCAGCCCCGTAAGCAAAAGCGTTGCGATATCGGCATTCAGAAGCGTCTTCCATTTGGGCTGGGAAAGAATCCACGCGTACAGAACCTCTGTCGCACTTGCAGCGGTCGAGTCGATAAGTTGCAGTTGTCCGAAACGAGTGTTGCTGATGTGGTGATCGACATTCAGAATCGGCGTCGTCTGGAAGAGATCGATGTTGTCCGTGTAAAAAGTACCGAGCAGACCGATGTCTGCAGTATCCAATACGACGAGCAAATCGTACGAAGAGCCTGCATCGAAAAAACTGATGTCCTTCTCCTTGAGAGTCCCCTTCTTCGGAGTGACGATGATATTCACCTTATTCTCCTCTACGGTGTAACGCAGCTTGTCGATCTCCATGCCGCCCGCGCAATCGAGCGTAATCACGAACTGTCGCTCCGTATTGATGGACGTCTGAAGGTGCTTGAAGTTCGGAAGAAACTCCAGTGACTCGGGCAAGGTGTCCGGGCAGATGACGGTGCAATCCTTCCCGAGCTGTTTGAAGATGGAATAACAGGCGAGAACACTGCTCAGGCCGTCCGGATCGACATTCGCATGTGGAATGAGCAGCATACGCTCGCTGCCTTCAATGGCTTTGGTAGCTGCCTGCAGTTCTGAGGGGCTTAGTGGCATAATTGCTAATGTTTCTGACTATTGTATCATATTATTATAAGATAATCAATAGTCATTATTGTCAAGTAATAGAGGAAAGGGTGCAAGTATACGTCGAAAGAGTACTGAAGCGCCAGTGATTAGCCTGAAACAGCATGCTCATTGCTGGCCAAAAATTGAAAATTTTCCAGAAATGATCTATAATATATCTACTGGTTTTTCACAACTTCGTCCGAATAAAGGAGAGTGTCATGCGATGTTTGAAATGTGGTGCAGATGGCGTTCATCACGTGAACGCTACTGACGTATCAGATGCGGGTGGTTGCACTATCAAGTGTACCAAGTGCGGGCAACCGCATGACGGAAACTTGATGTTTCACTCACACACGGTGAGTCTTCCAATGCCAATGTCACAAAAGATCTTGGTCTGGGGAATCATTGCGCTGGTTGCAGCAATTTCAACTGGCATCTCGCTCCTCTTCTAGGACGCAGGTTGCCAACCAGCCGCCGGTGCACCGTAGTGACTCTGTCACTACACCGCGCCGGCTTTTTGTGTAGAAATTTACTCAGTGATACCGCACGATAGTTGGTCGGGGTGCAGGGACTCGAACCCTGGGTCTCCAGACCCCCAGCCTGGCGCTTTACCAACTAAGCTACACCCCGATATCACAAATCTTAGCGTCATGAAGCGTAAAGCTCCATCACTTTGTAAAGGGTGATGTATACACGGCCTTCGATCCAAGCTCCTCTTCAATCCTGAGTAGCTGGTTGTACTTGCAGACACGATCCGTCCTCGAGAGCGAACCTGTTTTTATCTGCCCCGTCGCAAGACCGACTGCCAGATCCGCAATGAAACTGTCCTCGGTTTCCCCACTCCGGTGACTGGAGACGGCATTCCAACCCGCAGCCTGACACATGCGTATCGATTCGACGGTCTCGGTCAGACTCCCGATCTGATTCAGCTTGATGAGGACGGCATTCGCAGACTGCTTCTCGATCCCCTGCTTGATACGCTTGGTATTCGTAACGAAGAGATCGTCTCCGACCAACTGAACCGAAGCACCGAATTTCTTGCACATGAGTGCGAAACCGTCCCAATCGTCTTCGCTGTGACTGTCCTCGATACTCACGATCGGATACTTCCTAAGGAGCTCTCCATAGAAGTCAACAAGTTCGGTTCCATTCATGCTCTTGCCATCCACGGTATAGACTCCTCCCTTGCAAAATTCGGAAGCCGCACAATCGAGCGCAAGTTGAACCTTGCCTGCATACCCCGCCTTATCGATCGCCTGCATCAGAATCGACAGCGCCTCATCGCTGCTCTTCACGTGAGGGGCAAACCCGCCCTCATCGCCGACAGCTGTTACGTGCCCGAGATCGCTGAGAATTTTCTTCAATGTGTGAAAAATCTCAGCACCGGCCTGCAATGCCCTGGAGAAAGAATCGAATCCCGTCGGAACGATCATGCATTCCTGAAAACTGAGACCAGAGTCCGCATGCGCCCCTCCATTGATGACGTTCATCATCGGGACAGGCAGGAAAACGGAAGGAGTTGCATACTGTGCTGCAAGCGAAACCCAGAGTGACTTCTTCTCGCTGACGGCACGGGCCCTCGCAACCGCGAGGGAAACTCCGAGAATCGCATTCGCGCCAAGAGTCGCCTTGTTCGAAGTGCCGTCGAGATCGAGCATCGCCTGATCGATGCTCTTCTGGCTGTCGACGTTCATCCCGGCAAGCTTCTTCGCAATGGAACCATTGACGTTGGAAACCGCTTTCAGCACGGATTTTCCCGCATACGTCTTCTTGTCACCGTCACGAAGCTCGAGCGCCTCATGAGTGCCGGTGGACGCACCGGAAGGTACTGCAGCACGACCGAAGGAACCGTCATTCAAGACGCAATCTGCTTCAAGTGTGGGATTGCCACGCGAATCGAGAATCTGGCGGGCGCGAAGGGAAGTGATGGTGGGCATGTGAATGAGAAGTTATAAGTGGAAAGTTAGAAGTAATACTTTTACACACAATAGGTGAATATGTAGACACTTTCCACTTTGAACTTTTAACTTTGAACTTTTTTCACGACCAACACCACCCTTTCCCCGCTCTCCACCTCTCCTCCGTTCCAATCATGAATGGCATTCATCAAGACATCCCATCGATACGCAAATTGCTTTCCGTTCCGCGTGCCCGGGTCATTCGCGATCGCAAAGTCGTCGGTGTATCCGCGAAGTACAAGCATGTGATACCGAGGGCCGGGAGTCTGAAAATATGGATTGAAGAGCTGCTGTCCCGCGGCAGGAACGATGATGAGCGAACCCATGGACAGTGCGGACTTCAGATCATCCGCAGACGGATTCTTCAGAAGAACAACGGATAGCGAAGAATCCTGCGACAGGAGAAGAGCTGCTGCCTCTTTCGCAGTATCATCGATGCCAAATCCCAAGGCTTCATTTGCAGCAACCAAATGCAAGATACCCCGCTCAGCATCGTCGGGACTTGTGATGCGCTGACCGGAAAAATACCTGAGAACCATGAGTACACTCGCCTCCTCGCATGCCTCCTGATGCAATGCATCCCAACGAGCATGCGGTGCCTGAGAGGTAAATGGAACATCCCAATTGACCTCCGCAGGGAACGAAGAAAACACCACTCCAGGAGAAGGAGTCTGCAAAGCTGACTTCTCCGGTTGCGGCAAAATAACCTGCGCTTGTTCCGCGATCAATCTTCTGCGCTCAAAACGATCCTTCGCTACGGCAAAATATTTCACGCCGATGATGAACACGATCATGAGTCCAAGTCCGGCAATCAGCATCCTGTTCATAGAAATGCATTATGCCTCATGTCGCTGCCTCGCATGGAGCGTTCCCGCATAGAGCGCAAGAAGAGTTGCGGCCAGTACAAGAAGAGACTCCGGACCAGACTGCGCCAATCTGTTGGGTTTGCGATCCATCACGACGGAAGAACGATCTGAAGAACTAACAGAGCTGCTCTTCGTCTTAATCCGGACGGATGACCGCACGGAGGAAACGGTATTCTTGGAAACAAGATCTGAAGCAGGCTGCGACATCCGGACCGCTCTCAAAAGCGATCGCATGCGCTCCATTGCAGGTCGAACAACGGCTGCAGGTCCCGTACGAAAAATCACGTGCTGCAAGCGAGGATTCCACCCCTTCGACTCCGCAGCGAGTGCGCCGGCTGTAAAAAGGACGAAGAAAGACGAGAGAACGACAATACGAACCATCTTGCGTCGAATCACGTGAATGCAGAACAGAATGGCACTCCCAAGACCGAGTGCCACAAGCGACACGCTCCACAGAAAGAGAAATCCTAAATTTGTGATATGGAACCACTTCCAGTACGGATCGATGATCTGTAGCAACAGCCAAAGCGTAAAGAAACCTGCTGGAAACCAATGTAATAACCGAAATTCATAATCAGCACGATTGCGTCTGAATGTCGGGATCAGAAAAATCGGATACAGCGCTGCGACTGTAAAGAAAAGCACACAGTACCGAAGACCCTCAGGGAGCTCTGGCAGGAGAGACACGAGAAATGCGGATACGCAGATCAGGAGACCAAGAACGATCAAGTACGCCGTTTCTGTGTGATGCTTTAGAGGCACAGGAACGGAGATTTTCCACTAGTTGAAAAGGTATGTCAATAGAAAGAAAACTGTTCATTCAAGATATGGGGAAAGACAGAGAGCGTGACAATAAAAAAACTCTCAAAAATTGCAGGATGCGAGGAAACAAGCTGAAATTTTTTGAGATGTATTCGTATACTTCGAGAAAAATTTGAGCGCAGTTGACGAAGCAGGCTGCAATTTTCAGAGGTTTTCTATCTCTTGGGTTTCGGCAAATACTTCTCCCTTTCATCGACGATGTGTGCTTGCTTCACAACTGTGTAATGCCTTCGTCTGAACTGAATAAACTGCAGGAGAACGTACAGTAAGACAAAAGCAAACCATACAGCCCATAAGAGACGCATCGAAAGAAATTGAATTGTCTCAACCCGACTGACCGTAAGAATCAGCGCGACAAAACCGAGCCAGAAGAACGCGTAGGGCCATCCCCTGGAGAGCGAGCGCGTTACGGGATTCTTGTTTGACTGCCTCCACCTCGATACGACAAAAGACAGCACAATCATGACGATGGAAAAAACCAGTAACGTAGTTACTCGACCATCCTCATAATGCCAACCTGCGGGATTCGGCCAAAGCCAGTAGGAGAGAAATTGCATGGGCAGAGGGTAGACGAGGAGTGGCCGATAAGTCAAAAAGAAGGCAAAAGAAGAAATATGCAGTCGCCGTAAACATGCTCACGACTTTTTCTTCTCCTGCACCTTCTTGTGATTCATTGCAAAAAATTTATCGAGCTTCTGCTCGAGTCGACGCTCTGCAGTTGTCCGAACGGGACGAATGAGCAGGTAGAGGAGGAATCCCACAAGAGGAACTGCCGCAACGAGCACGATGCAAAAAATCTGGTACGGAAGCGATGATGTCCGAAGAAGAATATCCCGAGTGGCAAAGAGTACGAGGAAGACAATGATGCAAGCCGCAACAATCATCAGAACCTGAATGAGAAGCAATGACGGATCTGCCGAAAAGAAGATGGAAATACTTTCGAAGAAGGCTGGAAAAGAATTCACGGAAAAAGGGGGAATTACAAATGAGGATACTTGCGTCGATGCACTACAACATAAACGACGGTTGAGAGCAGCGCAAGAATCGCAAGCACCTGACTGAATCGAAGTTGATATTGCGGCAGATCAATCAGGGGACGGAGGAAAACGTAGATGAGCGTCAGTGCAGCAACCGAAGAACTGTAGATGAGATTGCTTCGATCACTCAATCGTTGTTCAATCAACGCAAGAATCCCAAGACTGACGAAGAGACTTGCCAAGAAAATGAAATCGGTGAGAACGGCAAAAACAGGAATTCCAAAATCCCCTCTCATGAACTCGAAGAGGAACACGGCGATCGATGCGGCGATGATCCCGAACAGCGTTTCTGCGCCAGCACGTTTGCTGTTCTTGCGAATGAGTAGTAGCCCGAACGTGAGGAGGAAAAAGAAGAATGCATAATACAACTGCACGGGGTGTATCGGCACCGAATAGCGCACGTTGAACGTGTCCATCACGATACCCCATGCTCTATTGGTCGGTTTCCCGTACGCCTGAGCTGCGAGAAACATGCCGAACCAGTCGAACGCAAGACCGAACGTAGTCGCAGGCAGCAACGCATCGAGCCACTGGAGAAACGTAGCCCGCTGATTTCTCGTCGACCAGAAGAGCACCAATGCAATGCCGATGGCGCCTCCGAGAAAACTGAACTCTCCATCCCAAACGATGAAGATGCGTAGAAAATTCTTGGTATATGCCTGATAGTTGGCAACGATGGCGAGCACTCTCCCCATCAGAAGAAAGGCAAGGAGGTGCCATCGCGCATAATCCTTCACGCTCTGAATGCTGAGACTCGCGGAAGCCGCGATCCTCAGAAAAAATTCGGTAGAGAGCCAGACGGCGAGAAGTAGAAAAACAACGCGCATCCAAAGAATCACTGGGCCGAATTCGATGGCTTCGAACATCGCCTGAAGGATAGCATCATCCGATCGAAGCCTCCAACTTACGCTTCCGGATATCCTCTACTGTCTTGGTGATGAATTCCTGAGAAGACACCGCAATCTGCTTCTTGGTCTTCACATTGCGAACAGTGACTGATTTCTCCGAGACCTCCCTGTCTCCCATGACGAGGAGATAGGGAATTTTCGTCTGTTCACCCAGGCGCACGCGCTTCCCAAGCGATTCCGATGAAGGCATGAACTCGCATCGAATGCCATTCTTTCTCAGGTCCGTCATGAGCGCCTCCGCATACTCTTCGTGCGCTGCAGCAACCGGCACAAGAGCAACCTGCGTCGGCGCAAGCCAGAGCGGGAAAAGGCCTGCCGTATGCTCGATGTAGATCGAGAGGAAGCGTTCGATGGAACCCATGATCGCCGCATGAATCATGACGATTCTCTCCTCCTTTCCTTCTTCATTCATACAGAAGAGATTGAATCTCTCGGGCATGTTGATATCAAGCTGTATCGTGGCCACCTGCCATTCACGACCTATAGAATCCTTCGTAATGAAATCCACCTTCGGACCGTAGAACGCGGCTTCGCCCGGAGACTCGAAGAAATCCGCATTGCGCTCGACGGCGATTTCCCTGAGAGACGCTTCCGCACGCTTCCACATCTCGGGGGTACCCAAATACTTCTCGGGTGCTTTGGGATCGTGAAGTGACAAACGAACCTTCAGCTTGCCAAAGCCGACCGTTGCATAGAACGAATCCACGATTTCCCAAATCGCAAGAATTTCACTCTTTACCTGAGCCTGCCTGCAGAACACGTGCGCGTCATCCTGGGTGAAGCCGCGAACGCGGGAAAGTCCGTGCAATTCTCCCGTCTGCTCATCTCTGTAACACGCGGTCGTCTCGGCATAGCGTTGCGGCATGTCTCTGTAGCTGCGCTGACGTGACGCGAATATCTGCGTGTGGTGCGGGCAATTCATCGGCTTCATGGCGAACTCGTGACCCTCACGCGTGGTGATGCGGAAAAGTTCATTGCTGAATTTCTGCCAGTGTCCGCTCGTCTCATATAACTCCTTCTTGGTGATATGCGGAATCGTCACACGCTCGTATCCTTTGGCGGCTCTGAGTTCGAAGACCAGTTGATCGAGAAGGTTCCTGAGAAGGGTACCTCTCGGCGTCCAGAGCGGAAGTCCCGAACCCACGAGATCGCTGAACGCAAACAGATCGAGCTCCTTTCCAAGCTTCCGGTGATCCCGTCGCTTCGCTTCCTCAAGCATCGCAAGATGCGCCTTCAGGTCGTCTTTGCTTGCGAAAGCCACCACGTACAAACGCGTCAGCTGTTCACGCTTCTCATCTCCTCGCCAGTACGAACCTGCAATTTTTGAAATTTTGAACGCATCGGCGGGAATCTCCTTCAGATTCTCCACGTGTCCGCCTCGACAGAGATCCACGAACGTCTCCTCCCCTTTCGGACCGAGGTTCACGTAGTGCGTCACTTCGCTCACTTTTTCGTTCTTCTCGAGATCTTCGATCAATTCAACTTTGAATTTCTGCTTCTGAGAACGCCAGAATTTCTTTGCATCCGTCACGCTGAGCGTATCGCAACGGAACGTCTGCCCCTGATTGATGATCTTCCTCATTTCCTTCTCGATCACCGGAAAATCCGTCTCGGAAATCGGCTGAGGAAAAAGGAAGTCGTAATAACAGCCATCTTCGATCGGGGGTCCTATGGTGATCTGCGTCCCGGGCCACAATTTCGTCACCGCCTGCGCGAGAACGTGTGCAAGGGAATGACGGAGCTTAAAGAGGTCATCTGGCTGCTGCATGACGAAAGAGTAGCAGAGCTGAATTGATATGCGAATTCTCAATCCTCTATTTTCAATTTCTTGTGGCAAGACCTACTTCCTTCTCGAGCGTTCGTATTTCGCGCATCAGCTGCGGATCCTCACTCATTTTATTCGCAATCTTGGTCACCGCATGCATCACCGACGTGTGGTCACGGTGACTGAACGACTCCCCGAGACGCACGTAACTCATTTGCAAATGCTTCTTTCCGATGTACATGGCGATGTGTCGGGGAACCAATACTTCTCGCACGCGCGACTGACCAAGCATGTCGGATACCGAGACGGAGTAGTAGCGACTGACTTCCTCAAGCACATCCTGGAATGACACGGCATGCGGCGGAGGCGCCACGAATCCGATGTCAGCCTTCGGCAATGATGCGGGTTCATCCCCAAGCTTTCGCATGATCTCCGCGATGGATTTCACAGTCGGCACGCAGTGCTCGAGCTCGTACTGAGCGACCGCCTGCATGAGGATGCCCTCGATCTGGCGCACGCTGCGAGTGGCATGCTGCGCGATGAAATCGATGACCTTTTGATCAAGTAGAAGCCCGTATTCCTTGCTCTTCTCGGAGAGAATGGCAAAACGTGTTTCATAATCCGGCTGACTCAAGTCGGCAATCATCCCCCTCTCGAATCGCGAAACCAATCTCTCCTGCAATCCTGAGAGTTCCTTCGGCGGACGATCGGAACTGATGATCACCTGCTTATGATCCTCGGTAAGAGTATTGAACGTATGGAAGAGCTCTTCCTGCGTTCTCTCCTTGTTGGCAAGAAACTGCACGTCATCAATGATGAACACATCCACTTCGCGATAGCGTCTTCGAAACTGCTCCATCTTCTGGTGCTGGATGGCCTCGATGACCTGATTGGTGAAATCCTCCGTGGTGGTATAGAGGATGGCGGCATGCGGAAGCGTGCGAAGAATCGCATTGCCGGTTGCCTGCAACAGGTGCGTCTTTCCCAGTCCCACGCCCCCGTACAGAAACAGTGGATTGTACTTCCCTCCCGGATCGGAAGCGGCGGCGGAACATGCTGCATGTGCGAGGCGATTGTTCGCTCCTACCACGAAATTATCGAGGGTGTACCTCGAGTTTCCCATCTTGCTCGTGAGTCCCTCTGTGATCTTCACCTCCGACTTATTCGGAAGCTTTCTGGGCTTCTTCTCCGGGAAATGCTCCAGAAGACGGAGCGTCCTCTGCGCATCATCCTTCAGTCCGTTGTCGACCTGATACACGATCTGTTCGATTGTCGGATCGATCTCTCGAAGCGCATCGAGCGTCATGACTCGATAGTGCTCGAGGTGCCAATTCAGAAACATCGGAAGCGGAAGACCGACGACGACCGTCGCATGGTCACGACCGAGCAGCGTGGTGTCCTTGAACCACGTGATGAACTGTCCGCGCTGAAGCTGCGGCTCTATTTTCTGAAGAACTTTCAGCCAGAGATCGAGATCGGGAGAGGAAGTCATTAAAACAATTGGATCACATCGTTAAATGTAATGATGATGATGAGTGCGATGAGGAGGAAGAATCCTATGGCATTCACCATGAGTTCAAACCGCTGATTCAGCGGACGACGAGCAATCATCTCGATGAGCACGAAGAGAAGTCGTCCTCCATCCAGAGCCGGAAGAGGCAGAATGTTAAGGATCGCAAGACTGAGGCTCAGAAGAGCGACAAGACGCAAATATGTCATCAGTCCTTCCTGCACGGAGCTGTACGTCAGTACGGCGATACCGACAATACCCGTGATGCCCTCCGGCACATGCCCCTTCGTCGCGAGTGATCGAAACAGATTCAGGATGCCGTTGATCGTCTGCACCGTCATGAAGACGGTCTCTTTCTTGGCGAGAACCAACGCCTTCGTCACGGGGCGCAGAGGAGCAGATAACTTCGCTGCGAACGGAGAAATCGCAATACCCGATTTTCCTTGCTCAAGAAGAACGTCAACAGACCGAAGTTTCTTCTCTTTGCCTTCCATCAAGAGGTACGTCACCTGCTTCTTGCCCTTCTGGAAATCGACGACATCGGAAGGCTTCACGACAGGCACGCCGTCAATCGACTGAATCGCGCTCTCCTTCACAATGCCCGCTCTGGCGGCAGGGCCATCGGGCAGAACGTCCGAGACGTAAACACCTGTCTCGAGGAAAATCTCGCCGCGCGCAGATGCCTCCTCCATTTCCTCGATGGACTGATAGAAATTCGGCACCCATCTCCCGACCGAGAAGCCCAGTGTGAGCAGGGAAATAGCCAGAAGAAAATTCATCAGTACCCCTCCGCAGAGAATGACGATGCGAGCATGGAAACTCGCGCTCGCAAAACTGCCCTGTTCAAACCTCTTCTGCGTATCGACTTCATTCTCCCCTTTCAACCTGACGAAACCTCCGAACGGAATCCAGTTCAAAGAGAATACCGTCCGACCTCTCGTAAAAAGCGTCTTTGCTCTTGGTGGCAGTCCAAAGCCAAATTCCTCAACTTCCACACCGAAGAACTTCGCGGCGCAGAAGTGCCCGAGTTCGTGAATGATGATGAGGAGCGTGAGAAGGAGAATGAATGCGACAACCGAAATGAGGAA
>SXGU01025698.1_pt1 | contig 11285 bp, 8 predicted proteins | sample 3174531 | NCBI WGS metagenome assembly SXGU01 (sample SAMN11356863, study PRJNA531348) | freshwater metagenome | isolation source: freshwater sample F1-140 | place: China: Fuxian Lake, Yuxi | collected 2017-12-25
AAATCGGGTTTGCGTAGGGAAACGCTGATTCAATCGACCGTCGAAAGCAGAGAAAAAAGCCTATCAGCCCGTAGCCGGGAATACCCGATGAACACAACAGTTCAACTAACTCAGCCAAGTCAAAGCCAATTTTCGGCCCTGGTTCTGCCGCCCACCAATCGACTTAGTCTAAACCCAGGCATGCGGTTTTAGAATCAGAGATTTTTAGACAGTTTGACAGCCAAAGGCTGCGTCACTTCAAGGCGCACATCGCGCTGAGGAAAAGCAATAGCGATATTTTCTGCAGCAAATTTTTTGTTGATGATATAACGCAAATCACTGGCTACCAGCCGCCAATCGACTTCCGGCGTCAATTCCACCCAAACATACAAGCCAAAAATCAACGCGTCGCTGCCAAAGTCTTCGAACAATACCTGAGGCGCTGGTTTGTCTTGAACCAGGCCATGCCGCGCGGCAGCTTCGAGCAGACTATCGCTCACTTGCTGAACCGGCGAACCATAAGCCACTCCAACTTTGACAGCAATCCGCACGGATTGGCTGGTCAAAGTCCAGTTGGTCACTTGTTCCTCAATAAAAGTGCTATTAGGAATCAAGGTTTCAATGCCGTTGGCGTCACGAATATGCGAGCTTCTGACCCCGATATCGGTTATGCGTCCGCGCACTCCAGCCACTTCAACCAAATCCCCCGGTCTAAAAGGCCGCTCCAGTAACAGCATCAAACCACTGATCAGGTTTTTGAGCAGATTCTGCATCCCAAATCCGGCCCCAATCGCCACCGCACCGCCCATAAAGGCAAACACTGTCAAGGGGATATGTACGACCATCAGACTGGCTATGGCTAATAGCAAAACCTCAAAAAACAGCACCCACCGTCTGGCAATCCTGGCCAAACAAGAGTCTATGCTGAACCGGACCACGGCAAGTTGTTCGATAAATTTAGCCAGTTTGACGGCCAGCCAATAGCCCAAAACCAAAATCAGCAATGCGCTGACTACTTTATCCACCGTAATGCTGCGTTTGCCCTTGATTTGTTGACCGTCCACGTCCAGGACGTCTTCGGCAGTAAACAGCTCGTAATGCCAAACATCCGCCATCAGCGCCTGAAGGCTTAAAAAGCTAGCCTGCCAACGTTCAGCTTTGGTCTTGATTTGAAAACGTTGCTCAAAATCCTGCTGGCAACGCGATAAAAGACTATCAATCACATCCAGTGCCGCTAGGCCCCGTGAAAGGGATTTGACCTTATCCATATCCACAGCCTGCAGATCCTGTTCGGGAATTGAATCCCGCAAATCTGTGCTGACGGATTTTCCACTGGCAGCATCAAGAGCCGCCATTCGCATCAGCTCGATATAATCGTGGGCAATTTGGGTACTCTCTTGCCAAAATTTTATTTGTTCATAAGCTTCCCGGGCTTTTTCGCGATCATTGATCTTGGCAATCCCCGACCGATATTCCCAAATCATTTGCCGCAGTTGTAAAAACTCCAGCATCCATTCCAGGGCCTGAAATTTTGTTTCAGCCGCTTGTTTCAAGGCTTTATGTAATGGTTCGGTCGAAGTATTGTCAGTATTCGCTGCGACTTGATTGCTATTAAGCTCAGCCATGGTGGCTTGAAGTTCGGCCAGAATCGATTGCTTCTCGGCCTGGATATCGCTGCGAACAACGTCAATATCCTTGTCGCTGATTAGAGCGTCAGTGGTAAATTTTGCCAATTGGGTTTCGGCATGTTCACGCTTGCTGTGAATTTCCTGAGCCTCTTGCTGAATGCGCTGAATCTCTATCTGCGTTCCCACCACCCGAACCCAGTCAAGCCGATGTCGCAAAGCCAGTTCAGCGCGCTTTTCAATCCCCATAGCTTTTGTGACACCTTGGCTACGCTCTATGTCTTCATTGATCTGCCGGAGTTTGGCGGCTGAGTTTTCAGCGACTTTGATCCGCCTGGCTGCTTCACTCTCCACCTGAATCCGCATCTGTTCGAGCCTGGCAAGACGCTTAGCATTGACATCCAAGGATTCGCGCCATTGATCAGCGGCTAAAAACGGAAAAGGCGAGATGTTCGCAGCATATTTCAGTTGCTGTGCATCGCTTTCCCATTCGGCAAAATGTTGCTGTAGATTCTGTAATTCTTTGAGTCGTTGAATTTGCAGCCCATAAGCATGCAATAGCATTTGCAAATACAGACTGCGAGGAAATGCGCCTACTGGATTGATCTGCTTTTTAGCCGCTTCTGCCGCTATCTCCTCTCGGGTATCAGCCAGTTTTTTCTCTAATTCGTCTATCAGCGCGGCGGGATCGGAAAAACTATCGATGACACTTGCAGGACTAGCGGCTTGATCCAGGCTGCTGGTTTTGGGGGTGACACGAAGGGGAGGGCCGCTTCAGCATCACAAGTCCCTATCCACAAAACAGCGACCATCAACAAGCCACTACACAGGGGCTTAAACGCAGCCAACCGATTAACCGATGCCGTATTTAAATCAGTCACAATCCGGGGTCTGAAAACCGTATCAGCTTACTTAACTTCCTTGGTAAATTCACAACGTTCCTTGACTAACGGCGCAACATCCGGGTGACCAATGCCTTTGGCAATCAACGCCACTACCCGGTCATCCTGGTCATAGCCCACATGGGCTTCCATCGGATTGGCCATGTCGGTGATACCAAAGGCATCCATGACTTTAGCAATGTTGATGTTGACGTTGGTAATTGAAGTACAGAGTCTGGTATCAATGTATTTTTCGGCAAATCCGGTGGGAATACCATAACTTAACAGATCATTGGGATCGCTGAAGGCGATAATCTCGGTCTGAGAGACACTCCGGTGCTGGTAATTTACCCCGCCAGCTTCGCAATACGCCGCTCTTTCCCCAACCACTTCCGGTAACTCCCTACCGAGTTGTAGCATCGGTAATTGGTTGGACAGCATATAAATGGGTATGTGCTTGTTTTGCAGGGCAGCAATCACTTTATCGGTGACATTGATACTTTTGCCGGGATCAGCGTATTGCTTGACATTCGCCAGTATATGGGAAATGCGTTGCATACCATCAATCGTGATCCGACTCCCCAAACTATGCGAGATCAACACATAATCATCATTTGCGACGTGTTCGATTTTTGAATCATTCAGGTTTTGGCAGGTATGATCCCCGCTATTGGGCAGATCTTCCCAATCGCCGGTGGCCATCCAGCAAAAGGATTGCCCAAAAGCGGCCAGAATGGCTTCCCGGCTTTTTCCCAAGTAGATAATAGGATCAGGGCCGGTATCGTTACTGAACTTTTTCAGCAAACTGTTTACACTCGCCCGACGAAATTCATATTCGCCCGAATTATCAAATGTCAGTAACTCTTTTTCTTTACGGGTAATTTCCGACCAGGTTAACTCATAAAAAGTCAGATCCTTACCGGTTTCTTCATTCAAAAGATGAGTGACTCGCAAATTACCCAACTCCTGACCCGGTACCAAAGGAGCGGACAAGGTTATATTTTTCTGACCTTCCGAACGGGCATTCAAGCCTAATTCCTTGGCCAACTTCTCCAAAAACTGCGTGGTATAACCGGGCACGTGATCCCCTACACCATGCACAAACAATACTTTGGTTTTGCCTTGGGCTTTTTTTAATCCAGCTTCGAGGCCATAAAAAGGTTTACCCCACACCTGACATTGTCGGGTATCTTCACTCTCGGTTTTTTCCAACAAGGCTTCGGCAACACCTTTGCCGATTCCGCTACAGCCGCTTAGCAGTACGGCGATGGATAGTGAGGATAAGAGCCGTGCGGTTTTAATCGGTAAGCGGGAGCAATTTTTCATAATGAGTTCAAAAATAAGTGGCGGGATTCGTCATAAAAACCGAGTTTAACCGGATGGCCTTACCTAAATATTACAGAGGCTGATCTGTATCGTCTTAAAGCCTCTCGACAAGACAATCCAGCGAGAAACCGAAGACGACTGCATCATGGAGCCGGATGAATGCGGCTGATTTTCGAGCCTTGCAGCCCTAATCCCGCCATCAAACCTTTCTGTCCGAAAATAAAAGCATAAACACCCTCCCGTATGGTTGTAGAAGTCAAGGATCTGGCCATGCCCTCGTCAACAATCACCACACTGGGGCCTACGCCAATTTCCCAGCCTTCACTCCGATCCAGATATTTCAACGACTCATTATCCATAAAGAACATGGCGTAGCTGAATTCTTGCACTCCGGCTTGTAAACCATAGGAGCCTGCCAAAATATTGTCATAGGCTACCGGCTTGCCTCGTTTAAATAATGTGCCGCCATTGCCGTATTGCGCACCGACCAGAAAGCCTGCTTTGACGATGCCTGGAAATACCAAGACGGCTTTAGCCCTATTGGCCAATTGCCGCGCTTCAGGGTTGCTGGCAAATAACTTTTGCAAAGCAACATCAGAGTCCTGGGAAATATCCGTCGCCGATTTCGCCAACGGCCCACCAGTTGACTGGCAAGCGGTGAGTAGTGTCAAGCCGATTAGCAACACACCTAAATATTTAATTTTTAACATAAACACCTGCCTAAATTTTTGAACTTAGAAAGCTTGAGCCCGATTATGGCTCAAATGCCGACTTACTCAGACGCCTGGAAAACCTCCCAGGTCGCGTCCGGATTGTAGTCTTTAATTTTCTGCACAACTTCAGCCGTTTTACTCCCCAAATCTTTTTGATAAATCTTGCCTTGGTGATTCATAACAAAAGTCATGATGCCGGAAGCGCCGTATTGAACCGGGAACGCCAGCAAGCCAAAACCGGCGATCATGTTGCCATTGATGATGTAATCATATTGACCACCGGGGGCGTTTTTGCCCTGACGCGTCAAGATACGATAGTAATAGCCATGGTACGGAATGGGAGCCAGGGATTCACCGGCAATTTTGTAACCGTCTGCTCTGGCTTCCGCAATCAAAGGCCCCAGCGGGCTTGGCGTATCGCCTTCCTCGGTTTCCCAAAACAGCCCGTCAAACTTGCCCGGCTCACTTTGCAACTTTTGCGCATATTCGATCACGTCATCCTCATCCCTGTCAGCATTGGCGTAATCGAACTGGGCTTCCATATAACCGATCATCGCAGCAACGGTGTTGAGTTCATTACGGCCAATACGTCTATTCACGATTTCCTGACGCCCTTGCACCGGATCAAACTGCCAGCTATCGGCTTTTTTGATCAGCGGAATCGGAAATGGCCAGTCATCGTTACCAACATGAATGATGGCTTTATCGTCAGCGACTTTTTCCACTTGCAGCTTTTGCTGCGCCAGATTGACGAAATCCGTACGGTTATTCTTATCTTCCACGGCATCGCCGGACGACAATAGCGCTACATCTTGTTGACTGAACAAGGCCAACAACAAACCATTATCATCTTGACTTACGGCCTCTAACAACGCTTTAGCCGCCTCATCAGGATTGGGAAAGGATTTGCCTGCCAGGTTGTCGACTTGAACAGAAGCAGCTGGTGCAACAGCTGTTTCTGCATGAACATTTAAAGCACCAGCAATCAATGCTGCCAGAAGTATGTGTTTGGTTTCGCGATACATAATTAAACCTCAGTCTTGACTGCATATAAATGAATGAAATTCAGTTTTGTTGGCACAAGAGTGGCCGATCAACAGATACACAGCCACTTTCAAACCAGTCATTTCAAAGCTGTAAAATATTAGAATCATCGACGCAAACCTCCGGCAGCTCCGGCACGTTTACCGCCGCCGCCACCGGCTGGACGTGGCTTATTCCCGCCACCCACGGCTCTTTGATTATTTCCGCCCGCCGCAGAACGTTTGACACTTGCAGCACCGCGTTGACTAAAGTTATTGGCAGTACTACCCGTATTGCGCGGCATTTCAAAAGCACTGGGGCGAGCAGCTTCAGAACGACGTTGCAGCGTTTTTTGCTCCTGAATCCGCTCAGCCGATTTAGGTCTCAGGTTTTCGACTCGGCCAAATTTGGCAACACCATCGTTGGCTATTTTGTTTGGCTGAGTTTCACGTTTAATGGCCTGACGACTGTTCTCGCCACGCTGACTGTCCAACCTCGCCGCTTTGCCGGAGTTTTTAAGTCCCTGCAAGGCGTTATCGCGATCGATTCCCGGCAATTCTCTAACCAAATCTTTATTGACAGGTAATTTTGTCGGCTTTTCTTTCGCTCCGGGCTTTTGCGCCAACTGCTGACGAATATCGGCACTGGATGGTCTGCGCTCGGCAGGCAGTTGCCCGGCTTCGGCAAATCCGCGTTTGCTGGCAGGCAGTGTCTGGGCTGCGCCTAGTCGCTGTCCGGCTAATGCGGGTTGTTGAGTAGCGCCGAGGCGTTTTTGCACCGCTTCAGGATAAGCCTGACCTCGCCGATGCTTGGGATTAGGTCGCCAGCCAGCGGGGCGTTGCGAGGGTTTCAAGTTATTTTGATTAAAGTGACCACCATTATCGATATTGATTTCGTTGCCGGAAATGTTCACGTTTTTGTTGACATTCACATTGCCGCGATCACCATAATAGCCGCCACCATGCCAACAATTGCCGTTATGGCAAACGCTGTCTCCGTAGTAATGATTAACATGGTAATGATCATCCCAATCATCGTCGTCATCCGCCCACTGCATAATCCCCCAGGTCAATAAACCACCAACCACGGCCCCGGCACCAAAAGTCAGCAAGGAGTCCGCAGTGGATGTGGTGCTTGATGGAGCAGGATAGTAAGTTGGGTAATAATTTGGCGAGGCTGCTACGGTGGAAACCGGCGCCGCCAATGGGGCTTGGTAAACGGTTTCCGGATTATATTGGGGCACATAGACGGTATCAGCCTTGGCAGGAGCAATACTGATCACTTCTTTTTTCATGACCGCCGGTACGGCTTTAACAGCATCAGTTTCAGCAGGTTGATTGAAGGCAACCGTCTGGGTGCTGACTTTCTGTTCCGGGGTATCTTTCAGAAACCCGGCATCTTTAGCCCGCTTACGCAATACCTGAATGGAATCCATGACTTCGACAGGTTTTGCCAGAAAAGCGTCGCCCAATTGCGTCGTCCAATCCAGATGATCGTTCATCATTTTGATAACCGTAGGTACCGTCGTCAGTCGCATGACGCTGGCATCCCAGTCCTTACTATTCAAAGTGGCTAAATCCGGATGGGTTTCCAGCCAGCGTTGAGCCTGCACCACTTCAAGTGGATAAGTCGCCGCCACCAACAGCTCCGCCAGTAAGGGATCAGGATAAAGTGCAATAGGTGCAAGCAAAGATTCCAAATCATTTAATGGCTTAGGTGAAGCTGCAACAGGTAGTGGCTGAGCCGGTGCAGCAGGTGCAACCACTGGTGTTGTACTCTGCGTTACGGCCGCTTGTTGAACGGGTGCTTCATTTGCCTGCTTTTCTTCTTTACAACCGGTCGGCAATATAACCAACACCAGCAGTAACGTTCGAAAAACCTTTGAGTAAAGACGATTATACCCAGGAAAATTTTCAAAATGACTCATTGCATCGCTCTCCAAACAAGGTTTTCAAAGTGAACAGGGTGTTTTAACTACGATTACAGGCTGAATTTGGCTGGACAATCAAAACTAAATGCAGTGTTGCTTGAAAAAGCCATACCCATTTTCCGGCCACTGCATATACCTAAATGGCAAATTTAAGCTCAACGGCAACCCTCAATTGAATTGCAAAGGCAGGTTACGATTTTAAAGACTCCGTGCTATCAGTCTCAACCTTGAAAAAACTCATCAGGCCTTGCAATTGCTCGGTCTGGCCGGACATTTCTTCGGACGTGGCGGCTAATTCTTCACTGGCTGCGGCATTTTGCTGAGTGATTTGACTCATTTGATTCATGACCGTGTTGATCTGGCTGACCCCGGCAGCTTGTTCCTGAGACGCCGCAGCAATTTCCTGTACCAGATCCGAGGTTCTGGCGATGCCTGGCACAATGGTTTCCAATAACTGCCCGGCATTTTCGGAGGTTTTGACACTATATTCGGCTAGCTGACTGATTTCTTGGGCCGCTATTTGGCTACGCTCCGCCAGTTTGCGCACTTCGGCGGCCACCACGGCAAAACCTTTGCCATGATCGCCTGCCCGTGCTGCCTCGATAGCTGCATTCAGCGCCAACATGTTGGTTTGATAGGCAATGTCGTCGATGATACCGATTTTATTGGTGATCACTTTCATCGCTTCCACTGTCTGTTTGACGGCCTCGCCACCCTCCAACGCTTCTTTGCTGGCTTTGTTCGCCATGCTATCGGTGATTTTGGCGTTTTCAGCATTCTGATTGATGCTGGCCGCCATTTGTTCAACACTGGCGCTGGTTTCCTCGACACTGGCTGCCTGTTCGCTGGCCGCTTGTGATAAGGATTGCGAGGTTGAGCTAATTTGATCGGATGCACAGCCAATTTGTTCTGCCGCCGCAATCACCTCGCTGATGGTTTGCGCCAGCTTTACGACAGTGTTGTTAACGGTATCTTTAAAATGCCCCAACTGCCCCTGATAGTAACCGGTTACCGTATGGGTCAAATCGCCTTGTTCAACCTGAGCCAGCACCTCAACGACTTCGTTGATGGGCAACACAATGCCATCCAGAATGTCATTCAAGCCTTGCATCATTTTACGATAGTCGCCCTGATAACGAGTTGCATCGACCCGCACATCCAGTTGCCCAGCCGCTGCCGAGTCTATCAAGCGATGGTATTCTTCCAACAGGGTATTCAGGGTATCGATCATGTGCTTCATCGCCGCCATTAAACTGCTGTCATCACCCGCTTTGAGTTGAATATCGCCAGACAAATCGCCAGAGGCAATTCTACCTGCCATGGCCGCTGCAAAGTCCGGCTCCCCGCCCAACTGATTGCTGATGTTTTTGTGCAACAGCCAAAACAATAAACCAGACAGCAAGACAATGACGCTGATAAAAGCAGCGTTGAACCAAAGATTTTGATTCGCAAGCTGTTTATTCTGCACAGCCGAATCGATGGCATCCTTAGCCAGAGCGTCCTCTATGTCTTTAAACACGTTGATTTTGGCAGTTTGCATTTTGAACCAATATTTGGGGTCAATCCCAAACGGCCCTTTCACCCCTACGCTTAAAGCCTTGTCCCGCATGGCCTGAGTGACGGAAAAGACTTCTCCGGTTGATTTTTGCCGCACCAGCTCCTGATAGGCTACAGGCGCTATCGAGAAAAACATCTCTTGATAGGTGTCTTGCGCAGCAATCAAAGTGATAACTTTTTCATACAAACCCGGCGCAAAAGCATCGTTGGCAAAAGTCGCGCTCAATACGGCCCGCTCTATACCCGAGCGCTCCTTACTTTTCAGAAAACTGGAATAAGCCGCCAATTTGGCAGTCATCTCTGCGTTACTGCTTAATTGCGGCAATTGCGCAATCATCTGTAGAAACCGGCCATTCAGGGCAGTGTAAAAATCAATCGCATTTCTAGGCGGAATACTAAATTGGCTGACCCCTTCGCGGATGCTGTTGAGCTGATTTAACTGTTCATAAACCGCTGACAACGCACTATCCAATGTCTCACTCAAACGGGATGTGGCTAAATAATCCTTTAATTCAAGCAGTGTTTGATCTGTCAGCTTGCGTTGCGCGATCACCTCCTGTGCAAACTCCTTACCTTGGCTGCCTAAAAACAAAGACGACATACCGCGTTCTTTTTGCAACTCATGCACCAAAGCACTGGCATGCACTGAAAAATCAGCCAGCACAATAACGTCTTCCGAAGCCTTGATTTCACGAAATTGGGTGCGGATTGAAAATGAGGCCAGCAATAACAGGCCGCAAAGCGGCATCAAAAATAAAGCCGCGATTTTGTGACTGAATTTTATAGATGTAAAAATAAACATTCCAAGCCCCCTGTTAAAGCGCACCATCAAAAAAGACCTATTGCCAATTGTCGCTCTTACCCCATAGAAACAACTGTTTTAACAGCGTGAGCCGCCTGCAATCCGCAGGTTTTCAAATAGTATTGGCACGAAAGCAAGCATAGCTATGAACTTATTCAATGCAATCCCAAAGCAATGCTTTATGAGGTAGCTGTAATTCGCGTGCCAATCCAAACATATACACCAAACCAATCGCCAAGTCACCTAATCCCAGAGGCACCACAATCAGTCCTACATCGCCCCAAATGCCCGCTGGCACCAGTACCAACGCCGCAATATAGCGCAGCAGCGATTCCCAGTAGACAAATACCGCCCGGCGGCGCAAATCGCGAGAAGCCAGAATCAAAACTGCACTGGTAAACCCTAAAAAACCGGCAATCAACCAACCCCAGACAGGATTGCAGATATTCATTCCCACCATACTGTATAGCGAGGGACACAACAGAAACAACGCCAATCCGGCGTTATAAACACCGGTCCAGAATACAAAGGTTTTCATTGTGAAAGGCATGCTATTTTCCTTGAATCAAGTGAATTGAATTCAGAACAATAAAATTTTGCTCATGAAATAAAGGCTACTTCATACCATAAAAGCTGGATTCGTCATAAGGTACCCGCAATGTTTCCGGCCCTTATTTTGGAGATGAGATCAGGTCTTGACTGTTCAGCTTGACCGAACTTAGAAACTTGAAAAATCCTGATTGGTACGCTGCTTCAGCTGATTTAAAGGCACGTCCCACAAGTCGTCATTCGGATTGCCAAACGAAGCTTGTTGCCATCCATGGCACTGGATACCCGCACTTGTGCCCCGTGGGTATCCCTGCAAGCATGGCGGGCTTTTGGGGTTGATTTGAAGCAGCTTGCTATAAAGCCTGGAAACTCGGCAAGTAGCCATCGTTGAAGAAAGGGTTGGAATACGGTCGCCATATTCCAACACTGATAGCGTGGTTCTACCGCTCCGAGAGAGAACGCGATAAAAATAATCTAAACACTTATTCCCACTCAATCGTAGCAGGCGGCTTGCCGGAAATGTCATAAGTCACCCGCGAAATACCGGCCACTTCGTTAATAATCCGCCGCGAAATCAAGTCCAGGAAATCGTAAGGCAGATGCGCCCAACGTGCGGTCATAAAATCTATGGTTTCTACCGCACGGATGGCGATGACGTAATCGTATTTGCGACCGTCGCCCATCACCCCGACCGACTTCACCGGCAGGAATACCGCGAAAGCCTGGCTGACTTTGTCGTATAAATCGTGGCGATATAACTCTTCGATGAATATGGCATCGGCCTGACGTAATAAATCGGCGTATTGTTTTTTGACTTCGCCAAGGATGCGCACGCCCAAGCCGGGGCCGGGGAAAGGGTGGCGGTGGATCATGTCGGCGGGCAGGCCCAGTTCCAGGCCT
>SXGU01055814.1_pt1 | contig 11280 bp, 7 predicted proteins | sample 3174531 | NCBI WGS metagenome assembly SXGU01 (sample SAMN11356863, study PRJNA531348) | freshwater metagenome | isolation source: freshwater sample F1-140 | place: China: Fuxian Lake, Yuxi | collected 2017-12-25
AAGGACACCGGAACTGGAATCGAGATGTTGTTGGTTCCAGCGGGAACATTCACGATGGGAGAAGATGGTTGGGAGACTCCAGTGCATCAAGTCACATTGACGAACGCTTTCTATATGGGTCGTTATGAAGTGACACAGGCTCAGTGGACGGCGCAGATGGATAGCAATCCGAGTTATTTCAATTACTACCCCGACAGCCCCTCGTTTCCTGTCGAACAAGTCTCTTGGAATATGATCGCAGAAGGAGCTACATCATTTATGGGTCTGACAGGTTTGCGCTTGCCGACTGAAGCGGAGTGGGACTATGCATATCGCGCGGGAACAACGACAGCCTTTCACAGTTATCCCGGACAGCCAACTGGCTTCAACGACGACAGCCTTCTTGGCAACATTGCGTGGTACTCAGGAAACAATGGCGCATCATCAGGATCTTCTACCTATGGAACGAAAGCCGTCGGCGGTAAGTTTGCCAACGCGTTAGGCCTCCACGATATGGCAGGCAATGTTTATGAGTGGTGCCAGGATTGGTATGGCAGTACCTACTATGCCTCGAGCCCCCTTACAAACCCCACAGGACCTACGACTGGTTCGTCCCGTTTGTTGCGCGGCGGCCGCTGGATCAACGTCTCCGACGACTGCCGCGCGTCGTGGCGCCTCTACTTCACGCCCGGCGGCCTCGACATCGGCGTCGGCTTCCGTGTCGTGAGGACTCCGTAGGACGAGTCCGCGGCCTCCGCCGCGGATGAGGACCTTCCATCTACCCTTGCAGGCTCCGCCAAGCGGAGCCTGCTTCCATTTTCCATTTTCTCTGGGACTAGTCCGCGGCCTTCGCCGCGGATAAATGTTCATTTGTACTTCCCCAAACCTTGGCGTCCGCCAAGGTTTGGGGGCTACGAAGTCTGTGGGGCTGTGGGCGAAAACAAAACAAAAAAAATTTTGAAAATGTAAAAATCGAACCTCGTTTTCTGCAAAAAACGAGGGTTCTCAACTGTTAATTTCAGTCAATCCCATTCGATTCATAACAAAGAAAAAGCGCGCGCGGCGCGATCGACGGCATCAGCAAGTCGGGTTGTCGCAAATTTCAAATTTTTCAAAAAAGATTCTTGTACGGTTTGGTGGTGATCAACCAAATCGGTCACAGCCTTCAACCCAACGAATGGTGTCTGAAAATCGCGCGCGACGCGCACGATTGCGGCGGCTTCCATATCTTTGCATGCCACGGATTCTGCTGCGAAGAAGCCCATTTCCTGAACAGTCGTATCAAGACTGGAACCTGTCGAACAAGTTCCGTGCTTCGCATTGGTTGCCGAGCGAATCTGTGAAAAGTCGGGAGTTGTTTGGTCGCCCTTTGCAAACAAATCAAACTTTGGCAGTGCAACGCGCTGATCGTGAAAGAGAAAACGAGTCGGCATATAGATGTCGCCAATCGCCGCACCTTGAGATGCGAAACCTCCACACGTTCCCGCATTGAGAAGGAGTTTGGGGCGGGTGATTCGCAAAGCAAGAAACGCCACAACTGCCGCGGATTCCGTACCGATTCGGTCGCAATCAAAATCGCTGTCGCGACCGTGGGTGACGAGGGAAATTTGGTGTCCGAGTATGGAGCCTCGCCATAATTCCGAGGGAAGATTCGAGTCCAATCGCCCGATGGGTTTCAAAGACAAAAGATGAATGATTGGCAAAGCTTCTGCCTGCATAGCAACCTGAATAAGCAGGTCGCATGTGTTTCGGGGAGTCATCGTGGGTTTCCATTTGCCCGCTCGAAAGTTCGAGCGGGGCTGTTATTTTTTACAGTGGCGATGGGCGGACTCGAACCGCCGACCTAAGAATTATGAATTCTCCGCTCTAACCAGCTGAGCTACATCGCCGAGGATCGAAGAGTATATCGAAGTCCGAAAATTGGCCGCACGGAGTGAGTCAAATGGCGACATCTTCAAGCAGAATGCGAATTCGCGGTCGAAGCAGATCGAACCCAACGCCTTCCAGCAGGGGTCTGCGCAAATGTCGGTTCCTTCTGAGCGATCGCCGCGGCGAGAAGTCCCATGAAGAGCGGTTGAGGAGCAAGCGGTCGGCTTGTCAATTCTGGGTGGAATTGCGCACCGATAAAGTATGGATGGCTTGTCAAAGGTAATTCAAGCACTTGCATAATTGGTTGCTTTGGATGCCTTCCAGAGAAAATCAAACCTGCGGCTTCGAGGCGGTCAATGAAAGCTGGATCGACTTCATATCGATGTCTGAAGCGCTCGCGAACCAACTTCGATCCACCACAAAGAAATGATGCAAGAGAATTTGCAGTCAGAGCAACATCTTGCGCACCAAGTCGCATAGTTCCACCCATAATTCCTTCAAGTCTTTTTTGATCAGGAAGTTCGCTGATCACAGGATACTTTGTTTTGCTGTTGAATTCAGTGGAGTTTGCGTCCGACCATCCAAGCACGTTGCGCGCGTATTCGATCACCGCCATCTGGAAACCAAGACAAATTCCAAGGAAGGGAATACGTTGTGTTCGCGCCAGTTCGACGCAGTGAATTTTCCCCTCAACTCCGCGCATTCCAAATCCGCCGGGAACGATGATTGCATCGACTCCATCGAGTGCGTGAGAAGCGTGTTCGGCAGTATCGAAATCGGATGTGTCGAGCCAACGAATGTCCACGGTCGCGCTCAAGTCGACCGCGCAATGTTCGACTGCTTTGTCGATCGAGGCATAGGCATCGCGCAAGGCGGCATATTTGCCAGAAATACCAAGCGTGATGTTGTGATCGCGCGGACCACTCAATCGCGATGCGAATGAGGACCACACTTTGCGTGCGCTGTCTTCTGCGACATTATCAACGCGGTCATGCAGTTGAAGAATGGACAGGATTTCGCGATCAAGTCCTTCGGTTCTCATGGCATCTGGGATGACATAGATCGATTCTCGATCGTGCATCGAAAAGACTCGTTTCATAGGGACATTTGAGAACATCGAGATTTTTTGGGCGACCTTTTCAGTCACAGGATTCTTCGCGCGGCACGCGATGATATGGGGCTGGATTCCCGCTTCCATCAATCGCTTCATTCCCAGTTGCGCGGCTTTGGATTTTTGCTCACCCAAGATCGCGGGTTCGATGATGTATGTCAATGCGACAAAGCAAGTGCTGCCGTCGCCCTCTTCAAAGGCGAGCTCGCGAAGGGCTTCAATATAAAAACTATTCTCATAATCGCCGGCGGTTCCGCCAACTTCCACGAAGACGACATCGACTTGCTTGCCATCGTGACCTTTCATCGCAAGTTGGCGCAGTTTCATCTTGACCGCGCCGGTGACGTGGGGAATCATTTGCACATCGCGGCCGAGATAGCCGCCGCGTCGTTCACATTCAAGGATTTCGGTGTAAATCTGACCAGCGGTCATAAAATTTGTGCGCGAAAGATTCTGGCCAAGAATGCGTTCGTATGTCCCAAGATCCATATCAGTCTCGAGTCCATCATCGAGAACAAAGACTTCACCATGCCGGTATGGATTGAGAGTTCCTGAATCGATGTTCAGATAGCCCTCCAACTTCACTGGCGCGACGGAGAGTCCTTTGTCCTTGAGAAGTTTGGCAAGCGAACTTGCGAAAATTCCTTTTCCAAGTCCGCTCATCACCGTGCCAATGACGACGACGAAACGAGTTTTGCCTTTGACATATCCTGAGGGTGATGGAGAGAAATGCTCGCTCGAATCTTCGCTGTTTGAAAACTGCGAAAGAAAGCCTGAACTTGCATCAGAATCCGAATTGGCCATCAATTGATGGTACTCATAAGCCCATTGTGGGTACAAGATGCGTATGACAAGAATGCCAAGATTTCTTCAAGTGTCCACCACGGTTCGCGCGTTGGGGAAAGTCGTGATCTTTGCGACTCTCATCGTTTCGATCGGCTTGTTGGCGGATCTCGCAATTGCATCGGGTGATGTGCCTTCAGCGCATTTTCCACCCAACCCACAAGTCGAGTGGAAGCATTTGCGCTTGGACATCAAGGTCCCCGATTTGAACACGGCCGCATTCGATGGCAAGGCAACCTATACGGTGGCTGCAGCGGGGCAGCGTGTCGAGTCTTTGCGATTGGATGCCGCGGATATGGAGATCCTCGCCATCAAGGGCGATGATGGGAAACCCCTCGAATGGTCGCACGATGATGGAGTTCTTCAAATTCGTCTTCGTGAAGCGATGGGGCCGTCTGCTGTCGGTCAAGATCCGAAGCAATTGCAATTTGTCATCGAGTATCGAGTTCGAGAGCCTCGGCAAGGAATGAAATTTTCGACCGCGATTCCAGGAGTTGATGGTCAATCTGGAATGGCGGCGGAGATCCATACCCAAGGAGAGCCGCAGTCAAATCATCATTGGTTTCCTGTGCACGACTTTCCCAACATCCGCCTTGCAACGGAAATGGTTGTTGATGTGCCTGCGGGAGTTTCGGTCAGTGGCAATGGCAGATTGGTCGAACACCGCACCGAAGGGGGGCGAGAAATATGGCACTGGCTGCAAGAAAAACCCCATGTTCCATATCTTGTCTCGCTTGTCGCGGGAAATTTTCAGCGCACTGAATTGCCTGCGCCAGTCAGTGGTGTTGCGATGTCGGTGTGGACTCGACCAAGTCACGCGGGATTGGTTCAAGCAACATATGCAAACACGGATCGAATGATGAGTTGCTTTGCCAAAGCATTCGGGCATCGCTATCCGTGGGATCGATATGACCAACTTGTCGTACGAAATTTTTCGGCGGGTGGAATGGAAAATACATCCGCAACGACAATGAACTCTGGCGCAGTAATGGATACGACTGCGTTGCTTGAAGGTGATTTGGATGGTCTTGTTTCGCATGAATTGTGTCATCAGTGGACTGGCGATTTGATGACTTGCAAATCTTGGGATCACTTGTGGCTCAATGAAGGTTGGGCGACATATGGAACGGCTCTTTGGATGGAAGAACGCGATGGTGCGGATGGTTATTACGATCAAGTTCTTGGCAATGCGGGTGTCGCCGATGGTGATAGTGGTATGCCGCGTGGTGAACCCGCGACGATGCCGCAGGCAATGTGTTCGCGGGTCTATACAAATCCTGGAGAGACTTTCAGTCGCGCGGCAAATCCATATCCCAAGGGAGCGTCCATATTGCATATGCTCCGGCGACTGCTGGGAGATGAGATTTTCTTCCGCGGCGTGCATTTGTATGTTTCTCGATTTGCTGGAAAACTGGTGGAAACCAGCGATTTTCGGCAGTGCTTGGAGGAAGTCAGCGGCCGCAGTTTGGAGCAGTTTTTCTCGCAGTGGTGCTTTCAACCTGGATGTCCTGTGGTGAAAGTTGTTTCGAGTTACGACGCGGGATCGAGGTTGTTGACGCTCGAAGTCGAGCAGAAGAATCGAAATACTGTGGCTGGACCGATGCAGTTCTCGTTGCCGGTTCTTGTTCGCACCGCATCGAGCGAACGGACTGTGATGATTCCAGTTTCGAGTGCGACGGCCCAGCGTCAGATGGAACTTGATGGGCCGCCAACGATGATCGCTGTCGACCCGATGCTTGATGTGTTGAAAGTTTTGGAAGTTTCTCATTCGACACCACTCTTGATCGAACAGATGAAAAACGGTCCAACTTCTGCGACGAGAAGACAAGCGGTGCGTGCACTGCGTGCAAGTGAATCTCCAGAAGTTCGTGAAGCTCTCGCGCAAGTTGTGCGTGATCAAAAGTGTCGATGGACGCTTCGAATTGAAGCGGCTGAAGCACTTGCCGCGTGGGCTTCACCTGAATCTCGCGCATTGACCCGCGCACTCTTCGATGAGTTGGTCGCACCGACTCTTGGAAAGTCCGCGCAAGACGCGGCGAAATTATGTCATCCGCAATTGCGCGCGACATTGACCGAATCAATCGCAGTCGCGCCAATCGATCAAGCTTTGCCGAGACTTCAGAGCGTTCTTGAACAAGATGCGGGTTATGCCCCTCGAATCGCGGCTGCCGCAGGTTGCGCACGGTTGGGTGGCGTTGATTTTCCCGATCAGCGCGCTGTGATTACACAAAATGCCGAGATTCGCGCGGGTCTTGGGAAAATGTTGAATGTCTCGACACCAAACGAGAGGATGCGAAGCGCGGCGCTCGATGCCATCGGGGCGCTCAATCTTATGGAATTCGCCCAGCAGGCGAAACAACTCGCGGCGATCGGTCATGTCGAACGATTTCGTCCTACGGCGATTGCCACCTTTGCGGACTTGGCACCACCTACTTCGGATGCGATGGGGCGTGCTCAGGTTGTGACACAATTGATCGCGCTTCTTGATGATCCTGAACCGAGGGCGAAAGAGTCCGCTGGCAAGGCGCTTGCATCGATGCGAGCAACCGAGGCACTCATTCGAATTGATGCCATAGCCAAAGGTGATCGCGATGAATCGACGCGAGAACGCGCGGCGGGTTGGGCAAAGAAAATTCGCGGCGAGCCTGCGAAGCCATAAGAGTCAAGAAAGATTACGCCTTGCAGCGGCGGACAAATGCTGCGTATTGCTCTGGGGTATCGATGCCGTGCGATCGTGCAACGCCGTGCGCGACGGCGATTGCAAATCCATGTTCAAGCGCGCGGAGTTGTTCGAGTTGCTCGGTCTCTTCGAGTGGAGTTGGAGCAAGCGTCGCGAATGCCTTCAGGAATTCGCGGCGATACACATAGAGCCCAACATGCTTGCGTGGTTCGCAGCGAGAGTGACCAAGGTCGCGCGCACACGGAATGAGCGCGCGAGAAAAATAGAGCGCGCGGTTGTTCAGGCCAACAACGCACTTCACAATGTTGGGATTTGCGGGGTCTTCGTGGGGCAGAAATGGCGAGGCGACTGTTGAAAGAGATGCGCCAGCGTCGGCCTCCAGCGCATTGATCGCAGCTGAAATCAGTTCGGGTTCGATTTCAGGTTCGTCACCTTGCACATTCACGATGATCTCCGCGTCGATGTCGGCGACCGCTTCGCAAATGCGGCTTGTTCCGTTGGGGTGATCCGATCGAGTCAGAACGCAGCGCGCGCCGAATGCAAGAGCAGTTGCGCGGATCAGATCATTGTCGGTTGCAATTATGATTTCTTGGATTCGTTCACAGAGCGCGGCGCGTTCCCACACATGTTGCAGGAGGGGCTTGCCTGTTTCGTTTGCCAGAAGTTTTCCAGGAAATCGAGACGAATTCAACCGAGCAGGGATGATGGCGACAATTCGCGCGGCAGTGGAGGGTGCGCTATAATTTTGGATTGGTCTTGGGCTCAACCCAGTTCCTTCACTAACTCGTCGAGATCCTTTCGGCGCTGACGAATGTCGCGGTAACTGATGTCCTTGCGCAGGATGCTCGAACAAATATCCGCGGCATCTCGTGCGTGCTGTCCGCTTTTTTCACTGCGCGCGAGTTCGATAAGGGAAAGCATCAAGTCGTATTTGATGTGTTGTTCTCGCTCTGCTTGCGTCGCATCGATCGCTGAGAGTGCGTCCTTGAATTCGCCAATTGCTTCCGCGTGCCAGCCAGATACGGCAAAACATTTTCCAAGCATATGCGCGGCAGCAACACGCATCTTTGGTTCTTCTTTGGCGATTTGCAGGCACCCCATCGCGTCTTCGAACTGGCCGAGTTCGAAAAGAATTCGTCCAAGTTCTGCCTTGATCGATCGGTCGGTTGGATAATTGGTTGCGCGTTCGCGATATTCCGAAGCTTGCAGGTCTAGAACCGCCTTGCGAACGCGCGCAGCATTTGCTTGAGCAGTCGCATCAGTTGGCGCAACTTTCGCCGCTTCTTCTGCCGCGTTCAACTGGCGTACAGCTCGCATCAATTTGATATCGCCTGCCGCCATCCTGAATCGATATTCTTTCAGCGCTTCAAAGGCAGCCAGATAAGTGCGGTACGCGGTCGCTTCATGTTCGGGCGTTCCCATGCGTCGCAGCGAAGTGCAATATTTTTGGATGTTGTCTGGAATGGTCGGGTTTGCGTCGTAATCCGCTTTTGTCCGAGCGAGGTTGCGATCTTCCGAACCAGCGCTTCCAGTGAGTGCATCCTGTTCTTCCATCGCTCGTTGCTTGTCGAGATCACGCACGTTTTCGCGGAAGTTTCCAGTCCCACCGTCGGCGCGGTCGAAACCACTCGCAACAATCGCTCGATTGGCAAGAATTTGCTTGAATTCACGGTCAAGTTGAATGTCGGATGGATCGATCTCCAAGGCCTTTTCGATGCAGAGTTTCGCTTCTTCCCACGAGTTGACTTCCACGAAAAGATTCTTCGCGCGCAAGAGCATCTTCTTGTTTGGCTTGTCGCGAAAGGACACAGAAAGAAGATTGAAAACTTTCGGCCCAGCCCAAGCTCCGAATCCAATCTGATCCGCCTTGACCGCAGCGTGCAACATATCCAGAGCGCGATCAATATTATTCAAATCGCGCATCCAATAGAGTTCAGCAACAGCAAGTCGATCCTGTGGTGTTGGTCCATCAAGTGATTTCACATCCGCGCCTGTCGCAGGTTTTCCACCTCCAATACAAAATGATTTCCCACATGCGTACATCGCCTCGTGGATGGAGATCTCTTGTGGATTGACTTTGACGGCATTCGCGAAGTAATAGAGGGCGACATCGAAGGATGATTGAGATTGCGCCTTCTCGGCGCGCTCGAGAAACATCTTCGCCTTCTCAGGCGATGGAACAAATGCAGGCTTGTCGCTGTCGTTCTTTTTCCAAGGCAAAATCACGGATGGTCACCTCTCGATTCACCGAACAGTCGGGCAGGATACTCGACAATATCGCATTCGCCATTGTTGGGCAAACAGGGAGGGTTTCTCGATAGGATTGGTTTGAAATGCGCAAACTGATCTTTCACCCTGATGCGGTTCTTCGCCGCCGTGCCGATTCGGTCGATGCGATTGATGATGTGATTCTATCTCTCGTCGCGGACATGATTCAGATTTTGAAAGAAGAAGAGGGGCTTGGTATTGCCGCTCCCCAGGTAGGCGCTTCCAAACGAATCTTCGTCACTCAAGGTGAGGCCGAGGATGGCGGAGATGAAAAGGTGTTCATCAATCCCAAATTTCTGTTGGTCGATGGTCTGCTCGAATCTTCTGAAGAAGGATGTCTCAGTCTGCCCGATATTCGTGGCACGGTTCGTCGGCAACCGCACGTGATTGTCGAAGCGCTCGATGTTCATGGCAAGACATTCACGATGGAAGAAACTGGATTGATGGCGCGCTGTTGGCAGCATGAAATGGATCATCTTGATGGGGTCTTGATTATTGATCGAATGTCTGTGATCGATCGAATCGTCAATCGAAAGCGATTGCGAGCGCTTGAATCGACGGGGGATTCGGATTGAAGAGCGGTGATATTGCAATCGCACTCTTTGGAAGTGGCGAATTTGCAGTTGCACCATTCGAATTGCTTCGACAGCGCAGCGAGCAATTGGGCGTGCGAATTGAATGCGTCGTTTCCCAACCTGATCGCAAAGCTGGCAGAGGTCAGGAATCGCAGGCGACGCCTGTCAGTGTTTGGGCGCTCTCACATGGTTTGGCGTTGTTGCGGACCGCTGATGCGAATGCTCCTGAAGTTCGCCAGAGCATTCGCGCGTCTGGCGCAAAACTTTTCGTGGTCATCGCATTCGGTCAGCGGATGTCGCCTGAATTACTTGAAGGAGTCGCCGCGTTCAATTTGCACGGATCAATATTGCCAGCGTGGCGTGGGGCCGCTCCCATCCAGCGATCACTGATGTCTGGCGATGCGAAAGTTGGTGTGAGTGTGATTAGTGTCTGTGACAAGATGGATGCTGGACTGGTGTTTGCCAGCGCGGAAACAGCGCCAATACCCGCAGAAACAGCGGGAGAATTGCATGATCGCCTCTCGCTGCTGGGATCTGTTGCGCTGTTTGAGACGGTTGCGAAATGGGTGAACGCATTCCAACGCGGCGCCGCATCACCAAGCAGGGCGCTTGATGCGCAAACTCTTCTTGATGGTGCTATTCAGGATGAATCACTGGTGACTCGCGCAAAGAAATTGTCGCGCGCAGATGCTTGGGTGGACTTTTCTTGCAGCGCTTATGAAGTGAGTGCGCGCATAAACGGTCTCAGTCCTTGGCCGGGAGTTGATGCGATGATCAATGGAAATCCGCTGCGCTTGCTTCGAGCGCGAGTTGTCGAGCCTCCAGTCGATGTTGCAGTTGCTGGGGGTCAAACACTTGTGGGAGAAATTCGCGCCGGCGGATTCGTGGCGTGCGGAAGTGGAGCGATTGAGTTGCTCGAAGTGCAAGCGCCAGGCAGTCGTGCCATAACGCTTCTTGCTTATATGAACGGCCGACGGATGGGAGCGGGGGCGCGAATCGAATCCAAGAGAGAGGACTCGGTTGGTGGAAAGGCATCATGACGCAGGAAGTTCCACCGAGGTCTGGCGCTTCGAGTGCAATCGATCTGGACTGCGCAGAATTGGAATATCCGCTTGACCCCAAGCTGATAGCAACGGCGCCGGCGCATCCTCGGGATCAGGCGAGAATGATGGTTTTTCACCGTAAAAACGGCAGGATTGAGCACCGGAAAGTGGCTGATTTGTTGGACTATCTAGAGCCGAGCGGCAAGTTGATCGTCAATGAGACGCGCGTTGCTCCTCTGCGATTTGTCGCTCGGCGAATTGCCGATGGTCGGGAAACTGAAGGACTTTTTCTGGGCAGAGCTGCCGAGGGAAGGTGGCTTGCGCTGATCAAAGGTGCGAAACGATTTGCTGAAGGGGACGAGTTGCAACTTTGTCCGGCTGATGGTGCAGAGGTCGTGGAGTCTGATCGGATCAAACTTCACGCGCGACGGGAGATGGCTTGGGAGATTTCTTTTCAGTCGGGGATTGAACCCTCCATTATCTGGGAGCGATCGGGTCGGACTCCATTGCCGCCATACATCTTGCAAGCGCGCAAGGTTGAGGGAGCTGGAAGTTGTGGGAGTGGCGAAAGTCATTGCGAGTCGGTCGACCGACTGGAGTATCAAACGGTCTTTGCTCGATCATCGGACTTGCCGAGTTGCGCGGCGCCGACTGCGGGGTTGCACTTCACTCCCGAATTGCTCGCGCAAATTGCAAAGCGTGGGATCGATCGCATCGCAATCGAATTGCAAGTTGGGACGGGAACATTTCGTCCTGTGGAGGCTTCGCGGCTCGGTGATCATCCGATGCATCACGAACATTGCAGGATCACTGCGGGAAATCTGCTGCGGATGGCAGAGGTTGATAACCACGCAAGTCTTGTTGTGGGAACGACTTCCGTTCGGCTCTTGGAATCCATCCCTCGCCCGATTC
>SXGU01350518.1_pt1 | contig 11277 bp, 9 predicted proteins | sample 3174531 | NCBI WGS metagenome assembly SXGU01 (sample SAMN11356863, study PRJNA531348) | freshwater metagenome | isolation source: freshwater sample F1-140 | place: China: Fuxian Lake, Yuxi | collected 2017-12-25
AAACACGGCGCGAACGGCGGAGCGCGGACGGCTCCCGTGAAAATCGGGGAGACAGTCGCCCAAGCGGCGTTTTTCTTGTCTCCAGCCGCTCCGACAAGCCTTGGCCTCGTCGTAACGTGGGAGTTTTGAAAGAGCGTCGAACACATGAAAGAACTTCAAAAAAACTTGTTGGCGCTCGCGGTCACGGCTCTCGTCTCCTCGGCGCACGCCACGCCGATCAATATATCCTGGGACGGCACCGGCAATCCGACGACGCTGGACTCGAACGGGGATACGGTCAGCGACTGGGTGGTCCGGAACGACGGACCGTATACGGGCACCTCGGCCGGTGGCGTCTGGCAGGGTGGACAATTTCTCGACACCCGCCCGCTCTTCAAATTCGACTCTGATTTCAATGTCGACATGAAGTGGAGGTCTGATGGCGCCAATAACTGGGATGCGTTGTTCTGGGTCAACATTGACCGACTGCCGACAGCTTGGTCTGCCGTTTACATGTTCCTGAAAGACGTCGGCGCCAGCCAGACGCTGGAGGTTTACGGCAAGGCCCAACCGGGCGATGGAGGGACACTGCTGAAGACCTACACGGGCTTGGCCGACGCCTTCATCAACACGAGGTTTGCGTTCAACCCGGCTAATAACCTACTGACCGTTACCATCGACGGCACAGCCCAAACCCCCTTTAACTACCTCTCCGGTACCCCTAATGGCAACGCTGACGCCTTTGCGACGATTGGCGGCGGCAAGATGCGACTCGACAGCTACAAGATCCCGGGGGCTACCCAGAGTGTGCCGGATGGTGGCATGACCATCGCCCTGTTTAGCTTGGGCCTTCTGGGTTTGGGCGCACTGCGCCGCAAACTGTGATCCGCAGTGAGGCTGCGGGCGTTTGTTCCAGCCACAACAGTTGAAAACAACGGGGGATTCACGTTATGTGACAGGGCTGACGCATATCAATTCTTGATGATGAGTTTGAGGTAATCGGGGTCGATGGCGGCGCGCAGGAGCTTACCTTTGAGGCTGCGTTTACAGGTTTGGTCGCGGCGTAGCAGGTTGACGGCGAGTCGTCGGGTCGCCGCCAGATTCTCGGCGGCGTAGCCGGTGCGGGCGCGGCTGTCGTCCTCGCTCGCCAAACACCACGTCCAGCACCCAGTGCAAGCGGTTCTCCACGCCCCAATGGCCGCGCACGGCCCGCGCAAACTTTTCCGCATCGTTCTTCAGGCTGCTCAGGTAATACCGCCGTTCCACGCTTTCCTTCCCGCGGATCGTGCGCCGGGCTTCCACTACCCCCACGCTCTGCAAGCCTTCCCATTCCTTTCGATCCGCAAACCATTCCAGTTTCTCGGTCTGCCAGTAGCGCCGCACTTCCAGTCGTCCGTGTTCCTTGCCGGTCGTTTCCATCGTGACCAGGTGCGGCTCGTTCCGGGTGATGGCGTCGTCCAGAAACGATTTCACCTCCGCGAAGGCCGTGCCCTGGTTGCCTTTGAGCGCCAGCACGTAGTCGGCGTCGGCTTCCCGGATTTCTTTGGCGATGTTCTTCTGACAGTGCAGCGCATCGGCCGTGACGATGCACCCGGCCAGTTCCAGCGCGCGCAGCAACTCGGGCACGGCGGTGATTTCGTTGCTCTTGTTTTTGACCTGGCGCTGGCCCAGCAGCAGGCCGCTTTCCGTGGCCCAGGCGCTGACGATCACGCGCGGGTCTTGGCCTTTGTTCAAGGCGCGGCGCAGGGTCTTGCCGTCCAGCGCCACGACTTCGCCGCCCAGCACGGTGCGCACGCTTTGCGTCCAGCGGGAGAGGCAATCACCGAACTGCTCCGGGTCGAGGGCTTGGATGACGCGGTTGTAGGTGTCGTGCGTGGGCGCGCCGTGGCGCAGCCCCAGGAAGGTTTTCAGCCAGTCCAACCGGACCTGGCCGAACTCCTCCATGTCGTAGAAGCTCTCGCCTCCGCAGAGGATGGTGCATAGCGCGATGGTGAGGAGGTCCGGCAGGTCGTGATCCACTGTGGCGGTGACGCGCGGATCGGGCACTTCCTCCAGGATGGTCAGGAGGCTGACGAGTTGGGTTTTCGTGACGTGGGTGGTGTCGAGATGCGTTTGCATCCCGTCTCATCTATACATACTGCTCAAAAGTACAAGGCCAAAATCAGTAGTTCTGGTTCTTCGCCGCCTGCTTGCTGGAGATGGCGAGTATGAGGAAGACAATGGCAGCCAGACAGGCTCCGATGGCGACGGACACGGCGGCAGACCAGCCGAATCTGACAGCCAGAAGGGGCGTGATGTATGGCGAGAAGATGCCGCCGAAGTTTCCCCCAGTGTTGAAAATGGCGCCAGCACTCCCGCCGCGTCGGCCGCCGGACTCGACCGCCATGGCCCAGAGCGGACCCTCAACAAGGCCCAAGGCCAACCAGGCCAGCGCCAGACTTGCGACGACCCTGTTTGGCTGGCTTACGGAGAGTCCCACGCTGAGAAACGCCGCCGCACCGGCCAGCCCGGAGATGGCCACCAGCAGTCGGGATCGGGCCAGGATCGAGCCTGACTTGCGGCTTAGCCAATCGGCGAGAAATCCCCCGGAAAACATACCGACGGCCGTCGCGATGAACAACACGGTGGTGTAGGTCCGGCCTGTCACCTTGTCCAGATGCATCACGTTGTCGAAGTAGCTGTGACTCCAGTAAACGAACAGGTTCTGGTAGTAGCCGATGAAGGCGTAGGCGGCGGTCAGAAAGAGGACTCTTCGGTTGCGCAGCAGATCCCACCAAGACCCGCTCTCCTCAGTTGCTGTGGAGGTTCCTCCTGCAGCGTGCAACCTGCGAGTGGCGAAAATCCAAACGGCCGTCAATGCGCCAGTGACGCCACCCATGAATACAAAAGTGCCGGGCCAGTTGAACTGCTCCATCAGATATCCAAAGGCGAATGGGGCCGAAGCACTGCCTAGCAAAGCAGTCCCAATAATCAGTCCGTTGGCTTCCGTCCGGCGACTCGCAGGCACCTCCATCGACACCATTCGGCCGGACGCAGGATAGATCGGCGCGGTAAAGATGCCCATCAACGCCCGCGTGACCAAAAGTCCGGCAAACAGTCCGGTCGCCGGGATGAGGATTTGCCCAATCGCTCCCGTCACGGCCGCAAATACCGCCGTGCCGAGCCCCATGATCGTGAGTGCCATCCGGGGCCCCCGACGATCGGTTAACCATCCGCCTGGCAACATGAAAACTGTATAGGCAACCAGCAACGTGGAGTAGATGGCGCCCATTTGGGTTTCACTCAGGACACCTTCGGGAATGATTCTGCCAGCACCCGCTTCCGACATGCTGGTGCGATTGAAATAATTGACGAAGCTGAACGCCATGAGCAAGCCGACGATGCCCCACGGCATTTTCCTAACAGACGCTGCTGCCGGGTTGCTCTGTTTCGTGTCAGATTCGTCCTTCAATGGACTCCCTTCCTGTCGTAGGGACGGATCAGATTAACCTCATCACGGTTGAGTTCGAGGCCAAAGCCGGGGGTCGCGGGAAGCTCGATGTATCCTCGCTCGGGCAGCGGTTCGCTTTTGAACATCTTGCCGAAGTTCGCTTCAATCTGATCCGCTCTTTCGCTCATCATCATGAACTCGGCCAGGCGGATATGATCGAAGACCATCGCCATGTAGTAACCGTAAACCCCGCAGCCGTGCGGGACCAGGGCCACCGAGTGGGCAGCGGCGAGAGCGACGATTTTTGAAAACTCGGTGGGCCCACCCATCCACATGACGTCCGGCTGAAGCAACTGGACACCTGCATCGATCAACTGCTGGTAGCCGAATTGCGTGTACTCGTGTTCGCCCGTGGCAAAGGTCGCGCAGCCGCCCATGCTTTCAAACCTCCGTCCCAGCTTCGCATGACCCGCGTAATCATCCGGCATCAATGGCTCTTCGATCCACGTCAGGTCGCAAGGCTTAAGCCGGTGAGCAAGGTCGGCAGTGTATTCAACATCGAGAGCCATGTAGCAATCGAGCATCAAAGGGAAATCCGGCCCGACTTTCTTCCGCCATTTTTCGATGAACGCGACGTTGGATTTCATTCCTGCGTGGCCGGCGGATGGGCCGTAGGGAAGCGGAATCTTGGCTCCATGAAACCCAAGATCTTTGGCGATGTCAGGACGGGATGTCGTGGCATAAACCGGAATGCGCTCCTTGGTTCGCCCACCCATCAGGTTATACACCGGCTCATTGACGGTTTTTCCGTAGAGATCCCATAATGCGAGATCGATTGCGCTGATGGCATGCAGGGCCAGTCCCTTGCGTCCATAGTGGATCGAGGCTCGGAACATTTGGTCCCAGATATGGGTTCGGTCACTGGCCGCCTGCCCCTCGACGAAGAGAGCCAGATGTTTCTCGATGATGAAAGCCGCAGCCTCTCCTCCCGTGCTGAGACCAATGCCGACGAGACCGTTTTCGTCCTCGATTTCCACGATGACCGAAGGAACATTGGCCACTCCCCAGGATTTCCGCGAACCCGAATACTTGGGAAACCGCGACATGGGGTTGGCGATGGACGGATGCGTTTTCTCATGATCCCAGCTTCCGTCCTCGGCGGTTTGTCCCAGGATCCAATGAGTCTCCGGAGTGTCATGCACGTCGCTGGCGCCGTAGCCATCCGCCCTTGAGACCAGGGCACGGACCTCCTTTATCTTAGGCCCGCCACGATAGGGTTTGACGTCACTGAAGGGTGTTGGTTCGAGAAGCATTGGATGGTCCTTATGTTTTAGGGAAACTCAGGTTACTGGACGTTTCTCCCGCCCGTGTGATCGATCGCCTGAGCCGTGACATAATACGCTCCCGGCGCGGTGTAGTGCGCGATGAGATCGACGATGCTATCCACCGTTCCCAGTTCATTCATCGGAATTTTCGACAGCATGAATGCGACCCGGTCGGGAGTACAGTCCCGCTCGACCATCGGGGTGAGGATCGTGCTGGGGCAAAAGGCGTTGATCGTTATTCCAGTCTGGGCCAATTCCTTTCCGACCGATTTGACCATGGCGATCACGGCGCCTTTGGAAGTGGAATAGGCGGCCATCTTCGGATTGCCTTCGCGTCCGGCGATCGAAGCCAGCACGGCAATCCGACCGTAACCCTTTGGTCGCATCGCCCGGACCGAATGTTTGATGACGTTGTATGCGCCGACGACGTTGATTCCGATCGTCTTTAAGAACTCGGCGGTGGGAACTTCATCGATGTCCATCCCATTGGGCCCGACGATCGCGGCGCTATGCACCAGTACATCGAGCTTGCCATGGGCGGCGACGACCTTGTCCACGGCTGCGGCGACGGCGGTCTCGTCGGTGATGTCGAGCTGGTGGGCGTAAGCTTTGGGCCCGGACGCCAAGGCAGAGATGAACTGATCGAGCGCTGCACCGTCACGATCGAAGACGTGAACGATGCCGCCTTCTGCGCGATACCGCAGGACCGCGCCCTGCCCGATATTACCTTTGAGCGCGCCACCGGTCACGATGATCGCCTGCTCCTTAAAGCGGTTTGGAATAATGTTTGGTTTGAATGATATCATGGAAATTGGCTGCGTTGATGTTTCTTGCCGACTTACCAACCCGACCCTTTGACCTTCGTCCGCACGCGACCGATGTATTTCGAGGCCATGATGTAGAGCGTCTTGCCATCGTCGCCCCAGGCGCAGTTGCCCGTCTCTTCTCCAGTGCGGATGGTGCCCAGGTGTTTGCCGTCCGGGCTCAAAATCAGGACGCCACCGGGGCCGGTCGCCCAGACGTTGCCGCGGGCATCCACCTTCATGCCGTCGGGCACGCCCTTGTTCGCGTCTCCAACCAGCGTCGTGGCGTCGAAAAAGACGCGGCCCTTGCCGAGGGTGCCGTCGGGCTTCACATCATAGGCCATCCATACGGAACGCTGCGGATCGCTGTTTCCCACGTAGAGAGTTTTCTCGTCCGGGGAAAAAGCGATTCCGTTGGGCCACCTGATCTGGTCGGTGAGCAAGGTGACTTCGCCATCGGGTTTCACTCGATAGACGCCTTGGAAGCCGAGTTCCTTCTTAGGATCATCGAGACTTTTCTCCAGACCATAAGGCGGGTCGGTGAAATACAGGTCGCCGTTGGATTTGAACGCGAGATCGTTCGGGCTGTTGAAGCGCTTGCCTTTGAATCGGTCCGCGACCGTCGCGTGTTTCCCATTCTTCTCGATCCGCCCGATGCGCCGGTCGCCATGCTCGCAAAGCACGAGCCGGCCCTCGCTGTCCGCTGCGAGACCGTTTGAGCCAGGCTCGCCACCGCGTGACCCCTTGCCCGAGTAGCCGCTCGGCTTGAGGAAAATGCTGATGCCTTCCTTCTCGCTCCAGCGATAGACGGTGTCGGCCGGCACATCGGAGAACAACAGATGACCGCTGCGCTTAATCCAGACCGGCCCCTCGGAAAACTCGAATCCCGATGCGAGCTTCTCGATGCACGTGCCGGGAGCGATCAGCGTGTTGAGCTTCGGATCGAACACTTCGATGGAGCCAAAGCTCTCACCGCGGTGAGTCTTGATCCCGGACGGGGGCGAAGTTTGGCAGCCAATCAAGGCGAATGCGATGCAGACGCATGAGAGGAACCGGGCTTTCATGGTTATGTCATTTGGCCGATGCATGGTTCGCTGGTTTTGCGGAGCCCTACCGCTCATCTGGTTCTGAATGTCTGGCTCTGGATCAGTTTCAAAAGCAGATCGCCTTTGTTCTTCTTGCTCTCGCTGCTGTGGCATTTGTAGCAGTGCTCCACCAAAACCGGTCGAATCTTCGCCTCGATAAACAACACGCCATCCGAATCAGGCTGAGCTGCTCTTGTCGCATTCATGAGGCCTGCGCATAGCGCGATAATCTGCATGCAGATCAAGAATTTCCCTCTACGCGATGATCTGCTTGAGCACGTTGCCGCGGATGTCGGTGAGTCGGCGAATGCGGCCGGCGTAATGATAGGTCAGATGTTCATCGTCGAGGCCCAGGAGATTGAGGAGGGTCGCATGCACGTCCCGGATGGGGATCGGTTCGTCCGCCGCGCAGAGGCTGAAGTCGTCGGTCGCGCCGGCTGTGGCTCCGCCTTTCACGTCGCCGCCCGCCATCCACATGCAGAGGGCGTGCCCGTTGTGGTCGCGTCCGACCTTTTCGCCGACGGTCCCGTTGACAAACGACGTGCGTCCCATCTCGGATGCCCAGACGACGAGCGTTTCGTCGAGTAACCCGCGCCGCTTGAGGTCCGCCAGCAGTCCAGCAACGGGCAAGTCCACCTCCCGACTGTGTTTGATCATGCCGTCCTTGACGTTGCCGTGGTCGTCCCAACTGTCCTTGCCGATCTGCACGCCGTGCAACAGGAGCGTGTGGCGCACGCCCCGTTCGACGAGGCGACGGGCCAGCAGGCATTGACGTCCGAAACCAGCGGTCTTCGGATTGTCGAGACCGTAGAGGGCCTTGGTCTCGTCCGTTTCGCCAGAGAGATCGACCAGTTCCGGCGCGGCCGTCTGCATGCGGAAGGCCAGCTCGTAGGCGCTGATGCGGGCCTCGAGTTCACTGTCCTTGCCACCGTCGCCGAGATGCCTGCGGTTGAGCCAGGCGAGCGCATCGAATTCCTGTCGCTGCTGCGCGGCGCTCACGCCCTGCGGCCGGGCGAGATCCACGATCGGGGTGCCGGTGGGGCGCAGGAAGGTGCCCTGGTAGGCGGCAGGCAGGTAGCCGTTGCTCCAGACCGATGCGCCGTTGGTGGGTGCCCCGCGCGGGTCCTGAATGACGACGTAGCCCGGCAGATTCTGGTTCGCGCTGCCGAGCCCGTATTGCACCCATGAACCGACCGAAGGGCTGCCCGGAAACTGGCTGCCGGTCGCAACGTGGAGTGTGGCGGGACCGTGATTCTGGTTGTCCACCTGAATGCCGTGAATGAACGCGAGGTCATCCACATGCCGGGCGAGGTTCGGAAACAACTCGGAGATGTACCGGCCCGACTGTCCATATTGCTGAAATTTGAACGGGCTCCCCACGCATTGATGGGCAAACGTCAGGCGCCCCTGCAGTTCGCCGGAGGCGATTTTGGGAATGTGCGGAATCCGCTTGCCGTGGAACTCGTTCAGCTTGGGTTTGTATTCGAACGAATCCATCTGGCTGACGCCGCCGCACATGAAGAGCATGATGCAATTCTTCGCCTTGCGGGGAAACGGAGGCGCCTTGACCGCCAGCGGGTCGATGATGGGGGAAGCGGCCCGCGCCTCGCGCGCCAGGAGGCCCGTGAGCGCGAGCCCGCCGAAGCCGTTGAACATCCGTCCGAGAAATTCCCGGCGGCTTGGAATGTATCCGTTCGTCAACTCAGCATGAATCATGGCGTCAGTGGTGGGTTGTTTTTGGGCGTCTCTCTTGTCTTCCTCTGTGTTCTCCGAACCTCCGCGCTAAACTCCGGTCAGGGATATTCAGCACAGAATTTTGGAGGACACAGAGGGGGATCATTGGGAGCCTTCAAGAATGTTGATAATCCGTTGGCGACCACGGCGGGTTTCGAAATGGATTATTCGACATAGACAAATTCGTTGGCGTTGAGCAGCACGCGGCAAACTGCGGCCAGCGCGCCGCTGCCTTCCGTGCTCGATTTTGTTAGCGCCTGCATGCGTTCGGTTTCGTCGGGCGCAGGCTCGCGACCGAGCGCAATCTTGAACGCCAGTTTGATCTGGGCCGCCGGTGAATCACCGGCATCCTTGCTGATGCGGGCGGCAAAGTGGGTGGCTTCTTCGTTGGCGAAGCGCCCGTTATACATCGCCAGCGCCTGCAAGGGCGTCACCGAAGCCTGCCGCCGGTCGCGCGAGGCGTCGCACACCACGGAGTCGTACGTTTGCAGGAACGGCATGGTCATCGAGCGTTGCTGATAAATGTAGATGCTGCGCTTGCGTCCTTCGGGACCATCCTGCGTGGCCCACTTGCTGTCATCAAACTTGACCTCTTCGGTCAACCCCTCGGGCAGCGGAGGGAAAATCGGGAGCCCGAATTGTTCCGGGTTCAATCTACCGCTGACCGCTAGCACGGCATCGCGCACCGCCTCGGCTTCCAGGCGTCGCGAGCGGAAGCGCCAGAGGAGTGTGTTCTCCGGATCGGCCGCTTCCGCCTTGGAATCGTGATGCCTGGACGATTGTCGATAGGTTGCGGAGTTGAGGATCAATCGGTGCATGGTCTTGACGCTCCATTTGGAATCGGTGAACTGTCGCGCCAGCCAGTCGATCAACTCGGGATGCGAAGCGCCGCCACTGAGTTTGCCGAAATCGCTCGGAGTGGCCACGAGACCGCGCCCGAAGTGCCAGTCCCAAAGTCGATTGACCATCACCCGCGCCGTCATTGGATTGTTGGTGCTCGCGATCCACTGGGCGAGTGCCAGGCGACGGCTGCGAGTCGGCCAGCGTTTGAAGGGATCGAGGCGGATCGGCGCTGGATCCTGATTTCCTGTGATGACGCTGGGAAAGCCAGGTTCGACGACTTCGCCGGGCTTGTCCCACTCGCCACGATCAAGGACCCGCGTTTCCGGCAGGCCCGGTTCGAACGGCGGCCCATACGAGTGACGCAGGGACATGGCGACGGGTTGCAGGCGCAGGAGATCCTGTTGGAGCAGTCGGATGCGGGCTTTCGCTTTGCTCCGCTGCGCGCTTTGCTCCGACGTGAGCGGAACCTTCGGATCCGACTTCTTGCCGACGTCTTCAACCTTGTCCAACGCAGCCACGAATGAGCGCGTCTCAACGAGTTCTGCGTTGCGTTGGTCGGTGAGTTTCGTCGCCCACTCCTTTTCCCCCTTGCGATAGAACGCCGCGGGCAGCGGCCCGCCGATCTGGAAAACATCCCCCGCCAGCGGACGCTGGAGCTGGACCGTCGAAAAGAACGCCTTCATCCGATAGAAGTCCTTCGTCGGAATGCGATCGTACTTGTGGTTGTGACATTGCGCGCAGCCGACCGTGAGACCGAGGAAGACGGAACTGACGGTCGCGGTCATTTCGCTGAGCATCTCATGACGGGAGGCATCGCCGCGTGGTTCGGTGAACGGGGCCAGGCGCAGAAACGTCAGCGCGACGGTTGGCTCCGGCTTCGGCTCAGCAAGGTCGCCCGCGCCCATGATCTCTTCGGTTTCATCGCCCGCGATCTGGTCGATCACGAATTCATCGTAGGGTTTGTCCTGGTTGAAGGCGTCGATGACATAATCCCGATAGCGCCAGGCGTTCGGCAGATCGGGATCGCCCTCGTAGCCGGCGGTGTCGGCGTAGCGTGCGAGGTCGAGCCAGAAACGAGCCCAGCGTTCGCCGTAGCGCGCGTCGGCCAGGAGTTTGTCCACGAGCTTCTCATACGCCTTGGGGTCGGGATCATTTACGAACGCGTCCACTTCGGCGGGCGACGGAGGCAGGCCGATCAAATCAAAGTAAAGCCTGCGGACGAGAGTGCGAGCAGAGGCTGCAGGCGCGAGCGTGAGGTCTTTTTCCTCCAGTGCCGCCAGAATGAAGTGATCGATCCCATTGGTGACCCGGTCGGCGTGCCGGACCTGGGGAAGCTTGATTTCGGCCGGCGGGGTGAATGGCCAGACCGCGACGGAATTCGTGGGCAACGATTCCGCGAGCAGCCCATTCGCCAGCAGGCCGCTCGCAAGAAAGCAAACGACCATCGCCACAGTCGCGGTGCGACCGAGCGGGAATGGCTTCTGCGTCTGGTTCATTGGCGGTGACGTTTTGCCTTTATAGACGGGTGTTTGCCAGTTACGCCAGCACTCCCTCAACCACCTCCCCAGAAACATCCGCCAACCGGCATAACTGAACTGAGTTTGCTTTGACGATGGGCGGTTCAGTGCCCCGTTTCATCGCACGTCAGACAAGGAATAGTAGATCTTCCATGAACCCTGGGTGGCTCCGATGGCGATTTGACCCGCTCTGGCTTTACCATCATTATACCCCCGATACCAACGGACGTGACCATCTTCAAAAAGGAAGTTCCCTCCTTCGAAGATTCCGTCCTTGGCCGCATGACTGCTCAGAGGAATGCGACCGTTCGCAAGCCAAGTCGTGCCATCGCTTTGAAGATTATCCATGAAGATCGGGCCGTCTCGGTATTGACCATCCATCTTTTCTCGCAATATCCAGTTCTCAGCGTTCGGACAATCCGGATTGACCTTGTAGTTGTGCCCTCCCAAAAGCTTCAGATCCTGGCTGAACAGTGTCTTGTAGCCGATCAAACCGTTCCGCACCGCACCCGCCAGGTCACTGCCATGAACCGAGCGGTGAAACTTATCCGTCGGGCAGAA
>SXGU01002365.1_pt1 | contig 11274 bp, 11 predicted proteins | sample 3174531 | NCBI WGS metagenome assembly SXGU01 (sample SAMN11356863, study PRJNA531348) | freshwater metagenome | isolation source: freshwater sample F1-140 | place: China: Fuxian Lake, Yuxi | collected 2017-12-25
AGCGACCCCAATGTGCAGTCAATGTTGGAAAATATTATCAAAAATCCCATTGAAACACCGCGTGGTTATAAGAACCCCGATAACGGCATTGCCCTGCGCGGCCCCTTATCGCAATTTTTTAGCGGTCTCTATCTTAAGCTACTTGATAACGCATTCAATACCATGGATGTAACTTATTTGCGTTATCAAGACGATATCCTTATTTTATGTCAAACAAGGCGCCAATTGGAGCGCTGCAAACAGCGACTTATGGATGTTTTACAAGAAAGACATCTGCGATTATCACGCAAGAAAACACGCATAGGTAGTATTGACAAAGGTTTCCATTTTTTAGGCATCAACTATCTGGAGCCGCAACCTCCAGATGGCACCAACGTCTCACAGAACTCGTTTGATTCGGCTAATCAAAAACAATCTGAACAGTATTTAACCTCCGTGGGGGGGCAGTTCGGTACCAGCTGGTCATTCAGATTCTCTGCATAAAACGAGCGTTCCGCATGCGCGAACGTTACGAAAGGCACGCGAACAAGTTAAGCAAATGGTTACCGATGGAGTCTCTCTCCGCCGAATCAAGAGTTACTTGCGTCGTTGGTGCGTGTGGTGGGTGAAATCGTCACAAAGCTTGCAATACGAAGAAGTAGAAGGATGGTTTATTCAAATCTATTGGGACACTACGGTAAAAAACATTGCCGCAACTATTCTGCGCCCCACAATCACTGACGTGGTTATTATAAAATAACACCCCAAAATCTATTTCGATTTACGGGGTGTTTTCACTAATCATGCTCAATTAAAGCGCAGCGGCACATCCTTCAACCTCAGACCTATTTTCCTCGTCAGCCGTACAAGCTGAGTGCCACGTTGTTCCAAGGCGAGTCACAAAAGCTATCGCATCGATTAATGCGTTGATCGGCGCCATAACAGCAAGAGAAACCGTTAACGATAGGTGTACGCCGAAGTCGCGTGCAGCCTCACCCGCGTGCCTTGGCTTCGCTATCAATAGATTGGCTATACAAACGAGAGCATCACGCAAAGCTAGATCGGCATGATACAAAGATTCAAATACGGTGACTACTGGCGAAAAAATGGGTTTACCCATTCCAAAGAAAAAATCTCCAACCCGTGGATAAGCCGTAAAAAACCGATCCTTGTTAAAATAATCACGTGATAGGAGACGCTCATCATCAGTAAGCTCCTTTACATCGAGCATAAATTTCTCAACAAAACCTAACGATGATAAATCGTACGTTGGTTCATCTGCAATCCAGGAAGCAACTGTTCGAGTCAGGAGCCTAATGGAGTCCACTATCGCATGAATAGGTGCCATGACGGCAAGAGCAAATGAAAGAGTCGTGTGCACACAGACGTCACCAAAGGAGCCAACCGCATCCAATGGCTTTAATATTAGCAAATTACCTATCGTACGTAGAGTAGCCCATACAGCACGCATAGCGTAGTAACATGCAGCAAGACCATTTGCTATTGGCATTACAACAGGCTCAATCAGTTCGATTGAAAATTGCCTTACATTTCTATATGGAGCAATAAAATTTGATGCACTGAAGTATGTTGGCGATGGCAAAAAACCATTTTCCTGTAGAGAACTACTTTCTAATGTAAAGCTTGTCATTTTTTCTCCGGATGGTAGGTTATATAGTTTTAATTTTTTCATAGTATCTATTATTGCAACTAATTGTCAATATATTCTACATCCATCCCGGCGAATCATTGACTACGGAATAGACCATACGTTACTCAGCTTTCCTGAGCTTCTTTCGTAGGAAACTCGAAGCGACTTTCGCTATCATTTTTAGGATGCGCTTATTCGATAGATGGGCACGATATGTCGATTGGCCACCGAAGACGCCCATAAATTTTTCAAGCGCCACTTTGGAGCTTATAAAGGGTAATATGATATTCCGGTAATTATAAACTAAATAAGATAGGATCCTTGCATATTGAAAATCCTTCCCAATTTCATGATGAAATAGGGCATTGTATTTTTTGAGTGCTTTAAAATGACCGCAGGCTATCGCGTCAGCCAATATTTTAGCAGCCAAATAACCACTTTTAATGGCAGGTCGAATACCTTCAGCAGTTAATGGATCGACACAGCCTGCAACTTCTCCTATCAAAAGAATGGGGCCTGCATCAACACTCACATCGACTTCAGGGAAATTATTTGCGGGATTTTACGCTTTATTTAGTGGTCTCGCCTTTATTGCTATTGTTGTCATCCTCCTATCGCCTGTGATTCATAAATTTTTTCGAAAAATACATCTGGAAAGCAGCAACCTATTAAAAAAAGGTGATGACTCATTGTGATGACCGCGACAGACATTATCAAGAAAATACAACATTGTATCCGCTCTTTTTGGCTAACCTATCGTATTGCATCCATTTTTTCACACACAATAAATAAACATTTATAATAAATTTGGCAATATCCATTCAAAGTGTTACAATGGCGCTCCAGCTTATTAGGAATAATTGAAAATGTCAGAAAAAGTTCGCGGTACAGTTAAATGGTTTAACGAGAGCAAAGGCTTTGGTTTTATCGAAAGTAATGGTAAAGATTATTTTGTTCACTTCAGCGCAATTCAAAGCAACGGTTTTAAAACCCTTGCTGAAGGTGCATCAGTCATGTTTAAGGCAGGACAAGGTCAAAAAGGCCCACAAGCAGAAGAAGTTGAAGTAGTATAAAGTAATATAGCTCAAACGCCATCCTGTTAAATACATCAGCTTTATCAGGATGGTTTTATTATTTTTATAGTATTGGTTTACCTAGATATTCATCCCACAACACTTCCCTACTATTTAGCCGTCGTCGCCGTTTGCTGTACTTGCTTAATTTGTTGTTCAAGGCTTGTTTGCATCTGTTTTATTTGAGCTTGTGTTTGTGTGCTAAGTTTTTGAATCTGCGCCTGTAAATCAGTCTGCACTTGTTTTATCTGATTTTGTATCTGTGTGTTCATCATCTGTATTTGTTTTTGCTGATCAGATTGAACTTTCTCCATCTGGGCTTGAATCTGACTATTCAATAACTGAATTTGCTGTGATGTATTATCCGCCGCCGCTGTCGTGTTATACAAGACAACCCACATCAATGAGGCCACAATGACACGCTTCATATAAACTCCCTTTAAGATATTAAGATATTAAGATATGAGTGATATAGCCAACCCATATAAACTTTAACGAATTGCACTTAAATTGCAAGGGAATTATCACACCCATCGCACCGCATTGCTCTTGCCACTGAACCTCACCTGGAAAGTTTAGAATGTAGCTATTACACTGTAAGAAAAGAGCTTGTCATCATATTGGGGTCAACATGCGTAATTATTATCGAAATATCGTGGTTGCTATGAGTTTGGCATGTGTAGTCGGCTGCCAATCACCTTCTGGTGAGGGTCTTTTTAGTTCACACCCTAGCGATGTATCCATTACCACCGCAGTCCTCGAAGCCATGTTGCTCAATGAAGACCTTTCAACTTTAAATGTTCACGTGGAAACCACGAACGGCGTCGTTTTGCTGAGTGGCTATGTGAAAACAATTCGTCAAAGTGATACATCTGAAGAAGTGGCAAAAAAAATACCTGGCGTTAAATCGGTGCAAAATAACATTATTGTTCGCAAATAGATCAACAACCGAGTGATATGATATCCATGGTAAAGCTACTACGCAGATAAAAACCTCGGGGTAACGTGAGTACTTTGTTCCCGGCTTCATCAAATCCATAGCACAACGACTTACCATTAGCCGCCTTAGGTCTCACTTGCAAATACTCCCCCATGCTCGCATCAATTTCAGCAAGCAGACCGGTGCTAATCATTAGGGTAAACTCGGACCAATCCCTAGCAAGAATCGCCTCATCCTGCACTGAAGGTGACCATAAAACACCCCGACCAATTCGTCGGTGGGGGAAGGGAATACGTCGATCCCCTTCAATAGGCAACCATAATACTCGTTTTAATTTGGCAAAGCATTGCGATACTTGCCAGTGTTGTTTATGAATAGTTAATAGCGGAATAGTAGTAACAAAGGTTGACTCGGCGGGTTTTCCTAAATGATTAATGGGTAAAGTTTTTAACTCAATACCGAGTGCGCAAAAATCAGGTGTTGACTTGTTTCCAGCAGTAGCTCCTAGGGCTGTTTCAATCGCAAGCCCTGCCCAACCTTTACGCTGTGAGGGATGGTCTGGAATAAATAACCCCAGCGATGACGCTAATTGCTGCAGACTTAATCCTTCTATAGCGTAACAGCGCGCCAACAATTCACTTTCATTCCTCAGGGTTGTCTTTGCAAATAGTGTCAATACGATCACCCTCTTTAGACATCTCGATTTGAGATCCTTTTAATTCAACACTGAATGGCGGAATTGGCGGCTTAATGCCTGCCGTTTTAAATTGAGCCGTGATGGCAAACAATACCTTTGACCTGATCTCAAAACGCGTATGTAATTGCACATTAATGAAATAGCGAACCTCGAATTCAATCAACGCATCATCAATTTGTTTAAGCAATACTTGCGACGGTGGCTCACTCACTATTTCAGGGATGCTTGTTAAAACATCAGCGATCAATTGTTGGATCAGAACCGGATCATCAGCACGACTTACTTTTATGGGTACCACTGTTCTCACAATACTGTCCTGATGAGTCCAGTTAGTAAATGGTTTGTTGAACGTCTCGGCATTAGGAATTAATACCTCCATGTTATCCCAAGAAGAAACTCGCATGGAGCGTATGCCAATATGGGCAACACGCCCTTCATATTCACCTAAGGTAATTAAATCACCCTCACGCACTGGTCGTTCAATCAGTAACATGACACCACCTACAATATTGCTGGCAAAATCACGCAAACCAAAGCCCATACCCACAGCCAGCCCACCCAGCACCATGGACATGCCACTGAAATCCAAGCCAAGCACCCGTAATGTAATAAAGCCACCCATTAAAATCACAGCATACTGAGTAAATACAGAAAAACTGTTACGAATGCCCGCATCGATAACATTACGGTACAACCAGCGGTAGCAAAATTCACGCGTCCATTTTGAAGCCCAAATAAAGATAGAAAGCAAAATCACAAATTCCAATATGCTCACAAGCGTGATATGAACACCAGAAATATCCACCAATGGATAATATCCAAAAGTCTTCAAGCTCTCCATTATGAGCGCATCTGAATACCAGCCAAACAGTTGAAATAAAATAACAATACTGGCTAACAACAAAAACACTCGTAATATTTTATCAAGAGGCTTGAGAATAACTTCTATCCACAACCATCCATTATGCAATGATGAAATCATCCATTCCGACAACAACTCTAAAGCATCAAAAATTAAACCACGCACTAAAACATAACACGTAATAAGCAACAACAAGTATGCTTGATAACGACTCAGTGTCCATGCTAAATGAATATAACCTACCAACCCAATGATCGCTGTGGTGAGCAACACTAATGGCACAAGTACTGCCAGTAAAGACACTGCATTACGAAAATAACGTCGCTTGGTCCTTAATATTGGCCGCAATAAATAGGGAATCACATCCCTACTTTTCCACACAACCAAAGCCACCGCCAATAAAAACAACATAAATAACCGGTTAAATATATCTTGTAGTAATAAAGATAAAGGCAATTGGTGACTAAACACCATCAAGGCTGTTGCCCAACCACCCATGAGCAACAACCATTTTAAGCGATAATAGAGCTTGACATCCTGTCCTGAGGAGTCACTAATACTCTCAAGAAGTGCCAAACGTGCCACCAAAATCAAACTACGAAACGTGATCAAAACCAGAAGTAAATTCACGAGCAGTTGGTCATAAATAAAGGGAACATGGTTTAAAGAAAACGTGGCAATGATGCTAAATAAGAGCAGAAGATGCGGCACATTGCGGTACAATAAAATTAGGACGCCAGCATAGAGGTGTCCGGATAATCGTGATCGCTCTTTATCTACGGTTACCGCCTTCAATATATGCCGTAAGCCACCAGCCACCATGAAAATGAGGCCAAGAGTCACCCAGTACAACACGGTTGACCACAGATCTTGCCACACATAGTTATCTTTCACTTTTACAGCTAACGATTTAAGGTAGTTATAAAATTTTGAAGGGATCAGTAATAATTGGTTAGCAATAGAAGGCCAGCTTTCTAGATGATACTCTGTGAGCCCCTGGCGAATGGATAGTAGCTTTTTCAACTGCTGCTGCTTTTTTTCTAGATCCGCTTGTAATCGTTGTTGTTGCGCTGTCAGTTGCAAAAGACGTAAAGAGGCCGTTTTCTGGATATTGAACAACTGTTGCTTCAAATGACTATCAGGCGTCAGCAACTGTTCCCTTTTTAGCAATTCAATCATTTTTTTTAATGATGTCTCAATCATCACCAATTGATTAATCGATGATTTATACGTTTCCGTTACCGCTTGAGTTGTCTTGATATCCTGATGTCTTATCGATAAATATTCAGCCTTGATCAGTCCTTTTTGAAGCTCAAGCTCCGTTATTCGATACTGGATAAGGATAATGGCTTGATTCGTTAAGAGTAATTTTGTCTCATAATAAAGAGTTGCGTTGAAGTGAGCATCAGATTTTTTTTCTTGTTGTAACTTAATGTTTTTGTTGTATAACCGACCACGAGCCTCCTCCAGCACACGGATCCTTTTACGTAACTCATCCAAGCGCTGCTGCTCATCAAACTTTGCTTGCCATACGCCCAGCTGCCGGCTATCGATCGATAACACATTTTGATAGAGACGTGCTAGAGCCAGGTTATCTTTAATCAGCTCTATTGTTTTATTATTGACTGCATTGAGTGTGTTAATCTTACTGATTTTCTCCTCTGCATCCAGGACTTCAGCCTTATCGAATGGTGATTGCTGTAATTTTTTCAAACGATTAGTCAGGTTTTGTTGTTGTTTTCGTTGGTTTATAAGAAAGCTATCAAGGCTTGCAATCTTCGCCTGCATGAGCGTCAGCATCGCTTTATTTTGTTGTATACGCTGCTTTAATTGACGTTGATCACTCGGTTGATCAGATGGCCGTCTTGATTCATTTACAATGATGGTTAGGTTGGTCTTTTCTTGAGCCAGATATTCAATTAACTTGCCTGTGCTATCGGCGGGGGGAGCAAGGCTCGCATGAGCCACAAACACCGGCAGAAAACAACAAATAATGACCCTGAGCCAACAGAGAATACAACTGGCTATAACTGTTCTATTTTGCCTGTATAGTCGGCGCAAGACGTATCCCCAGTTCATTGAGTTGTGTCTGACCAATCGTGGTCGGCGCACTGGTTAATAAACAAGAAGCGGATTGGGTTTTTGGAAAAGCAATCACATCACGAATAGACGTCGATGACGTCAAAAGCATGGCGAGACGATCAATGCCGAGTGCAATACCACCATGTGGAGGACAACCATATTGAAGTGCATCTAGCAAAAAGCCAAACTTATCTTTTGCCTCTTCTTCCCCAATCCCAAGTAAATCAAACACCGTTTGTTGCAAATGAGGATGGTGAATACGAATAGAGCCGCCACCAATCTCGTAGCCATTAATAACGATATCATACGCTTTTGCTATGGCTGAGTGAGGATGTCGTCGCAACTCATCTGCTGACAATTGCTGCGGTGAAGTAAATGGGTGGTGCATCGCTTGTAATTGATTCGTAGCGCTATCCATTTCAAACATGGGCCAATCAACAATCCATACGAGCTGCCAACCCGGCGTCAGCAAGTGACAATCGTGCCCCAATTTATTGCGTAATGCCCCCATGGATTCATTCACTATTTTTTCTTTATCTGCTCCAAAGAAAATAACATCGCCCGTTTGTGCCGCTACACGATCAAGAATAGCCTGTATGGTTTGTTCTGAAAGAAATTTTAGGATGGGGGATTGCAGGCCCTGCATCCCTTGCTGTCTATCGTTGACCTTAATATAAGCCAAGCCCTTAGCACCATAAATACCAACAAACTCACTATAACCATCAAGTTCTTTACGCGTTAGATTGCAACCATTGACAAGTTTTAATGCAGCAACTCGCCCGGCTGGATCATGAGCAGCTGTGGCAAATACATTAAACGTGCAATCAGCCACTAAATCACCAATATCAACAAGCTCCAAGGGATTGCGCAAATCAGGCTTATCACTACCAAAACGACGCATAGCCTCTGCATAGGTCATGCGTGGTAATGTTTCCGGCAATTTAACATTAAGAATATCTAAAAATACAGTTTTTAACATCCCCTCGATGAGTTGCTGAATGACCTGTTCATCAATAAACGACATCTCGATATCAAGTTGCGTAAATTCTGGTTGTCGATCAGCCCGCAAATCTTCATCACGAAAACAACGAACAATTTGATAATATTTATCAAACCCCGACATCATCAATAACTGCTTGAATAGTTGTGGTGATTGCGGCAACGCATAAAACTGTCCTGGATGTACGCGCGAGGGAACTAAATAATCGCGAGCACCTTCGGGAGTCGCTTTTGTGAGCATCGGTGTTTCAATATCAAGAAAACCTTGTGCATTAAGGTATGTGCGGATGCAGCGAACCAACTGGTGGCGCAATGTCAATTTATGTTGCATCTCTTTGCGGCGCAGATCAAGGTAGCGGTAACGGTAACGTAAGTCTTCACTAACCGACTGGTGTTCATCGGGAAGAAATGGCGGGGTCACTGACTGGTTTAAAATCTCAAGGTGCGTGCCAACAATTTCTATACGTCCGGTGGGGATCTTATCATTTACCATCCCCTGCGGACGATGACGAACTTGTCCACGTAGCTGCACAACAAATTCATGGCGAAGTTTCTCGGCTATTGCAAAAACCGCTGATAATTCGGGCTCATACACAACTTGCACTATCCCTGAACTATCACGAATATCGAGAAATATAACACCGCCATGATCGCGGCGACTATCTACCCAACCACACACCGTTGTTGTAGTATCTATCAATCCTTCGTTTACATCAGCGCAATAGTGTGACCGCATAAGACCGCCTCTCGTTAAATTCGTTTTGCAAATGCAGTTGGATCAACCGGCTGCATCATTCCCAAAGATATAATAAATTTTAATGCTTCATCAATTGACATGGTCAACTCAATAACGTCAGATTTTGGAACCATCATCAGAAACCCACCGGTCGGATTGGGCGTTGTTGGTATAAAAATAGAGACCATCTCCTCAGTGCCAATATGTGCACCCACTAAGGCATTAGAAATACCGGTTTGAAACGCAAGACTCCATAAGCCCTTGCGTGGATACTCCACTAAAAGTACCTTACGAAACGCGTGGCTGTTTGTTGCAAAAATAGCTTGAATCACCTGTTTACTTGCATTATAGATGGAGCGAACCAGCGGGATCTTATCCAAAACCGCCTCACTCCAAATCACCAACCGTTGTCCCAGAAAATTGGTGGCAATAATCCCTGTAAAGAGCAATAAAATTAAAGAAAGGAGCACACCAAATCCAGGGATGCGGACACCAAAAAGTTGCTCTGGTTGGTAGGCTGCCGGTAAAAGCGATATGGTTTGATCAAGCAAATCAACAATGAAACGTAAAATACCAAACGTCGCAAGGATCGGTAGCCATACAACCAAACCGGCAAGTAAGTACCTACGGATCGTTATGCTTTTCAATCGCTGTCACCCTTACTCGTTCCACTTGTCGTGGTTGAGGATTCAGTTGCCTTTTTCTCAGCAGCTGTTGTATCTGATGTGGCTACGTTATGGTCTGATTTATGATTAGATTTCCCTTTGTCTTTAAAATCAGTAGCATACCACCCAGTTCCTTTCAATTGAAAACCAGCGGCCGACACTAAACGTACAGCTGAATCTTTAGAGCAATGTGGGCATTTTTTTACAGGCTCATCACTTATTTTTTGCAGCAAATCAAATTGATGATGGCAACCTGTACATTGATATTCATAAATTGGCATCAAAAATTCTCCATAAACGCACTCAATTTGGATAAAATAAAAGCAATAAAACAATGTGCGATTATAGCTAACAATGTGCGTGGGAACAACAATGATCCAAGGCGAGAGCAAAAATTGTTTGTGCCCTAAACTAAATGCTTCATCATCGTATCACTCATCAGCGTTTCTCCAAACGGTATAATAGCCAATAATGGCGATCTCATCTTTAAAGACAAGCTTTCTATATTGGCTGATAATTCCAACATATCCTCCTTGTCAAGGCAGTTGGCTATCCATCCCACACAGGTTATCTGATGGGTATTCAACGCTAACTCTGTCAGTAAAGCATGGTTTAAGCAACCTAACCGCATGCCCACAACCAAAATAACAGGAATTTGGCCAGCGATTAAAAAATCAAGCCAAGTCTCCTGGTGATTAAGTGGTGTCATAAGCCCACCAGCTCCTTCGATCAGTAGATAGTCACCATCAGAAAAGGCACTGTCGTCACAAAAATCAGCAACAGCTTGTGCAGAGATCACTTGACCGACTTTTTCCGCCGCAAGATGCGGTGAAATGGGCGGCTTAAAGCGCCAACAACAAATAGGCTGTTGCACATAGCCATTATGACGTTGTAAATGGCATACGTCTTCGCTCACTAATTGGCCATCCTGCTCAATACAACCGCTCGCCACAGGCTTAATTGCAATGGCTTGCTGACACCTAGCCTGCAAATAATCCAATAATTGGCAAGTCACATAAGTTTTACCACAATCCGTATCCGTCCCGGCAATAAAATAGCGCTTCATTGTAAAAACTCCTTTAACGCCGCAATAAACTCCACAGGATGTGATAAAAACGGTGCGTGGGCTGCTTTCGCAAACAAAATATAATTGAAGAGAGGATACCTTGTTTGCATCGTTGTCATGGTTATCCTCGGTACGATTGCATCCAGACGCCCAAACAGGTAACAAACGGGTACGTTGAGTTGTTTAAGATCTTGTCGAAAATCCCAGCTAAACAACACATCTAAGCCTGCACTCAATCCAGCCAACGCGGCCTTCTGACTCACCATAGCAGGAGGCAATGTTTGTCCCTGTAATTGCAATTCGATGAACTGCTGAAGTATACGCTCTGGATCTGTCGTTAACTCTTGATAAAACGTGTTGATCACTCGCCTGGGTATACCTGGCCAAGCTAGCTCTTGAATAAAGTGCGGCGAGGATGAAATATTAAGCAAATGGGTCACATGCTGTGGCGACTCAAGAGCAAGTCTCGTCGCATACAAGCCCCCCATAGACCAACCAGCGAGAGAAAAATGCGTGGGTAACTG